>JABUBL010000715.1_pt1 | contig 10451 bp, 13 predicted proteins | sample 7240371 | NCBI WGS metagenome assembly JABUBL01 (sample SAMN07256343, study PRJNA390944) | subsurface metagenome | isolation source: Methane hydrate marine sediment | place: Pacific Ocean: Eastern North Pacific, ODP site 1244 | collected 2002
ATGAGTAGAGTGCAAAGGAGAAGAAGAGCAAGGCCGTTTGCAAAGAGAAAACCTAAGAAAAAGAGACGATCTTGACATCTTTTTATCTTGGTATATAATAATAATAACAAAAATAAAAGGACATAGAAAATGCGAATAACTCTCAGCGGTACTGTTTTTAACATCACCCGAAAAGATATCGAAAAGAAGCTTAGAGACATCGAACCAGAGGAAGGTAGAGCTAAATATTTTATAGATATTGGAGGAAAAAACTATCCGATCAAACAAACATTAAGCAAAACTTTAAATCTTCCTGGCGTTGCTTTTAGTTCTCACCAGGCTTTTGCTATCTTACAAAAATTAGGTTTTGAAATAATAGAAAAGATCAGCTAAAAATCGAGAATACAACTCCTGATTATCAGAGAAAAAAATATTAGTAGCAGAAAGAGAGGTGATGATACTATTAGCTAAACTCTTTGAGATTGGGAGATTATATAGAAGACTGAATCAAAACAAGGAGATAAAAATGAAGGAGCTTAGAAAAAGTAATAAGATACGTTGTGCTCTGGTGGGGATGTTAGTAGTAGGACTACTAATTTCCGCGTATATTCCTGCTGTATCTGCTCAAGAAAAGAAAGCAACAGTCACCTTTTGGACACCCTTTCCTGTGCCCTTCTATGAACCTTGGGCAAGCTGGGTAACTGACACATTCAACAAGCTGCATCCTCAAATTAAGTTAGAAACTACTCCAATCCCTTGGGATCGCATTGAAGACAAGTTACTCCCCGCTATAGCTGCTGGAAATCCTCCAGATGTGTTCCAGTGGCGAAGACCCATTTTTCAAAGTGCAGCAATGGGTCATGCTCAGCCTCTGGACGAGTTCATCGAAAACGACCCTCTAGTGAATCCCGATGATTGGTACCCTTCAGTATGGTATGACGCAACTTATGAAGGTCATGTGTATGCTCTTCCCTTTGAGTCTGATAGCCTAGTGTTTTTCTGGAATAAAGATTATTATAAAGAAGCTGGATTGGATCCTGAAAGGCCTCCAAAATACCTATCTGAACTCGATGTCTATGCGGAAAAACTTACCAAAGAAAATCCTCAAGGCGAGTACGATGTCCTAGGCTTTAATCCTTGGATAGGCAGAAGCATGGAGTTTCTGCACTGGGGCTGGAAAAATGGGGGAAAATTTTATGACCCTGAAACTGGACGCATTACGGCTGCTGATCCTCGCAATGTAGAGATGTTGGAATGGGAAGTAGGATATGCAAAAAAGTATGGTCCGGAGAAAATGGGAGTATTAGCAGAAGCTGCTGCTACTGCTGGTCCTGGAGGTGCGGCGGTTGGCGAGTTTGCCATCGGCCTTACAGCGATGCATGTAGGAGGAAGTTACTTTTGGTCTCAGATTGACAAATATGGACCTAATATTGATTACGGGATGACTCGATATGTACCCATCCCAAAGGGAGGTCAAAACGCAGGGATAACTGAAGGGACTCTTATCTTCGTGCCGGTAGGAGCAAAAGGAATAAAAGAATATCCCGGGGCGGTTTGGCAGTTTATGAGATGGTACTCAATTAATGCCATGCCAATTTGGTGCCTACAAGTAGGGGACCTGGTTTCCCGGCCGGAGTATGCTGACTTGTGGATGTTTGCTTCCAACCCCAAAGTAAGAGAGTGCACAAAAGCCATCGAACTTACCCGTCCCTGGCCGAAAGTACCTGCTTTATGGTTTTATAGGGATCAGCTACTACAAGCGGTTCAGTATGCTGTCTATGGCAAAAAAACTTCTGAACAAGCTCTAAAAGATGTTGAAAACGCTGTTCAAAGAGAGATGGAAAGGTATAAGTAATCACTTAAAAAGCCAGGCTCAGAAAAATCCTCTGGGCCTGGCAGGAAAAGCCAGATGAAATTTAAAATTAGCAAATTAAAAATGGCTAATATAAGAAATGGTTTATTATTTGTTTCTCCTTTCCTAATTGGATTTGGTGTTTTTTATCTTTATCCCTTTATAGCTACTTTCTATTATTCTTTTACTTCTTATAGTCTAGTAGGAGCGTCTCGGTGGATAGGGGTATCAAATTATAAGGAGTTGTTTATTCAAGACGATCTATTTACAACTTCCTTGTACAATACATTCTATTATGCTGCGCTTTTTATTCCTCTTTCACTAGTAGTGGGCCTAATCGTAGCTTTACTTTTAAATACAAATATAAAAGGCAAATCTGTATTTAGAGCAATTTACTTTTTGCCAAGCATTATACCTTTTGTAGCCATGGGTATGCTTTGGGTTTGGATCCTTAATTCTCGATATGGGATAATAAATGAGACTTTGCGAACACTAGGATTGCCTGCTCCTAGATGGTTCAGTGACCCTAACTGGTCAAAACCTGGATATGTAATAATGAGTATTTGGGCTTCAGGGACCACAATGATTATTCTATTAGCTGGGTTAACCGGTGTTCCCAGACAGCTTTATGAAGTAGCCGAATTAGATGGAGCTAATTGGTTACACAAAATTGTTCATATAACTCTTCCCCTGTTAACTCCTACCATACTCTTTATACTAATAATCAATTTAATAGGAGCATTTCAGATATTTACCCAAGCTTATATTATGACAGATGGGGCGCCAGCAAATAGTACTTTATTTTACTCCCTTTACCTGTACCGTGTATCGTTTCGTTACTTTAAGATGGGTTATGGCTGTGCTATGGCTTGGATTTTGTTTGTCATCGTATTTACACTTGCTTGGAGCCTTTTCAAAAGTTCAGCAAGATGGGTGTATTATGGAAGAGAAGAAGGATAATAAGTGAGGAATAAAAAAATATCCCATATGATACGGTATGGGATTGTCTATTTAGTTGTTATACTTGGTGCAATCACTTTTTTGATTCCTCTGGCTTGGATGTTCCTAACTTCACTGAAAATACCAGCCCAGATTTACGTCTATCCCCCGGAATGGATACCAAATCCTGTAAAGTGGGAAAACTATCTGCAAATGTTAACGTTTTTTCCTTTCTTCAGGTACCTTCTAAATACCCTTTACATTACAAGTTTAAACGTTATAGGGGTTCTCGTCTCCTGTTCATTGGTTGCTTATGGAATAACTCATATTCGATGGCCAGGGCGAAATATAATATTTATTTTAGTTATCAGCGTGTTGATTATACCTTATGTGGTTACCCTGATTCCCTTGTATCTAATGTACCACCGTTTGGGATGGGTTGGAAGTTACAAGCCTCTCTGGGTAGCTTCTTTTTTTGGAGTTTGGGCTTTTCATACATTTCTTCTACGCCAGTTTTTCTTAGCCATCCCTATGGAGCTCTCAGATGCTGCAAAGATAGACGGTTGTTCTGAGTTTAGAATTTATTGGAATATAGTTTTACCTCTCTCCAGGCCTGCTTTATTTGCTGTAGCCTTATTTGAATTTCTATGGACTTGGAATGATTTCCTTATGCCCCTAGTCTATCTCACCAATCAAAAAATGTATACTCTTTCCTTGGGACTTGCTTTTTTTCAAGGTACTCACGATACAGCAGTTAATCTTCTAATGGGAGCGTCATCTCTGGTGACCATTCCTGTGCTTATCCTGTTCTTTTTCACTCAGAGGAGTTTTATCGAGGGTATAACGCTAACAGGTTTGAAAGGATAATAAAGGTATTAGCTGAAGATTTAATGTAGGGCGGCTATTTAGAGCGTATTATAAGGTAAAAGACTACAATACAAGGAGAGTGTAATATGGCAAAATTGGCAATCAAGGGTGGAAAACCAACAATTGAGAAATTAAAAATCAATTGGCCAGTTTTCGATGACAAGGATAGAAAAGCTTTAATCGATGTATTAGAAAGCGGTCAATGGTGCAGTGCTTTTGGGTTTAATTTTGATTCCAAAGTAGCTCAATTTGAAAGAGAATTCGCTAAATGGATTGGAACAAAATACGCTATAGCTACTAATAACGGGACAAGCGCCTTGGTTGTTGCCCTAAAAGCAGCTGGAATAGAAGCGGGTGATGAGGTGATTATTCCTGCCGTTACTTTTGTTGCCTCGGCTACGGCGGTGATATTGGCCAATGCTGTTCCTATATTTGTGGATATCGAGCCAGACACTTATCAGATATCACCTGAGGCAATTGAGGCAGCTATCACTGATAAGAGCAAGGCCATAATGCCAGTTCATTACGGAGGCTACCCACCAGACATGGACCGAATTATGGAAATTGCCAAAAAACATAATCTTTTGGTCATAGAAGATGCTGCTGAAGCTCATGGTTCAGAATGGAGAGGTAAGAGGGTAGGCTCAATCGGTGATATGGGCTGCTTTAGCTTTCAAATGGGAAAGCCGTTAACTTGTGGCGAAGGTGGAATCGTCACCACCAGTAATGAGGACCTAATGAATAAGTGTAGTGCCTATGGTGACTTTGGTAGAAGAAAGGAGGACGCGGCTAGAAGTACCAGCAGCGAGTCTGAGTTACAAGAGATGGTTAAACAAGATAAATATGTGCATTATCTTCCGGCCGGAAATAGTCGGCTGTCTGAGTTTCTGGGAGCACTTTTGTTGGTTCAGCTTTCTCGTCTTGGTGAACAGACAGAGATAAGATACCAAAATGGTGAGTATTTTGCTAGCCAGTTAGAGAAAGTGGGAGGACTGCGAGCTTTAAAAAGAGATCCTCGAATAACTAAAAGAGGCTATTACTTTTACTTTTTAAGGTATGACGCCTCTAAATGGGATGATATTCCTCGAGACAAATTTATGCAAGCTTTACTAGCAGAGGGAGTAGACGTTAGTAGAGCACACAATAACCCTGTCTATAGATACCCTATTTTTAGAAACAATGCCTTTGGAAGAACAGGCTGTCCTACCAGTTGTTCATTTTATGGAAAAAAGATTGATTATTCTAAAGTTAGTTGTCCTGTGGCCGAGCGGGTCCATCAGTCAGAGATAATAGCTTTAGGTAAGGATTTTCTACTGGAAAGGGAGAATGTAGATAAAATACTGGAGGCGATTTACAAAATTAAGGAAAATATTGGGGAGCTAAAATAAAAAGCAAATATGTCTCAAAAGGAGGCTGATACAGGCACTTTGACAGGGGAAGACGAGTTATAATACTAAGGCAAAATCAAAGCGGCTATATCAAGAGAATTTTATCAAGCTAGTTGTGGGATAGAGAAATTTTTATTATTTTCTTGACATAGAGAATAATTAAGATATAATTGTGAAGATAATCAGGTAAAGCGAGGCCCAAAAAGGTTAAGGTCCGAGGAGCGGAGGTTTAGGTGTTCGCTTTTTTATTGGAGGTAGAGATGGCAAAAGTGAGAGGGCAAAGGACAGCAGAAAGCTATTTGAGCAGAGATCCGGAAAAAAGGGAGAGGTCACTTGCTAACCTCAAACAGAATTGGGGTAAGAGCAGGCTGAGAAGGATAAAGGGAGATCTGCCCAGGTGGGATATCGAAGCCTATGCTGGAGATATAGTCAAATTCTCAGAGCAGTTCGTGATCCCTGAAACGCAGGCTCCGATAATCCTGGAGGATTGGCAGGTAGATAACTTTTTCAAGCCGGTATTCTATGAAAAGGAAAAGCCGAGTTTGGCTTTGCTGTCGCTTTGCAAGAAGAACGGGAAGAGTTGTTTGGCTGCGCTCTGTGTATTATATACATTCTTCTGTGGCGAGCCACTGAATGAAATTTACATTTGCGCCCATGATAAAGATCAAGGAAACTTAATTATTTTTAACAAGGTCAAGATGGCGGTGCAGTTTAATCCTGTGATGATGGTGCAGTGCCGTATTCGAGAGGATTATTTGGAGCATGTCAAGACTGGAACTGTGATCAGGGTGCTCCCAAATGATTGGAGGTCTAGTGCCGGTCTGAACCCGGGGATGATAGTTATAGACGAACTGTTTGGCTTTGATCTGGAGGCAGCAGAAAGATTTTATAACGAGCTGCAGTTAGGACCTACCAGGAAGGATCCTCTGACCCTGGTAACCAGCACGGCAGGATATAGTGAGGAAGGGTTGTTATGGGAGTTGTGGCAGAAGGGTCTGAAGAATATAAGGGGTGAACCTGGGTATAATTCGGATTATTACTCGTTTATCAGTCACGATAATCTTGCCTCGTGGGTGACGGATAAGTGGTTATCGAAGCAGAAAAAGAAGATGAGAGCGTCATTATATAAGCGTCTGCATAAGAACGAATGGACATCAGGAGAAGAGGCTTTTATCAGCGATGATGCCTGGAATGCCTGTATTGACCGTAAACATCGGCCTATGCTGCCGAATAAAGAGATCAGCGTTGTTGTCGGCGTGGATGCCTCATACAAAAAGGACTCAACGGCTTGCGTGGCCGTCACCAGAAGAGAGGACAAGATTGTCTTGGTGGCTCACAGGAGTTGGCAACCATCGGGGAAAGAGCCGTTTGACCTTGAGACAACCATAGAGGCTTATGTTAAGCAATTAGCTGAGGATTATATAGTCAAAGAGGTTCGATACGATCCTTTTCAAATGCACCGGTCAGCAACTACCCTGGCAAAGGATAAGATAAATATGGTTGAGTTCCCTCAGACTCAGGATAGGCTTACTTCTATGAGCCAGAATCTCTTTGATTTGATCTCAGGGGGGAATCTAGTTTTATACGAAGATAGAGAGATGAGGTTGGCAGCGCAAAGGAGCGTGGCCATAGAAAGCAGTCGCGGTTTCAGGCTCGTCAAGAAAAAAGCAAGCCACAAGATCGATTTAATCATAGCCCTGGCCATGGCTGCGCTAGGGGCTACCGAGCAAAAGCCGAAGAGAAAAGGCCGGGTGTATATCGTAGGGGAGGATTAAAATGGGTGATGATTTGATTGAGAGCAATTTCTGCAAGGAGGTTCTGGACAGGGCAAAGCGGAGGATCTGGGGAATGGTCACAAGATTCGGGCTGAAAAGCCAGGATTCCGATGTAAAGGAAATTGACGAGGACGGGCCCGACTCCGGTGGCCTTAGCTGCTAAGATAATCTTAAAAAAAGAGGCGATGAAGCATGGGGGAAATTCAGGAAATCATCAAAGAGATAAAGGAGAAGATCGAGGTCCTGAAAAAAAGAAGCGAAATCCAGGAACGTCTTAAGGAGATAAGGAAGAGGATTGAGAAACTGGAGAACGAGCCGGGAAAGAGAAAGAGTCTGGATGGCTGCTATGATTATGATTATGATATAGAGAAGGGAGAGGTCAAATGGCCCTCTTTTCAGGAATGGTTTTGAAAAGTCTTAATTAGGAGGTGAGTAAATTGGAAAAAATAGCTGATTTAATCGAGGAATTTAGCGATGAGGTTTTCGATGAGACTTTTGGAAGGGAGGACTTTGAGAAAAAAGACATCTCCCAGCCAGTCAAGGATGAACTAAAAAAGGCCCTGGAATCCATAAATAAATACCGTGAAGATCTTCCTTCTGATTTGAAATCGGGTATGGACCTTCTCCTGAAATTTGTGGCTATGTCCTTCGAATTACCCGGGGGAGAAAGCCCTGGGAAAAAGGGGGTCAAAAAGCAGCAGATTAGCTACTGGCCGAGCTTTGATTTCAATGGAAAGGATAAGGAAAGGGTAGAGAAGATAAATAAGGGACGGCAGGGCGGTCCTTTCCCTAATCTAACCGCTCAGATTTTCGGGACTAAAGAAAAAGAGGACTAGTCAATAATGGCTAGTTAACTCTAGGAGGTGAGGTAAATTGACTGAAATTGCTGATAAAATCAGCCTTGCAGAGCATAAATTAGAGGAAATAAAAACAAAGTTTGAGAGGGATAAGGCCGATCTAACTAGGTTAATCCAGGAGCGGGCCAGACTTGAACTTTATCGGACAATCAAGAAAGACGACAAACGGATTGCCGAGATCGATAGGCAAAGGGATAGGTTGCGCTCCCAGTTGGAAATTTATCCCGACCTGATCAAAGAAGTGGAGAGAAAGATTGAGACCCTGGGAAAAGAGAAGGAAGAGGGGATTCTTAGGAGAAATCTGGGCAGGCAAAAAAAAGCTGCCCGGGAGGTCGAGAGACTGAGCCAGGAATTAGGAGCCTCATTAGAGAAGGCCAACGAGGCTAATATTGAACTGCAGAAATATCGCTCAATATATCTGAAACTGCATGAGCTGACTAACCGGGATGTTATTACAAAGCCGACAACGGGAGGATCGCAAGGCTGGCTAAAAGTCTTAGCGGGCACCATAAAAGCCGAATTAGCGGGAGGAGCTCGGCCCATGCCTCGGTACCCGGGCGCCGCGCCCCCGATTTAATTGTTCTTATGAAATCAGGGAAGCTCTTATCAGGTAATTAAATACCTGGATAGGTAGTTCCTTAGATTAGAATTATCCGGGGAAGCCTTCTGGAGGAGGTAGGGGAACGCCATGCAAAAGGGCCCCGGGTAATAGATTTCTCCCTTTTGCTAAAAGCCCCAAGGTCTTTCATGCCAGCCCGGCTCGGGCTCAACTCCCCCGGGCCGGGCAAAATAGGAGGCGAAATTGAAAAAATTTAAGGCAGTTTGGAATTTGAAGGGCAAGGAGCAGGTAAACAAGATTCTGGGCAAGACTCTCAGGATAAGAGAAAAATCCTTCCTAAAAGACTTCAGCTGGATCCCGATCACCCTCTACAACGAGGCTACGCAGTCAAAAAATGAGGCCGAACCCTTTCTGGCCAAATGGATGGCAACCATTGACCAGTTTCTAAAAGGGGAGCCTATAAAACGGATTGAGTCCAGTCAAATCAAATTCACCGTTGAGAGGATCGGGAAGAAATACCATTCTGTGATCGAGGCGAAAGTGGCCGGTCTCCTCTGGTTTTGGTTCTGGAATGTGATCAAAGGTGATCTGATAGTGAGAATCTGCGAAGCCGAGGACTGCTCCAGGATCTTCACTCCGACAGCCAGATTGGATCAGACCTATTGCTGCAATAGGTGCAGGCAGAGGATAGTTATGCGCAGGAGAAAGAAAAGGAAAGAGTTGAGAGCCAGGAAAGCTGAAGGGGTATAGACCGCCTCAGTCTATCAAAATCCCTATATGAGCCTCTATGAGCGTGAAAAGTCTGGTTGACTGGACTAAAAATGGGCTTTTCCCAAAATAACGCAAAAGAGGGCTATTTCAGGGCCTTGGATTGTTCTTTGATAAGTTTATACGTCCCTCGAGGGAATAATTAAAAATTGGCTGGATTCTGGGGGCCACGATAAGAAAAAAGGGAGGACTGAGATCTCATTTTTAGCTAGAACCAAATTTTAAGGCCGATTATAACGAAAGACTTGACAAAGTAAAATAATATGGTAAAATAGGAGGAAAAGTAATCAAAAGGGGGTAAGAAAATGCCTGCTTTGTTAAGTCTGAAAGAGGTCTCGGGGCGACTGTCGCTGCATATTAATACGGTCCGGAAATTGGTGAGCCAGGGCCTGATCCCGATAGTGAAGTTCGAGAAGGCCATCCGTGTAGAAGAGTCGGATCTTCAGAAATTCATCAGGACAAGAAAGCAAAGAGTCAAAAAATAAGCAAGGAGCGGAAAATGCTTATAAAAAAAGTGGCCCTGGGTTTAGCAGGGCCGAGACTGAAAACGGAAACAACAGGAAGTAGCTGAGTAGCTATTCTCCCCCGTCATTTTTATTATTAGCAGAGACGGGAAGTAAGTCAAGAGATGGCAAGGATAAAGCGATCAAGGTTCACAAAGAAATTTGAGGGGAGGAATCCTCTTAAAAGGCCGGCCTGGGTTCTGGATCACGTCCTTCCCGGGCCGGTCAAAGGACGTGGTATAATTGGAAGAAAAGGAACTTACTGACGCAGAGCTGGCAGAGACAGTCAGGCGGAAACAACGGGATATTAAGAATTACCAGAGGGAGCGGGGAGAGCCCCGGCCATCAAGAGATACTCTGGTAGGTCTGGCTAGGCGTGGGAAGCAGAAAAAGAAGAGTTACAAGAAAAATAAACGGACTTTCCCAGAAGGAGAATGGCTTCCTATAACTAACGAATTTATTGAGGCTATGTCCAGGCAGTATCTCAGGCCAAATGAGAGCAAGGTTCTTTGGTTCCTGATAAGAAAGACCTGGGGGTGGGAAAAGGACTGGGATTTTATTCCGCTCAAGCAGTTCGAGAAAGGGCTAGGTATAGCTAAAGATAAAGCGTCAAGAGCATTGTCTAGTCTGAAGAAGAGAAGAATCGTTGCTCAATTAGGCAACAAAACCTACACAATACAATCTGATACTAGCTTATGGCGTGATAGACCTAAGAAAAAGAGGAAGAAATTAGAGCGAAAATAGGGAAGATTGCTTAATTAGGCAACGATAATTGCTTAATTAGGCAACGATAATTGCTTAATTAGGCAACAAAAAAAAGTGATAACCTACCCCAGTTCAACAACACAGGCTGTCTAAATACACTTACTCAAGATATACTTATTCAAGAAACAATAAACCAACAGGTAAAGATATTCGTTTCTCTCATTTTTTTTAATCAAAACCTGAAACCTTAAAAACCTCA
>JABUBL010000716.1_pt1 | contig 10448 bp, 11 predicted proteins | sample 7240371 | NCBI WGS metagenome assembly JABUBL01 (sample SAMN07256343, study PRJNA390944) | subsurface metagenome | isolation source: Methane hydrate marine sediment | place: Pacific Ocean: Eastern North Pacific, ODP site 1244 | collected 2002
CCGGCGTCGCATAACTGCTATTATGTTAACTCACAATCATTACAATGCCTTACAAACCCTTTTTTCACGGTGGGCCGCAACCGCGATTTAATCACCAACACCGCCACTAAAATATCAATTATCCAATCCGCCGGCGGAAATCCTCCTGAGGAAACCAACAACAACCCCAGAAGATCTCCGGAGCAAATCCCAAAAATCTCCGGAGTAAATCCCGGCGGCACCGTGACGGTGCCGTACAACCAGCTAAAACCCTTATATAAATCCATCAAATACCCGGAAAGATCTATTTAAGGGGAATCCATGGGGAATTCCCTGGATCAAGAAAAATACGAGGCCCTGAGAGGCCACAGGATCGACGATTGAAATATTATGCGACCCATAGCGTTCACCCTTTTGAGATAATTTTATCAGCACCCTCTCACCACAGGTACCAGGCAAATTTGAAATACATCGCAAACCCGCAAATCAGCCTGATCGGAAATAAATCCTCCCGGAGGGTATCCGGTCGAAATCAAATATCGGTCGTCAGCTGCTCGGCCGGGATCCCGGCCGCTCGATAAATCGATATTACTTGCGCTGGTCCACCAGGTGGAACCGCCCATGGCTCCGGGAACCAGGTAAACAGATTACATCGATGTAAGTCTGCACGGACACTCTTGACCCGTGATCCGATAATCCCAAAACCCGAAAAGTGCGTTGTTGTCTGTAACACTATTTCCCCGGACTTTTTGGGCACGACCGCCATGTATGGAATTTTAGCTTTTGCTGCGAAGCATTCAATATGCTGATTTTTCACGCTATCGGTAGTATTCGTAATGTGTAGATCGTTGATTGTCGAGGCTCTGACGGCCTCGTTTTTTCCCGAAAAGCAATAAAGTAAGTAAAATGCCGGACTGGACCGCGCCTTTCCACATGCCTCGTATAACCACAGAAGAATTCCTTCGCAAAAAAGCCGAGTACGTAGCGAAAAACGACTACAGATACACAATACCCGAATTCGATGATATTTTTCACATTCCGATATAGAATTCCATCACGCCGGAAGTTTACGACTGGCTTACGGACGAACAACAGGCCCGGAGAATCGAAATGCACGAGCAACACCCGCAATACGGGCCGCAAAAGTACAAAGTGGCAATCGACAAGCGATATTGAAATTACTTAAAAACCCTTGACCGCAAGCTCAGAAAAGCCGGATTGCCTTCTTGCCACATTTACCTTAAAGACCTCCCGAAATAATCCGCATCACCACAAAACCCCGGAGCTTGACCCGGCCGGTCTGGAATCTTCCGGCCTGGCCAGGGCCTTTATTGCGCTTCTGTTAATTTGCCCCCTATAAAAAGCGTATCACGACCCAACCACTTCCCCTATAAGAAGCGTATCATCATACCCCCGAAACCGTGATACGCTTCTACCATCTCCCATATGGTGAGAGGGGCCTTCGCCACGACTCTCACCAACCAATAATCACCATCGGTGAAGTAATAGGGACTCGGCCGGCGGCCTCGAAATAATTTTAAATTTTTTCCGGCGCGCAGATAGAATTAACAGATCTCTCCGAATTGAATCCGCTTGAAGCTGTTTCAAGACCTGACATGGCCACAATCCCACCGCCAACCCCAACAAAGGTTTATCTACTCGAAATACTCGAGGAAACCGATCCGAACTGACGCAACACCGTTCTCTGGCCACAAGCGGGATCCTGGCGGTCAACGTACGCTCGATCTATAAATAATTAACGAGCGTACGCTGAGCGCCAAAAATACAGCGAAACAGGATTCATCTACGGAATACCTGGTAAAATCAACAGTGCACAAAACGTATCGCTGTCAATAATGAACATTCTGCAGAAATTCGAAGGTAAAGGATCTTTATCCTCTGACTATACAGCCTTGAGCAAGACGCTACACGCCTTGCTGGTATTAGGGCATGTTCAACCAACCGATCTTACGGAAAACCAAAAAACATGCTTTACAGCCTGGCTGAAGGCACACGAAAAACGCGGCTCTTGTCCAAAAACTCGCGAGGCGTTCGATTATTTATAATATTCTTGCGGTTGGAAATTTGTGCGAGAGTAACTTAATTAGAAATTTTGCTGCAGGTAAAAAGATTTTCAGCGTCTCGGAAATAAATTTCTCTCCACTCCCCGGGGAGTCGTGTTTGTTTCCCAGGAGACACGGATTGTTCTTTGTTGGCTGATCCTGAATTTATTTTTTGCCAAAACGTAGAAACCTGAAAAGGAACAAAATCAACTTTAAAACCTGAAAAAACCCTTAAAAAACGAACTAGACTTAAGAAAGACACAAAAGAGGCCGGGCATGTGGCTACATCCAGGAGCCACCCTAAGAAAGCGTTAGGGTAACTCCTGGATGTTGCGTGGTACCCACACGCACCGCCACATGCCCGGCCTCTTTTGTGTCTTTCTTAAGTCTAGCAGCGGCTCCGCCGCTGCGCTCCCAGCTACGCTGTGAGCTGTTCGTTTTCTAAGGGTTTTTTCAGGTTTTAAATCGCATTTGCTAAGCTGGTCACCAGACTCAAACTATACATAATACAACACTCCACACGCAGCTGTATCCGACATAAAAGATTACCATATTTTTTATTTCAAGCTGCCATTGCACCGGGCGGTTTCTCTTCAACCTTCTTTCGGAGCAGAAGAAAGACATACTCGCCTTCCATCCGCTTCTCGATTTTTTCCCAGCCAAAACCACGAATGAAATTCATAAGCCTTTCCACTTCTAACTCTACCGTAGGCCCGTCCGTGTTATATGTTCCTTCTTTTTTATTATGTACTTACCCCTTTAAAAAAGTTCCCTTTGTTTGGGACCCCATTTAATTCTTATTCGTCTATGGTCTTTGACTATGTTATAACCGGGTTCAAGCATCCCCTTCAGTTTCCCGCACACCAACGACACATTCCGCGCTCTTTTAATTTCAACTACCAACACGTTACGACGGGCAGTGAATCGTCGCCATTTTGCCTCATTCGTTGATGTAATCATACTACCCCCGCCGCCGTAAGCTGTAACGCAGCTCTCGATAATTGGCAATATTTCATATAACCTGCCGTTCACATCTTTAACACCAACTCCTATTTTCATTGGCATTTTTCATTTCCCTTTTCCCGTTTGGGGTCCCATGTAATTCTTATTAGGCCATTGTCTTCGACTATATTATAATTGGGGCCAAGCCACAGTTTCAGAGTCCTGCACACCAACGACACATTATCCGCTCTTTTAATTTCAACCACCAACACGTTACGATTGTCACCGAATCGTTCTTTTTCTTTCTCACTCGTTGATGTAGTTATATAACCCTCGCATCCGTAAGTTGTAATGCAGTGCTTGATAATTGGCAATATATCATATAACCTACCGTTCACCTCTGTAACATCAACTCCTATTTTCATTGGCATTTTTCATTTCCCTTTTCCCGTTTGGGGTCCCATTTAATTCTTATTAGGCCCTTGTCTTTGACTATGTTATAATTGGGTGCAAGCACCGCCGCCAGTTTCCCGCACACCAACGACACATTCTTCGCTCTTTTAATTTTAACTATCAACACGTTATGACGGTCAGCGAATCGTCCATTTTCTCCCTCATTCGTTGATGTAATTATACTGCCCTCGCCTCCCCAAACTGTAACGCAGTACTCGACAATTGTCAATATATCAAATAACTTATCGTTCATCTTTGTAACATCAACTCCTATTTCCATTGTCATTTTTCATTTCCCTTTTCCCGTTTGGGGTCCCATTTAATTCTTATCATGCGATCGTCTTCGACTATATTATAATTGGGACCAAGCCTCTCTTTCAGTCTCCTGCGCACCAACAACCTGTTATTCTTTCTTCTAATGTCAACCACCAACACGTTACGACGGGCAGCGAATCGTCCCCCTTCTCCCTCGTTCGTTGATGTAATTATACTACCCTCGCCTCCGTAAGCTGTAACGCAGCGCTCGACAGCTGGTAATATATCATATAGCCTCTCGTAAAGCACTGTAACACCAACTCCTATTTTCATTGGCATTTTTCATTTCCCTTTTCCCGTCATTGCGTTAATAATCTGTTCGTAACAGCCCTATCATATCCTTAATTCTTTGACCTTTGCAAGCTCTACAGGCCCCTTACAGATATCACAGGACCCGTCGCCTTGATGATTTTTCTCCGACGACATTTTGAGTGTGCCATTCTCGACAAATCAACAATGCAACTATCTTCCGCACCTTGAACAAAAACCGGGTTGAACAATTCGAACACCCCGGCACCTGCAGAGTCGATCACTTCTCCAGAGGATATTTATTTGCTCATGTGTCATGGGTTCCGAGTTTATAAGAGACGCTGAATCTCCTCTATAGACCGAGCGGCCTTGAGCGACAAACGCCACAAATTGATATAAGACCCATATTCTCTTGATATTACAAGCCCTGCCTGGTATTTGATATTATCATCCGCATGCGGAAGTTGTGCCGGGAATAGGCGGGGGCGGGGGCGGCCCCTATAGACAGACCCACCCCATATAAGAACGTTTGAGTAATTACAAGAAAGGGGAAATAGATGCGAAGAACCAAACTCACCACAAAGCATAAATTGCTGATTATGCTGATTCCGCCGGGTAAATCAAAAGACCCGAAAATGGTTGCCTGCTGGAATCAAGATTTTGTTAGGGGTTTTAAGGCTATTTGGAATGAGGAGATTAGCAATCGACAAATTACCAGGATAACAACCCAGCTTGTAAACGACAAGATTATCGAACGGTGTATATTTGCATCGTTTAGGAAGGAAGAAAGCCCTTTTTGCCAACAAAACGTATACGAGATCATTGACGCTGAAAAAGGTTTTGCCGATCTTTTCGACACTCCTGGAAAAAAGCGTGAGGGATCCGGGCCCGTTGCAAGAGAGAAACATGAAACCGGATATTAATAAAAACAAGTATTTTATTGACGCACCTCCGACATCATCGTATTTCATATTATTATGAGATATCCAAACAGTACAGGCTTTAAGATTAGACTCCCAAAGGAAAAAGGGGAGCGATTCAAGACGATTTGCAGCGGCCACAATGTTTATCCGGGAACCGTGTTGCGTTATTTTGCCGAAAGGGTGAGCGAAGGACGGATTTTTATTCCACCTGATGTGCGGAAAAGGCCACGGTTGGGAGAGGTAAGGCCGATAAAACCGGCGAAGTACAAGCGGTAAGGTTGGGAAATAATAAAAAAGCGGCCTTGTAGGTCGAAGGTGTAGAAGCATAGAAGCGTCAAACCCGCCGGGTCTGCATCCGGCGGGCTTGACTGAAACTTTCACCTGTAGGCCAAATAAAACTTCAAAGGAGATTTCACCATGAAAGAGACCCCACCCTTCAAAAAGATTATTATTGGCAACGAAAGCTCTTTCTACATAACACCACACACTAAAAAGCCTGTCAACCTTTACAAACTAATCCGTAAATTAAATCTTATAATCAAACTGCAAAAGCAAGGTGTTTACCTGGTTGCGCAAGAGATTGAGGAGCTGAAAGGATAATGAAAAATACACAGCAACCCAACGGCCAGAAGAAAAACCGAAAGGTTATCCCGATGGGGAAAGTTCCGGCCTGGAATGAAAACTTATGGGCGATCGAGGACGTTCGTATCGCCGTCAAACGAACACAATGCGAGGCAAAGAAAAAGGCTTTTCGTGCGCTTACCTCACACAATTACGTCAGTTTTGCGGCCTGGGCCAGGGTTTGGACACATACGAACGCCATTTTAGAATTTGGCGAGAAATCACCATTTACGCCGCTGGTAGATTGCGCTAATAAAATCTTGCGGGAACTCCTGGAGAATGATAAGAGCTGACGGAAATAAAACAATCCGGCCCGACACCGGGCCGTTAAGACCGTTAATCTTAATTACGAAGCAAGGCCAGAAATGCAAAAAGGCCGCTCTCATAAAGCGACCTTTTGCATATATCGACCCTGGCGAGTCGAAAGTACACAACACACATGCTAATATTACCCGAGAGATTTGAGGATGTCAAACAAATAATCGACTGGCATGATCCCCGCTCCGGGTGGCACATAACTTACCTATCCTTCTTCAACACCGATCGCTTGTTGCCTGTTTCCGCCAGGAAAACAGATCCCCGAAAACTTCTTTGGAGCCCTGACGAAATATCTAATCCTGACTTTTTCTCTCACAAAGCCGGTTTTGTCTGGAAACGTGATGAATATGGTTCAGTCCATGTTCCGCATAAAGACGTTTCCGACTTCCCTCTCAAATACAGCGTTCCGGCCCCGATGGATAGCTATTTTATCGACTTCCCGGAAGATTCCAGGCTTCCGATCATGCCGAAAGCTGAAACGCTCATTTATTCTTGCCGAGGCCCCCAGCTGGCCGAGGTGGAACCCTACTTTTCCTTACTTAAAAACCCCAACGACTGGCCGAATCAACCGCCTAAACTGCTCAAGAAAATGGGGTGTTACACCCGAAGCATTACACCCAGGCGTAAATCAGACCCGGATCCCGATAAGATCACCCGCAAGCCCCGGAAGCCGAAACCAACCAGACACCCCAGAGTCGAACCGGTCAAGCTATCGCTCGAACGTAAACTCAGGCTTGCCCCGATTCCGCCCGTTCTTTGGGAGCAGATGATAGCGGACGGACTTCGCATGAACGAAATAGGGGTTTTCCGCATTCTCTATACTTTCATGAAACCCCCGGAAACAGGACACCGGCGATCGCCCGGCAAAAGCTCCCTGGATTCTTATTGTTATACAGAAACCTATCAAGCCCAGATATCGCAGATGTTGAAGCTCCACCGCAGTGATATTTTAAGATGGGGAAACCCGGACCGTAAAAAGCAGGCTGAGAAGATGGGAACCAGTATCCGAACCGTGAAACGTGCCACCAAAAAGCTCGGCATCCTCGGCTATCACTTTGTCATTTATTACGGATATCCTAAAATTATGGAGCGGATTTCCCCGGAAAGGCAGGCCCTCAGAAAACAGAGAAGCGAGACAGTCCCGCAATGGGGACCGTCAAAATGCGCCATAGCAACCGATAAGCGTCAACAAAAACACCTTAAGGTTTGCGATCGTATCTGTAGAGATCATGGCGTAAGACCCTGCCTGTTTAATCTTCAAAAGATCCTGGGTAAATCCGTATCGTTGTAAATTCCCCTTAATCCCTTCAACCATGCCGGGCTCTATCCGGATGAAACCGCCTGCTTATTAAGAAGCGTGCCATGACGTCTCGATAATCCGCTCAAACGATCCCTGAATTCGGCCTTTTATTGTATTCCCTCTTTTTAAGAAGCGTGCCACGACAAATCCCGCCCTCTTTTTAAGAAGCGTGCCACTAGAACCCAAAATGATGGCACGCTTCTATTAACTTGATAATAGAAATAGAAAACGAAGCACTGTTTTCTATTTTCTATTATCATCAAGTCAGTTATTTTTTAACCTTGCCGATCCGATATCAGGAAGGGAAAAGGTCTCAGCCTTCGGCTTCGATCGTATTTTTTATCGTGCGGCCACCGTCCGAACCAGACCGCCTGGATCTCCGAGAGCTCGAATATACGCAACCGATATTGGCAAGGATGATAATTGAAAGGAGTCGGCTTTGCCTCCGTCTTATTTTTATATTTCGAACGTGGAAAACCCAGCTCCCCGGCTTATCCGAGTTTTTCGACGATCCAGGTTCGAAATGCCGGCTCCGCCGGTACTTTTAGGAAGAAAAGCAAAAAGCGTGCCGTTTGTTGCTGAAAATTTATATTTATTATATCGGGTGTTTATGATCTGAGGCGGTTTGTTTATTTGCTTTTTTACACGGATAGTTCTACAGAAGCGCTCAAAATTTCGAGAAGGGTATGCTGATGAACAGCGAATTCATGAAGTGATAAAACATGAAACATAATCCAAATGAGTGCGCGAATTGCGGCGCGGATCAGCGCCCTGGATCTACGTTGTGCGATGATTGTATAACTGCCTGCGGTGGCGGGACCGGAATTCTCCCCGGAGACCATGGGATTTTTATTAATTATTGGAAATCCGGACGAAAGGTTGCCGAGGTCGATATTGCCGATTATCGATATCTCGACTTTAATAAAGTTATTAAAATTCAGCTTGATTCTTGTAAACCGTGCACCAGGTTTGTTGCTTTACTTACCTAGAAATTTATAGACGGCCTTATGCTGCTCTCACAACCGAACCGAAAGGAATAAAACAATGAAGATCGTAAAACAAAACACCGGCCCAGGGGAAGCCCGGAAGATCATCCCGATGGGAAAGGTTCCGGCCTGGGAAGATCATTTGCATACAATTGAGGACGTTCGCACGGCCGCCCGGCGGTCACAGTATGAAGCCAAAGTTAAAGCTTTTAAGGCCCTGGCCGCACATAATTATGTTAGTTTTGCGGGACGGGCCAGGGTTTGGAGCTATCTGAACGCCGTTTCACAATTCGACGAATATTCACCCTTTACGCCGCTTGCAAGGCCCGCAAAAGAAATCTTGCGGGAACTCCTGGAAAATAATAAGAGCTGACGGAAATAAAAAAGCCCGGTCTATGTCCGGGCTTATAAGATCGTTAATCTTAAAGCCCGAAGTCGGGCCAGAAACGCGAAAAGGCCGCTTGACTAGCAGAGCAAGCGACCTTTTGCGTTTTCTACAGCAGAAAGAAAATAGAACCCACGATAACCTTACCGGAACGTCCTGAAGATGTCAAGCAAATAGAAACCGCTTTCGATCCCGGTATATGATATAGTATATTTTAAATCTGGAGGTTAAAATGAAAAACTATAGAAAAATTTTAACTTTAATGCTGGTTTTAATTTGTATAATGACCTCCGCATGTGATTTTGGGTGGGGATGGGTTGGTGATGATGATGATGATGATGATGAGACTCTTGTAGTCGAAACGCTTAGTACAACAGCGATAGCAACCGTTGTTGAAATTTATACTATAGAGCATGATTATATGGACGTTGTTACTGGCGATGGTGTTGTGCTCACCTGTGATCTCCCGGGTGATCCGGTATTAATAGAGGGTGACATTGTGGAGATTATAATCAACTTCGAAAGCCCGGGTTATTGTTGGACTATCATAGATGTCTATTTCGATAAAAAAATAATATGAGTAGGTACTTCATCATGGAGCATATTTTATAATTAAAACGCTATGCTCTGTGGAGCATATTTTATAATTAAAACGCTTGAAATAAGATGAATCATGTTAAAAAGAATCTTAACCTGGATTGGATGTTGGGGCCTGGTCATTAAAATCTTTTGCCTTGAGATTTTCCTGATCTTGTACACTTATAGGATTGCTTTTTTATGTTCCGGTGAAGAACGAAAGTTTGGAAGAGAAGTCCTACGCATCCGCAAAGAGATAAAAAAGCAATTAGGGAAAGACGCGCTGTTTGATATCATGTGCAGCATATTCCACCAGAGCGTGGTGAAGTAACTACGCCCTTTGGCTTGTCTGCACCTCCTTTAATCACAAAGCATCAAGAGGGCGTAGTTACTTCAGCATGCTCTGTGGAGCATGTTTTATAATTAAAACGCTTGAAATAAGGTGAAGCCGGTTGTAGCACATTTGGTTTTGTTGCGGCTCAGCACTAACATCAAAAGTATTTAAGGCAGAAGATGTATATTTCGTTCACGGGAGAATAGGTGTTGAGCCGCAACAAAACCAAATGTACAGCACCGCTTAATCATATAGTTGGGAGGGTTGTGGGGACAACCGGGGATCCCCGGTTGTCCCCAAGGCGAAATGAAGTCGCTGGATCGTAAAAATTAAGGAAAAGAAGCGGGCGAACCATGAATAATATTGATTTGATAGACACGGCGAAAACACGGGAGATTTATACGGAAAAGGAAAAAAGGATGGTGGAAAGGCTGTGTGAGTCCTGGGAAAGATTTCTTGAACATGACTTCAAAAAAGAGAAGGAAAAAGGTGTTTTTGCACGGGAGCTTGATGCGAATACTATGGTTTATTCTGAAGAGCAGCTGAGGCGTGTAGTATTACTTGCGTTCATAGCAGGGGTGGTCACGGAAGAAACAGAACGAATAAGACTTGAGATCGAACGGCTGCGCGAATAAAACTATGACAGATTATATTTAAAATATTCATCGACAAGATTTCACTCCACAGGAAAGCCGCCCCGCGATCCGACAGGCCAACATCAAAAAACTCCGTCAAGATCCTGAGTAACTATTTTTAGCCGTCCTGGGCAGCCACGACCCGAAACTGATCGTTTCGGCCGATTACGCACATCGATGAAAACCATCGATAAACCCTCAAACCTTCCGGGATCGCCTCCCGATCCCTTCGGTTTTCTCTTAAAACCTTGCGCTTTCTTTCGCCTGCAGGCGTCCGGCGTCGCATAACTGCTATTATGTTAACTCACAATCATTACAATGCCTTACAAACCCTTTTTTCACGGTGGGCCGCAACCGCGATTTAATCAC
>JABUBL010000717.1_pt1 | contig 10447 bp, 10 predicted proteins | sample 7240371 | NCBI WGS metagenome assembly JABUBL01 (sample SAMN07256343, study PRJNA390944) | subsurface metagenome | isolation source: Methane hydrate marine sediment | place: Pacific Ocean: Eastern North Pacific, ODP site 1244 | collected 2002
ATGTCGAGGCCGTGGAGGCTAACATCCGTGAGGTCAACCCGGGGGCGGAGATCGTCAGGGCCAACATCGTCATCACCGCCGAGGACGAGGCCGCCATCAGGGGAAAGAACGTGCTGGTGGTCGAGGACGGGCCCACGGTCACCCACGGCGGGATGAGCTACGGGGCCGCCACCATCAAGGCCGACGAGCTGGGGGCAACCATCGTGGACCCCCGCCCCTACGCCGTGGGCTCCATCAAGGCCATATTCGGGCAGTACCCCCACCTGGAGAGGGTGCTCCCAGCGGTGGGGTACAGCAACAGGCAGATGGAGGAGCTCAGCGCGGTCATCAGCGCGACCCCGTGCGACCTCGTCCTATTGGGCACTCCCACAGACATCAGTCGGTACCTGGAAGTGGACAAGCCTGTGGTGCGGGTGAGGTACGAGTTCGAGGAGGTCGTCCCGGGCCAGATCGAGGAGGCGATCTTCGGCCGCCTAGGCCTCTAACATTTCCATACAACGCTGGGAAGGGGGCCTTTTCCTATCCGATTCGAGGCCGCTCCACGTCGGTCTCCACCCTGACCCCCCTGCTCCTCTCGAACCTCACCGTGATCGACCTGAAGAGGGCCTCGTAGATCCTGATCTTGCCGTAGCGCTTCTCCCTGAGGAGCCCCATCTCTGAGAGGGCCTCGAGGTGGCGCTCGACGCTGGTGTAGTTCATCCCCGTCCTCCGCCCCACCTCGCTGATGTTGAGCTCCCCGCTCTCGGCGAGTACCTTGAGGACCCGTATGCGGCCCCTGGAGCCCAGGAGCTCCTCTGCCCCTATCTCAGCCTTCCTCAAGGACTCGTGTCACCTCCTGCTCCAGGTTCTCTGCAGGTATCTTCATGAGGCTGATTAGCTGGGTGCGCCCCCTCTCCGAGGCGTCCAGCTTCGTGGAGACGGCGTCGAGGGCGCTGAGGCGGTTCAGGTACTTCCAGTACTGGGTGTGGCCCCGGGGCTGCTCCCCCGCCTCCTCGCAGGCCACCTGGTAGGCGAGCTCGGCCTCGCCGGTGGTGGCGTGGGGCTCAGTGCTGTGCCTGAAGTGGCGGGCGATGCCCAGGAGGGCGAGGAGCTCGTGGCGGCTCAGCTGCCTCAGGTCCCCCGGGCTGATGACGCTGAAGAGGGTGGAGGCCGCCTTCCTGACGTGCTCGGGGTGGACCTCCTGGGAGTAGTCGGTGTCGGCGTACCTCCCCGCCGTGAGGAGGAGGTCGATTCCGTACCTGGCGTCCCCGCTCTCCGAGGCGGCGAGGTCGGCCATGAATCCGATCAGCTCCTCCGATATGGCGCCCGGCCTGTAGGCCATCTCGGCCCGGCTGAGGAGGATGTCGGCGAGCTGGGGCTGGGTGTACTCGGACAGCCTGATGATGTTCCGCTGGAGGGTGCTCAGTGTGCTCCTGTCCAGGCCCTGGAACGCCTCGGCGTCCTTGGAGATGCAGATGAGGCTGAGCCTCCTGGGGCCCTCCAGCCGCTCCTCCTGCACCCGGCTGAGGTTGTAGATGGCGTCGCTCCCCTCCTTCTCTATGAGGGCGTCCACCTCGTCGAGGCCGAGGACCAGCTGGAGGTCGTCCTCGTCGAGGATGCGCATCAGTGTGGCCAGGAGCTCGTCGGCCGAGAAGCCCCTGTCGGGGAAGTTGGGCCTGAGCCTCCTGACCGCCCTGTTGAGGGCCATGAAGAGGCTGCCCCTGACCTCCCTGCAGTTGACGTGGATGTACTTGGCCTTCACCCTGCGCCTCTTCGCCTCCTCCTCCAGGTCCCTGCCGAACCTCTGGGCGAGGGCGGTCTTGCCGCTGCCGACGCCGCCGATGATGACGGCCCTCTGGCTCATCTCGTAGGGGGTGTCGATTATGAAGCGGAATATGTTGTTGAGGAAGCGGAGCTCGGGCTCCCTGTGGAGGAGCTTGGGTGGTATGTGGTTGATGTCTAGGACTGTGTCGTCTACGAAGACGCTCCTCTGGCTCATAGAATCCCCGCGTGGTCTATCCCCATCCACGATTTATGCTTTTTGTCCGTTCGAACTTACCTGTTGTGGAGAGGTGGGTGAAAGTGGGTTCTTTCCCGGGAAAACCTATATCCCAACCAGTGGATTATTACCCGAGGCCTATGCCAGCCGCAAGAAAGCTCCCGACGGGGAAGGTCCCCTCGGATGTGCTCAGGAGAGTCGTCTTCCCGTATCTCGGTGCCAAGTCAGACCGGGTCCTCCAGGGGCCCGGCGTCGGCGAGGACGCTGCGGTGATAGATATGGGTGACCGGGTCATCATCGCCAAGGCTAACCCCATCACCGGCGCTGAGGCCAAGATCGGATGGCTGGCCGTGCACATCAACGCCAACGACGTCGCCACATGCGGTGCCAGGCCCCAGTGGTTCCTCTCCATAGTCCTCCTCCCCGAGGGGGCCGACGAGTCCCTGCTTGAGGGTATCATGAAGGACATCCACGAGGCGTGCAGCGAACTGGGAATAAGCCTCATCGGAGGCCACACGGAGTCCACTCCGGGCCTGGACAAGCCCATCATCGCGGGGTTCATGATGGGGGAACTCTCCAAGGACGAGTTCATCACGACAGGGGGCGCGAGACCCGGCGATCTGGTGGTCATGACCAAGGGGGCCGGAATAGAGGGCACCGGCATCCTGGCAACGGATCTCTCAGACAAGCTGTTGCCCGAGGTTGGCTGGGAGGTCCTTGATAGGGCTGCCGAGCTATTGAAGAAGATCAGCGTGGTCCAAGAGGCGCTTACGGCGGTCGACGTCGGGGGCGTCCACTCCCTCCACACGCCGACGGAGGGGGGCGTCATGAACGGCATATGGGAGATAGCTGAGGCCGCAAACGCCGGGGTGGTCATCGAGGAGTCTGCCATCCCCCAGGCGGATGAGACCCGGGTGATCTGCAAGGCGCTTGGCGTCGATCCCCTGAGGCTCCTCGCCTCTGGAGCCCTCCTGATTGTTGTTGATCCGGATAAAGCCGGTGAGCTGGTCTCCGTGCTGGGAGAGTCCGGGGTGGTTGCCTCGGTCGTCGGGGAGATACGTCAACTTGAGGATGGGCGGCTGCTCGTGACGAGCGACGGAGGGAGAATACCCATCGAGGCAGTGGCCCAGGACGAGCTGTACAGAATCCTGGATGAGTATGGCAGCAAGGATCAATAGTGAGGTCAGGATAAGGGACGTTAGCTCCCGGTCTTCTCCTTCAACCAGCCCGTCACCTCATCCAAAGTCGATGCGAGGGACGGCACCATGTTCCTGTATGGTGAAAGCTGCTGGTTCAGGGAGTCTGTGATGCCCATGGCCTCGTCCAGGTTCTCCGAAGTGGGCTCCCCAATCAGTTCCTGAATCTTGGACATTGCGTTGATTGCGTCGTCGACCATCTGACCGTATCCCCGGTAGCCTTCTATGAAGGATTTTGCCGATTGAATCTTATCTATAATCTCTTGGTTCTCCATCGTTCACGACCGCTCAAGACTGGATTCCATCCCCAATATGTGGTTTTCCTTCATCTGTGGAAGGGTCCCGTTGCTCCCCATTTGATGGACTCAGACCTGGGCTACATCCTCATGCAGGAGCTTATCTGATCGAGGACATCCGGGGGGCTCCCAGAGGACCACTCTATATAATATCCGAGACATAATTACAGTCAGATGTCTTCCGCAGTCAGGGCCGCCCGCCTGCTCATGGAGATCGAGCCCCAGGAGTTCCGGATCCTCCAGGCCATCGAGCTGGGCATGTCGAGCTACAGCTTCGTCCCCCTGAAGGAGGTGGTGAAGTACTCTGGGCTGAAGCAGGGCGAGGTGGCGTTCAGGCTCCGAGAACTCGACAGGAAGGAGCTCCTGTACCGGCAGCCCGAGCCCTACCCGGGGTACATTCTCAACTACACGGCGTACGACTGCCTCGCCCTCAACGCCCTGGCGAAGGCCGACCTCCTCAGCTCCTTGGGGAGGTCCCTCGGGGTGGGGAAGGAGGCTGACATCTTCGACGCCATCACGGACGACGGCCTCCAGGTCGCCGTCAAGTTCCACAGGCTGGGGCGGACCAGCTTCCGGGAGACCCGTAGGAAGCGGGGTTACCTCGCCAAGCGGGGGCACATCACCTGGCATCACCAGTCGAGGCTCGCGGCCGAGAGGGAGTTCAGCTTCATGAGCTTAGCCCACGCGGCGGGGGTGGCCGTCCCCGAGCCCTACAAGCAGAACCGCCACGTCGTGGTGATGGGCTTCATCGACGGCTTCAACCTCGTCGACATCATAGAGCTCGACGACCCCGCGGGATTCCTCGACGACATCCTGCTGAATGTGCGGCTGACGTACGCGGCTGGAATCATCCACTGCGACCTCAGCGGGTTCAATGTCGTAGTGACCAGGGACGGGAAGGTCCTGTTGATCGACTGGCCCCAGGCTGTCTCCGTGGAGCACCAGAACGCCGAGGAGCTGTTGAAGAGGGATGTGGCGAACGTCCTCAACTACTTCAAGAGGAAGTTCAGTGTCGAGAGGGACATCGATGAGGTCATTGAGTACGTTAAAGGGAGTTAGGGTCTCCAGCCCTCGAGGAGTGCGACGAACAGGGATGAGGCCGTGAGGTCAGCCGTCGTCCCAGGGTTCAGGGCTCCTCCAGCCTCAGCGAGTTCATCGTCCAGAGTCTGAAGCATCTCCCCCCCAACTTCCGAGCCGCAGCCCCCCTCCTCCAGGATCCGCCCCGCCCTTCCGCTCACCTCCTCAGCGAGGGTCTTCCCGCTCTTCCTCGCTATGAGGGAGTCGGGGTTGCTTGACAGGATGTTGAGGAACGTGTCCACGACAGCCGTGTTCACGTCGCCTGACTCCAGGGCGGCCTTCAGGTAGGGGTAGCCCTCCTCGAAAGTGACGTTGAAGCCCGAGGTCCACTCACGGCAGACGTGGTCCCTCTCGGAGCAGAGCTGGAAGATGTCGAGGAGGGTCAGCCCCTTCTCCACGAGTTCGCTGGTGGACTCCGGGTCGTAGACGTCGAGTTCATCCACCTCTCCCAGGACCCTGGGGGTCATGGCGGTCCTGATCGCCTCGTAGACCAGGGCGGCGTCCTCCGGAGTAGTTGAACGTGTCACGAGCTCCAGCTTCCCCCGCAGGTCCTCGACGTCTATTTCCTCATGCCTCCTCAGGGTCGAGCCGGCGGCGGCTGCGATAGGGGCGAAGAGTAGGACGACCCCGAGGTTTACGTTCCCTCCACCCTGCCATGCCAGCGAGTCCGTGACCGCTTCAAGGATCAGCCCGCCAAGCCCAATCTCGTTCCACCTGCGCTCACCATCCTCGGCCTCGTACCCCCTGACAGCCATTCTCCCCACGGCTTCTCCGAGGGCGACAGCCCCGGCGAGGAAGTGCTCGTACCTCGTGTCGGGGCGGTCCCTCGTCCTGTGGACGTTCCCCGGCTTCGGGCTGGCGGAGACCTCGAGGAGGGCCGCAAGGGTGGCGCATCGCCTGATGTACTCGCCCGCATCGGCCTTTGTCAATTCGTTCCCCAGACTTTCCTAACCGAATCCGCTTATAAGACCCTCACAAGATAGTTGAGGGCGATGGAACCGGGCGGATGGCTCTCGGGGCCCGTCGAGGGGGATTACGTCGAGACGGCTGAGGGGCTCCTCTTCACAGTGAAGGGGCTACACCACCCCCAGGGCCTCGTCGTCGCATACCTCCGCTACGTCCCGGATCCCGGGGGGGAGAGGCGGAGAGGTGAGGCCCACTACAGGAGGGTCTACGACCTCGACGAGACGGACGAGTATCTCCGTTTGAACCATCCCCGGTACCTCAACGAGGTGGAGGGGAAGGGCCTCTCCCTGCAGTCCGTCCCGGTGGACAGGATCTCACGGATGTATGTCCCCAGGGAGCGCCTCGCCGCGATCCTGGAGGGCCCCCGGACCGAGGTGGAGTCAATTGTGGTCAGGTTCGCGTCAGCGATCAGCCGTGAGGGAGGCGTGCCCCTCGGAGACATGGGAGTTTCGGGGTCGGTTCTCGTGGACCTCGCTAAGTCGACCTCGGACGTTGATCTTATCGTCTATGGCAGGGATTCCGGGCGTCGGGTCTACGAGGTCGTGAGAGAGCTCAGGAAAAAGGAGGGCTGGGTCCGACCCTATGATGGTGAGAGCGTGAGGAGCGTGGCGGTCAACCGCTGGGGCGACACCGGTCTGGATATTGAGGAGCTGTCGACCCTGGAGTCCGGGAAGGTCCTCCACGGTCTCGTCGATGGGCGCGACTACTTCATCAGGCTTGTCAGGGAGCCCGACGCGTCTGAGGAAGGGGAGGTATCCAGACCCCTGGGGACTGTGGTACTCCGGGGAACCGTCGTCGGGGCGGATGACTCCATCTACACGCCCTGTTCCTACGAGGTCGAGGGCTGCAGCTTCAAGGGTGGTGGACCCGACGTCGATGTGGGTCGGCTCGTCAGCTTCAGGGGGAAGTTCACCGAGCAGGTTGTTGAGGGAGATGTGGTTGTGGCCCGGGGCACATTGGAGGAGGTTGTGTCTGGGGGGCTCACCTATCACAGGGTGATGCTGGGGAGGAGGGGGGACTACCTGTTCCCCGTCGGCCTCGTCGACCGATAACCTTTTGATGGGAACGTTTCTGTTTCAACCATTGCTGGGCTTGGTTCATATGGAGGGGGCTACTGAGGGGCTGCTGCTCGACGGCCTCGGATTCGAGGAGGGTCAGATATTCGAGACCATAGTCACCACCATGGGCCAAGACGGCTCCGTGAACGCTGCTCCCATGGGTGTGGTAAGGACTGGTCGCGAGACCCTCGAGGTCAGCCCCTTCAAGAGCAGCTCCACTTACATGAACCTGTCATCCCGCCCCGAGGCCTGCGTGAACGTCACGGACGACCCCACACTCTTCCTCGTCACGGCGTTCAAGGAAGAGGACCTCAGGGGCTTCGAGAAGCCGTCCCTCGACGGAATCAAACTCAGAGCGGCAGACGCAAACATCTTCATCTCCGTCCAGGACCTCGATGACTCCGAGAACAGGGCCCGCTTCACCTGCAACGTTGACTCGGTCGAGGTGGGTGAGGCTGGACCTCGGCCGTTCAGCCGGGGGAGGGCCCAAGCCATCGAGGCTGTGATACATGCCACGCGCATCGAATATCTCTACAGGGAAGGTTGTGTCGAGGAGGGCGAAGAGTTAGTAAGAAGGTTTGGCGTGTGTAAGGACGTGGTCGGGAGGGTCTCGACCCCGGACTCAGCGGAGGGGAGGGTCATCAGGGAGCTGGAGAGGCTGATCAAGGGCTGGAGGGGCGGATGATGAGGGTCAGGGTGAGGACCCCGTCCAGGCTCCACTTCAGCATGGTGGACCTGAGGGGCGACCTCGGGAGGATCTACGGGAGCGCAGGGGTGACCATCGACAGACCCAACATAGTTCTCGAGGCCGAGCCGTCGCCACAGCTCACGGTCGCCGGATTCAGGGCGGAGAGGGCGAGGGAATACGCGGATACCCTCCTAGAGGAGTCTGGAATCACAGGCGGGGCCAATGTCAGCATCGTCTCGGACATGCCGGAGCACTCGGGCTTCGGCTCAGGGACCCAGCTCGCCCTCGCCGTGGGGGCAGCCATCTCGGAGATACATGGCTTGGACTATTCACCGGAGAGGCTTGCCGTCCTGCTTAACCGCTCCAGGCGGTCGGGGGTCGGCACATACGCGTTCAAGCATGGGGGTTTCATCGTCGACGGAGGGCACAGGGTCGGGACGACCGGGGATCTTCCCCCACTCATCTTCAAGCATGACCTCCCTGAGGACTGGCTCTTCGTCATAGGCCTCCCCGACACGGCCCAGGGCAGCAGCGGCAAACGGGAGGTCGACGCCTTCAAGAACCTGGAGCCGCCTCCGACGGTCCTCGCAGGCGACGTCGCAAGGATACTGCTGATGCAGATGATCCCGGCCCTCCTCGAGGGAGATGCCGAGGCCTTCGGTGCCGCCATGACCGGTCTGGACCTCAAGTTCGGGGAGCACTGGAAGGAGGTCCAGGGGGGGCTCTACAGTAGCCCCATCATCGAGGAGGGGGTGGAGTTCCTTCTCGAGACAGGGGCGCTGGGCGCCGGTCAGAGCTCGTGGGGCCCCGCGTTCTATGGCCTCATCCAAGGGGAGGGGCGGGCGGGGGATGTGCGATCTCAGCTGGAGGGGTTCCTCAACGAGGGGGGTAGGAGCGGGACCGCCTTCGTCGCCCACGCCCAGAACGAGGGCGCCGAGGTCACGGTTACTGAATGATCTTGAAGCGGAGCTGGATGCGGTATGCGGGTTCTCATCGTCACGGGGAGGCTGGCGGAAGACAGTGCCAGGAGATACACTACGGGCCTTGACGTGGACGTCGACGTCCGGGTCCTCCCCGTGTCGGTGGCGGCGTTCATCACCCCCGAGGCTGCAGCCGAGTCCCTCACATCCGTGAAGGGATACGACCTCATCCTGCTGCCTGGCACCATAAGGGGGGACGTGACCACCGTCGAGGAGGCCACGGGGACGCCCACGTACAAGGGGCCCTCCTACACCTACGAGCTCCCGCTGATACTCCCGTTCCTCGACAACGTGGAGCTCTCAAAGACCGAGTCGGCCTCGAAGCTCCTCCGTGCTGTCAAGGAGAGCCTGGCCCTGAAGGAGATCGAGGAGGTGGAGGAGACCTGGAGGGAAGTCCTGAATGAGGAGGGGGGCTTCGTCATCGGGGGAGAGGGCCGAGAGGTAGCGGTGGGCTCCGCCTTCCCCATGAGAGTGATCGCGGAGATAGTGAACGCCCCGACCCTTGAGCGTGATCAGATCAGGAAACGGGCTCACTACTTCGAGGCCGAGGGCGCGGATATAATCGATATAGGGATGCTGGCGAACGACCCTAAACCGGACATGATCGGGGAGATCCTCGACGCCGTCCGCTCGTCTGTGGACCTGCCCGTGAGCATCGACACCTTGGACCCGTCCGAGATTGAGGCAGCGGTCTCTGCAGGCGTGGATCTGGTGCTCAGCGTGGACGCCGGGAACATGGAGGAAGTTGCGCCATACGTCAGGGACGTCCCGGTCGTGGTTCTCCCCTCGAACATGAGGGAGGGCATCCTCCCGAGGGGTGCGGAGGAGAGGTTCGCCGCGATGTTCAACAACATGCTCCATGCCCACGAGCTGGGGATAATGAGGGTGATCGCCGACCTGATCCTCGAGCCTGCCATGAAGCCCGGGCTCATGGAGTCCCTGAAGGCCTACCAGCTGTTCCGTCAGGCCGACGAGAACACCCCCGTGCTCTTCGGTCTGGGGAACGCGACGGAGCTCATCGACGTCGACTCCACAGGGGTGAACGGCCTGCTGACGGCGTTGGCCGCCGAGGTCGGGGCAGACCTCCTCTTCATCCCCGAGCACAGCCCCAAGGCCCGGGGCAGCGTCCGGGAGACGGTGAAGGCCTCCAGGATGATGTTTCTGGCGGGGAGGAAGGATACGCTGCCCAAGGACCTGGGCCTCGACCTACTGGTCCTCAAGGAGAAGAGGTGGGTGGAATGGCCTTATGACAGGTCCGTGGAGGATGCGGCTGAGGTTGTGTCCGCCGAGCCCGACGACGACCTGGAGTGGGATACGGCTGGCTGGTTCAGGATAGGGGTTGACAGGGAGGAGGAGGCCCTAGTTGCCATACATTACATGGAGGCCGACAAGCCCCACCTCGTGGTCAAGGGGAAGGACGCCAGGGAGGTGTACCAGACGATTCTCCGGAGGGGCCTCGTCGGGAAGTACGACCACGCCGCCTACCTCGGGAAGGAGCTGATGAAGGCGGAGCTGGCCCTCAGGTTGGGGCGCTCCTACGTCCAGGACGCTCCCCTGTTCTAGCTTCCCCGTCTCTCGCTCTTCCAGCGGGAGTAGTCGTCCATGATCGTCTTCACGTCGACGTGGTCACTGATTATCTGCCTCGTGAGCTGTATCTTCCTCGTTGAGGTCGGCGCGGGCGTCGTCATGTCCCCCAGGAGGTCCAGCTTGGTGACCGTCGTGTAGGTGTCCATGGGCACCAGGAGGATGGGGATGCCCTTGGTCTCAGCCGAGGAGAGCACCTGGACCGAGGGGTAGATGTTCCCGGTGAGGACGATGGCGCTGGGCTTCGTCTCCAGGGCCGTGAGTATGAGGTCCGTCCTGTCCCCGCCCGTGATGAAAGCCCTACCGACGCTCCGCCTCAGCCAGCTCATCGCCGACTCCGGGGACATGGCCCCGACGAGGTAGTTGTCAACCAGGGTGTCCAAGCTGTCCCTCCCTGCCAGTATCTCGGCGTCCAGGACGCTGACGACGTCCTCCACGGTGGGGAGGGTGAGCTCCCTGTTGTCTGGGACGACCCCGAGGACCTCGAGGCCGCATGTCTGGAGTATGGGTGAGACGACGCCCCTCATGCGCTCCAGCTGCTGGAGGGGGACGAAGTTGAGCACGACGCCCAGCATCTCAGCCCCTCTACCCTCGATGAACTCCTTGTAGAGTATGATGGTCGAG
>JABUBL010000718.1_pt1 | contig 10431 bp, 10 predicted proteins | sample 7240371 | NCBI WGS metagenome assembly JABUBL01 (sample SAMN07256343, study PRJNA390944) | subsurface metagenome | isolation source: Methane hydrate marine sediment | place: Pacific Ocean: Eastern North Pacific, ODP site 1244 | collected 2002
TATCTATCATCACTTTCAAGATTCTGCACAAATCAGGAGATTCAGGAGTTGTTCTCTCACCAAAAAGCTTATTATTACCAATTCTATATTCAATTGTCCCAATCAAACCACACTTTTTGCCAGATCTATTTAAAATTGAGTTAATTAAATAGGTTATAGTTGTCTTTCCATTTGTTCCTGTAACTCCTATTAACTTAATATTTGATGTGGGTTCTTTAAAGAATACATTTGATAATTTTGCCAATGCAACTCTTGTATTATCTACTAAAATCTGTGGTTGTTTCTCTATCCATCTTTGCCATTTCTCAACTACAAACGCCTTAGCACCTTTACTTAAAGCTTCCCTTATATAAAGATGACCATCGGTTACCATCCCCTTTATGGAGATAAATAAATTACCTTCTGAAACCATTCTGGAATCATATGAAATTCCACTAATTGTAGTATCTAAGTTACCATAAATTTTTAAAGGTTTTAATTCTTTTATTAGCTTATTTAACAACATCTCAATATTATTTTTTTAGCAAGGCTAAAGCCTTGCCCTACATATTTTAAATTTTTAATAAGATTCTTCAGTCGCTAAGTTTATCCTGAGCAAAGCGAAGGACCTGTTCAGAATGACAACTTTTTAATTTATTTCTTTGCGGTATACTTTCGAAGACATTTTCAAAGCCTGCCCTTGACCCTCGAGTGTAACGAAGGGGAAGGGAGAAAGTATACCCAAAGCTTTTATTTCTAATTTATTTAGAGTTAAAAACAATATAATTAGCTTCAAAATTTATATGATTTTATTAATTTTAGCACAAAGATTATTCTTAAATCTTTTTAGTTTTAGTCTTCAATATCTGTAGTTGTAGTAGGAATTCTAAGGTATTTTAAAGTAAAACTTACCACATCTTTAAACACAGGTGCTGCGACAGTACTACCCCATACTGGTCCTTTTGCAGTAGATGGTTCATCTATTATAACCAAACAGACTAAAGCTGGATTTTCTGCTGGAGCAAATCCCATAAAAGAGGTTATATTTTTATCACTATAATATCCCCTTCCACCTATAATTGGTTTTTGAGCAGTACCTGTTTTTCCACCAACTGTATAACCTTTAATCTTAGCATTTTTTCCAGTTCCCTCCTCTACAACTCTTATTAACATCGATTTTATAGCTTCAGCGTATTCCGAAGATATTATCCTATTTTCAGCAACTTTAGGTTTTGGTGAGTAATCAATATCTCCATTTTTTCCGTATATTTTTTTTACAATATGAAGGTCAGGAGCAATTCCATTGTTTACAACTGCAGCCATAGCTTGAATAACTTGAATTGGAGTTGCTGAAATTCCTTGACCGAAACTCATTGTGGCTTTAGTTGAGCCTGACCACAAATCATAGTGAAATAGGAGTCCACTTTCTTCACCAGGTAGATCAATTCCTGTGGGTTTTCCAAATCCAAATTTGGATAGATAGTTATAATAAATTTCATTGCTCATTTGCTGCGCTAAAATTACTGCTCCAACATTTGCAGAATTAATTAATATATCAGCAACTGAATAATCCTTTACAACATGTCTAAATGGCTCACTGATTATTTTTCCACCAACTTTTATGGTAGGTGGAAGATGGAAAATTGCATTCTTGGATACAGCACCTGAATCTATGGCAGATGCAGCAGTTACAAATTTTAAAATTGAACCTGGTTCATAGTTAAAAGATATAACGAGGTTTTTAGATAATTCTTTATCAACCTGATCAAAATCGTTTAAGTTAAAATTTGGATAGTTAGCCATAGCTATTATCTCACCGGTTTGTGGTTCTATTATAACGATTACACCTCTCTTTGCTCCCTTTTCTTCAATTGCTTTTTTTAACCTTGACTCAACATAATACTGAATATTTTCATCAATTGTTAAATATACATCATAACCATCAATTGGGTCTGTTTTTATACTATATGTTCCCGGAACAGGTCTCCCAAATCCATCATATTTTGCAGATATTTCACCATCAACTCCATGAAGCTGTTTTTCATATTCCAATTCAACTCCAGCAAGACCAATATTATCAAGTCCCACAAAACCAATAAAATTACAAGCTAAAGAACCTTTTGGATAAAATCTTTTATCTTCCCTTGCACTATAAATTCCCTCCAGATTTAATTCCATAACCTGATTAGCAAGTTCGGGACTAATCTTACGAGCTATATAGACAAACCCACAATTTGATTTTGATAACTTTTCCTTTAAAACTTCAACATTTATGTTCAATATTTCACTCAATTTAATAGCATAATTTAGTGGATCTTTAACAAAATATGGATTTGCAAATATTGTTGCCTGAGGCAAACTTACAGCTAATTCTTTCCCATTTCTATCATAAATCTTTCCACGTTTGGCAAACAAATTGTAATTCCTGATATGTTGATTATTTGCAGATTCTATATACTCTTGAGCCTCTAAAGCCTGCAAATTTATTAAGCGGAAAAATAGGGTAAAAAAAGAAAATAGGATTATTACAAGAATGAGTATGGTTCTAAATTCATTCTTAACTCTTCTAAGCAATCCCATTTTAAGACCTTCCTATCAGTTTTAAGGGAAAAGAAGAGTCAAAATAGTTCTATATAGATCTTCCTTAAATTTAGAATTTAAAAAGGTTTCAAATTCAGAAATCTCTAATTCTTCATTTTGTATTTCTTCTATTGGTAATTCTTTTTCAGCTAATTGAGCAATATTCAAATTTATATATCTTATCTCATCAGGACTGTACATCCCTAAATTTATAGCACTTTCATATATTATATCAGGGGATTGTAATTGAGCAATTTTAAAGTTCAGTCCTTCTTTAGCCTCATCTTGAAACTGGATTTCTCTTTTTATCTCATCAATCATTAACTGATTCTGAGTAGCAATAAAATTTAGTAAAATTATTGAAAAAGCAAATATTCCTATCAAAATAACTGAAGTAATAAAAAATGATAATGACATAAAACTTTTTCGAGTATTCACTCTTTCCTGCTCAACAAGATAAGATTTTCTTCTCCTATTTGATTTTACCGTTAATATATCAGCTCTTATATCAACCACAATTCCCCCTTTCAACTCAAACTATCTTAACTAACCGAAATATATTTATTTTAAAAATACATAAATAATAATTTCCTTATAAATATCTTTAAATTTAAAACTTTCTTTTAATATCAATAAAAAAAGAAGAGTTAAAATTTTTATATATAGATCTTTCCTGCTATTAAAGGAGTTAGACCTTTTCAATTGCCCTTAATTTGGCACTTGATGCTCTTGGATTTTTCTTCACCTCCTCAGGCTCAGGCATCAGTGCTCCCTTAGTAATCAATTTTGCTTTATCTTTCCTGCCACATGTACAGACAGGATACCACTGTGGGCAAATGCAACCGTCTACAAGTTTTAGAAAAGTATTTTTAACCAGCCTGTCTTCCAGTGAATGGTAGGATATGACAACAATCCTTCCACCAATTTCGAGTAATTTAAATATGTCTTCAAGACTCTGTTTAAGCGAATTTAGTTCATCGTTTACTTCAATTCTTATCGCTTGAAAAATCCTCTTTGCTGGATGACCCCTTCTTCTTACCTTACCTCTGACTGTATTCTCAATAATCATTGAAAGCTCTAATGTTGATTTTATCGCTTTCTTCTTTCTATAATTGACTATGGCTTTAGCAATTAAACTTGAATAGCGCTCCTCACCATAACTTTTAAATACTCCATATAACTTCTCTTGTGAGTAGGAATTAATTACTACACGAGCAGTTAGTTTCTGGGAAGTGTCCATCCTCATATCCAACAGTCCGTCTTTTGTGTAACTGAATCCCCTTTTTGGATCATCAACATGAGCCCAAGAGAGACCCAGGTCATAAAGTGCTCCAGATATGATTGAGAGATCCAACTCCTTTGCTATGTAAAGAACATCCTTAAAATTTCCATGTACTAATTTAAAATTTGCTTTATATTTTGATAACCTATTTTTGGCGGCGCGTAAAGCCAATTTGTCTTTATCTATACCTATTAATATGCCTTCGGGGGCAATTGCTTTAATTATTGCTTCAGCATGACCTGCGCCGCCTATAGTATTGTCAATTATTATTGACCCTCTTCTGAGTTTTAAAATATTTGTAACCTTACCAACCATTACAGGTATATGCCATGGTGTAATGATATCTAATTTAAAATCCAAGGTCCTCTATGTCTTTTGTTATCTCTAAAAACTCTTTATCTGCTTTTTTGAAAAATCTATCCCAATATTTCTTTGACCATATCTCAATTCTTCCCCAAACTCCCACAACTGTAACTTCTTTTTCAAGCTCAGCATAATTTCTTAATGTCAATGGAATAGTTACTCTTCCCTGTTGATCCATGAATTCTTCGCTTGCAGATGATGAAATCCATCGAGCATATTCCTGTACTTTTTTTCTTGACAAAGGTAGAGCTTTAATTTTTTCCTCAAGTGCTGAGAATTCTTCATATGTAAATAAAAATAGGCATTTTTCATTAATGCCTTTAGCTAAGACGAAACCCCTCTCTAATTGAGTTCTAAATTTAGAGGGTATGAATAATCTACCCTTTTTATCTAATGTATGAAAAAAAGTACCAAGAAACATTAAGAGCCCCAATCCACTTTCAGTAATTAATGGGATGATTTTCTATAATTAACTATAACAATGTATTTTTATACTTCTACATAAAATTTAAGAATCCTCCATTTTCCTCCACAATATACCACAATGCCCCTCTTAATGTCTACAAAATTTAAAAATTTTTTAAAATTTTTTAAAAATCTCATTTTTCTGTTTCAAGGAAAGTAATAGAAGAGTTAAATTGGTGTTGATTAAATGAAGTTAGTTATATAAGATGTGATTTATAGTATGGATAAAAAATAACAAATTAATTATTACTATTTCTTATTAATATATATGTCTTAAAAAATAATTACTTAAATTATTCCCCTTTTTTTTCTTCTTCCTGGTAGGGGATAACAATAGATTCCCTTCCAGCTTTCTCTATAAGGGTTTCTATTTTCTTTTCAGCTTCATTCAGCTTTTTTAAACAGTGAGTAGAAAGCTTTATTCCCCTTTCAAATTTTTTTAAGGATTCCTCTAAACTTAAATTACCCCTTTCGAGTGTTGATACAATTTCTTCAAGTTCTTTTAATACATCATCGAAATCTCTTTTTTCCAAATTTTCCTCATTCATTTTCATCTCCTGATTAATAAAATTTATAAATATTTAGTTTATAATTATTAGAAGCCATTTAGAATTAATAAAATATCTTCTGCCCACTCCCTGCTCTTACTAATTTTTTACCTCATAAATATCTTTCCTAAAAACTTTACATACGATATCCCCTTTGTGTAGAAGAACATCAACCTCATGTCCTATATTTACCTCATCTGAATCCCTTACAATTGTATTTTCTGGAATTAGATAACATATGCTATATCCTCTTGATAGTATAGCAAGTGGACTTAATGCATTCAGCTTTTCCGATAAGTTTCTAAAAAAACTCCTTCTTTCATTAAATATAGCAGATATTGCTTTATGCAAATCTCCTGAAAGATAATTCAATTGATTTCTAAGATTTGTGGTTACCCTGGGTAAACTCTCTCTCAATCTATTTACATAACTGAATATCTGATTTAAAAGCTCAGATTTCTCTGGAACAACTAATTCTGCTGCAGCTGATGGAGTTGGTGCTCTCATATCAGCCACAAAATCAGATATAGTGAAATCGGTTTCATGACCGACTGCACTTACAATTGGAATTTTTGATGCAAAAACTGCCCTTGCAACTTCTTCAGTATTAAAAGCCCATAAATCCTCAAGTGAACCTCCACCTCTTGCTAAGATTATTACATCAACATCTTCATATAAATTTAAATTCTCAATCGCATTACAGATTTCATTTGATGCTGTTTCTCCTTCAACACTTGCAGGACTAATTATCAAATGGAAATTCCCAAATCTTCTATTTAAAACATTTATTATGTCATGTAGAACTGCACCACCCAAAGAAGTAACAACACCTATTTTAGATGGTAAAAAGGGTATTGGCTTTTTATATTTAACATCAAAAAGACCTTCTACTTTTAACTTTTTCTTTAACTGTTCAAATGCTAATAATAGAGCACCCTTTCCTCTTGGTTCCATATATCTAATAACTATCTGATATTCCCCTTTTCTTGAATATAGAGTAACTCCTCCTCTTGCTAAAACTTTCATGCCATCTTCTGGTTCAAACTTGAGATAGCGATTGTTACCCTGAAACATAACCATTTTTATTTTTGAACTTTCATCTTTTAAATCAAAATACATATGACCAGAAATATGATGATGAAAATTACTGATCTCTCCTTCCACCCATATATCAGGATAATTCCCTTCCAGCAAATTTTTCAATTCAAAATTAAGCTCACTAATAGTGTATATTTTTTTCTCTAATTTCCCTCTTTCTAATTTCTCTATCTCATTAAGATAATCCATTTATCTCCCCCATTTAAAAATCTTTTATGAATTTTTTATTTGAAACAAAAAAACTTTTAACAAATATAAAATAAAAAATAAATAATACATCTAATATTCTAATATTAATTTCAGAATTTTGCTTATTTTTTTATTTTTTTATCATGCTTTTAGAATAAAGGAGTAAATATTTCATCTTGGAGTGGAATTTTTATTTTTATATATAAGGGGATAAATTAATAGAGATTAATCCTCTTTATCGTCATTTTTTTCTGAGGATTCTTTTGGAAATTTAAAATCTGATGATTTTTTACCATATTTTTTGGAATCTGTTGTATAAAAACCAGAGCCCTTAAAAAGTATACTGACAGAAGAAAAGACCCTAACTGCTTCTTCCCCACAGATTGGGCAATATACAGTATCAGCACCATTTATATTTTTAAATTCTTCAAATTCATTTCCACAATAATTACATATGTATTGATATATTGGCATTTATTATCACCTCACAATTTTGAGATAATATAACTCAACAAAATGAGAATGTCAATAGCTTATTTAGATAAAATTTAGATTTTATGTGTTGTTAATAATTTCATATATAATTGAAATTTGATGTGTTGTTGAGATATTATTATTATGTTATTATGATTTTGCCATATTTTAGTAATATTATTTTATTATTACTATTTTTAACTATTTTAATAAATTCCCTACTATTGGCTTTGTCTTTCCTCTCCAACTTCTTCCAAATATTCATTTAGAATATTTACTATTTCAAAGTCATCTTCAACTTCTTCATTCAGATTGATTAGTTCTCCCTCAAATCCTTTAATTTTTCCAACCGAATTAAATTCGACAATAAGCTTTCCTATTCTCTTTCCTAATACCATGCTTTCAACTATCAACGCATTAGATTTTCCTTCTCTTCCTATAACAATAGGTTCTAACGTTGCTGCATTTGAAGAGCCAGAAACAATAATATCAACATAATCTATAGATTTGGCTATTTTTTCATCTATCTCTCTTCCAGCTGCTGACAAAACTATTATTATATTCGCTTTCCATCTTACTTCATCAATGATATTTTTAATTGCTATGATTGGATCTATAGTCTCATATTTTTTAATAATCTCACTTTCAACATTTTCTTCCAATAGTGGAAAAGGACTTATACCTATTACAGCTATATTCCTTTTTGATGTGTTAATGATTTCGTATGGTTTAAAAAAAGTATTCTTTCCCTGTTTGGAAATAAAGTTTGCACTTAAAAATGGGAATTCAGCTTGATTACTCAGCTTTAATAATTGATCATCATCATATTTTAAATCAAATATGCCCATTGTCATAGCATCGTATCCCAAGAGATTCATAAATTGAATCATTATTTCGCCTTTGCTATATTCAGTATCATAATGTCCTGATAAGCTACTACCTGCATCTAAAATAATAACATTCTCTTTTTGACTCTCTATTTCCTTAATCACTGTTGCCCTCCGAGCAACTCCACCTAATCGGTGCGGCTTTCAACCACAGGGCAGAATATTTCCTCTCACATCATTTGTGTGAAGTATTGTTATTTCTATTGGTTTAAATACTTGCTCCTCACCAAGTCTTTCCATTTTTTCAAAAGGAATAAATTCAAGGATTTTATTCCAACTGATTTCATCAGTTACTTCTTCACTTTTACAGCCAAATAATGAAAATAAACTTGTTAGGAAGAGAGTAGACATTATAAAAGCTGATAAATATTTAATTATCTTATTTGTTAAAAAATGTTTATTTAAATTTTTTCTCCACATTTTTTCTTCTTTAATTTATATCCCCTTTTTTATTTTCTAATATATTATCAATCTTTACATTATTAGAAATTATTCTATGATTAGAAAAACAGTTGATATTTTAATCTTTAATTTAATTAAACTACATATTATATATAAAACACATTAATTAGTAAAAAGATTCAAAATTTTTAAAAATTGAAATCTTATTTAACCTTGCTTATGAGAAATTAAATACTTAAATTTTTCGATAAGCAAGGATGTTGAATCTTCATGAGAATATTTTTGTGCAATTTTAACACTATTTTTTGAAAACTCTTCATATCTTTTTTTGTCTGACAATAATTCATTAATCCTCTTAGAAAATTTAACCGGAGAATTCGGTGTTAAATAGCCGGCTTTTTTATCTATGTCCATTTCCTCTATACACATTGACCTCGCTGCAATAACGGGTAAAGCGCTGGCCATTGCTTCTAAGACTACTAATCCCTGTGTATCTGCTGTTGAGGGAAAAAGGAATAAATCAGATGCCTTATAATAATTTGGAATTTCGTTATATGGTTGTGAATGCACAAATATAACTTTATCATCAATATTTAATTTCCTGACTTTTTTCTCCATTTTTTTTCTTTCTGGACCATCACCAACTAACATCAGATAAGTATTAGGAAAATCAAAGGTAATCAGAGAAAAACTATCTAATAAAAGATTCAAGTTTTTCTCTTTAGACATCCTTCCTATGTAAAGCAAAATTTTATCATTTTTATTAAGTCCATATTTTTCTCTAATATAATCGCCAGTAGCTCTATCAAATATTTTAAAATTAATTCCAGTAGGTATGACTTCAATAGAAGTTGTTACCCCACGCTCTCTTAATACTTCCTTTACAGTTTTTGTAGGAGTTACTACTAAATCACAACTATTAGAAAAATCTACACTTAATTTAATTGCCACTTTCTTAATAAATTTTTGAGGTAATGGTATGTAATGAGAGTAATTTTCATAAAAAGAGTGGTGTGTGAAAACAAGTGGTATATTATATTTTTTCACTAATCGTTTTACTACCTGTCCAAAAATTATTGGATGTTGAATATGTACTATATCAAAGCCTATCTTTGAAAATAAGCTGTCCATTTTTATATAAGTAGGTAAAGGAATTCTTACATTTTCATGAACTATAGAAGGAATGGATTTTAATCTAATAATATAATCCTCATCTTCTTCATAATCTGGATATGAAGGAGCAAATATATAGACTTCATGTCCCATTTTTCTGAACTGTTTTGCAAATAGATCTATGGAAACTATTACTCCATTTATAAAAGGTTTATAACCTTCAGTTACAATTGCAATCTTCAAAATATTCTTTCCTTAATAAAATTTAATAATTTTAAGAAAAATATTAATACTTAAATTTAGAATACTATAAATCATTTTAAAATTTAATACTGCCAAAATTTTACTACATATTTAATATATCTTTTTAAAATCTAACTGCTATATACAATATTCCCATCTAATATAGTATGAATTACTTTTACATCTAATATATCTTTTGGTGAAATTTTGAATATATCATCTGATAAGACTATTAAATCGGCCAACTTTCCAATCTCAATAGAACCTTTTATATCTTCATCTGCCGATGCATAAGCTCCTTCATAAGTATAAGAATATATAGCTTGTTCTAATGTCAATCTATGCTCTGGATACCATCCACCATTTGGATAACCATCCTCTCCTCGTCTCGTAATTGATACATAAAGGTCTCTAATGGGATTAACAGTTTCTACAGGACAATCAGAGCCAAAAGTAAGGTGAACCCCATTTTTTACCAATCTATTCCAGGCATATGACCATCTACATCTCTTACCCCATCCCTTTTCAGCCATTTTCATATCAGATGCAAGATGATAAGGTTGCATAGATGCTATTAAATTCAATTTCTTAAATCTAATAAAATCTTCTTCTCTTAAAATTTGAACATGCTCCACTCTATTTTTTAGTTGCTTAATTTTTATTTTTCTAAATATCTTTTCATAAATATCGAGAACTTCCTTATTAGCTCTATCCCCAATAGCATGAATGGCAAAGTTTAACCCAAGTTTATTTACACTTATTATTAATCTTTCTACTTCTTTTTCCTTCATCACTTTCATACCATGAT
>JABUBL010000719.1_pt1 | contig 10426 bp, 15 predicted proteins | sample 7240371 | NCBI WGS metagenome assembly JABUBL01 (sample SAMN07256343, study PRJNA390944) | subsurface metagenome | isolation source: Methane hydrate marine sediment | place: Pacific Ocean: Eastern North Pacific, ODP site 1244 | collected 2002
ACGAGAGAGGTGCCCCCGTGATGAGGCCCCTGCTATTCGACTTCCCAGACGACGGAGAATGCACCGACATCGGGGATCAGTTCATGTTCGGTGATAAGATTCTCGTTGCACCGATCCTAGAAGAGGGAGCACGAACACGCAGGGTATATCTTCCCCGGGGTGAGAGCTGGACTGATGCGTGGACCGGGGAGACACTCTTAGGAGGGGTCTGGATCGACGTCGAGGCACCCATGGAGAAGGTGCCTTTCTTCTATCGTGGAGGCATCGATCTCGGACTTGTACCTTCCTGATGGAGAGATGTGTTCACATATCCAAGAAAGGGCTACACGTCCCTACTCGATGAGGCCAAGGTCACATCTGGCGCGCGCGGTACGCTCCCACTTAGATGGAGGCCGGTGGGACGTTCTGAAGCAGCTCGCTGGCGGCTGCGCTGATGAAGTATCTCAGGCCGCTGCGGCCATGCTTGTAGACAAGGACCCCCAGGTCCAGAAGCCTCCTGCGGAGGCCCTTCGGGAAAACCTCTCTAGCCCTCGTGCCCTCGCTGAGAGACATCAGCTCGTCCTGGTAGAACCACACCAGGTTCTTGAAGTTGACTTGGTCCAGTTTCTCGGCGGCCATTCCCAAATATAGTACGTAACGGTCTAAATTAAGAATTATGACTCTCGCGGACCCGCTTACTTTAGCGTCGAGAAGTCTGACTGTTCACCATTGACGATGTGCGCGGTATATGTCCCGCCACAGAACCTAGAGAGAGATGATTCGAGGTCCCCTAGAGCCTCCTCGACGCTCTCCCGGGGTATGTCCACTGACCCGTCAACGAACATGATGAACGTCCTCGTCGCCTCGGTGATCTTGGTCTCGTCGCAGTCCCTGTAGTTCCACCTCCGGGTAAGAATCCTGGCGCCATCAGCGTAGACCACCTCCCCCGGGTAGGTCTCCTCGGATTCGGAGGCGCCCAACGGCATGAAGGACTCCCCACCCTCTGAGAACCGGAGCCTGATCGTCCCCTCGACCCTGTCCATGTCGAACCCCCCCATGGGGATCCGGTGCCTCATCGAGACGGCGTTGTACGTGTCGACGGCGGCGTTGATACTGGGGAGCGCCCTCCTCTTGATCGCCCTCCTCAGCAGCGCTTCCGCTGAGGGGCGGTAGTCACCCGGCTTCGTCTTGAAACCACGGTACATCTCCCGCCACGATCTGACATGGGGGTGAGACATGACCGGCTCTGAGCCGAAGGAATTGATAGCATCCTCGACGACCGATGCCTTGAGCGCCTCCAAGCCCTCGTCTGCCACCCCGACATCCACATCTTGTCCCAGGAGGACGCCAATATTCACACCCTGAAATGTCGAGAGTATCCTTTCATCTATGCGAAACACGGCCTTGCCCATGCATTAACACCTCATTTTCGAGTCCGTACATGTTGGGGGGCTGATACTCGTGATATTCATCCTATGTTTTGGAGGCTACTATTTGAGCTCCTTGACCTCGAGCCTCCTGAAGATGCTCCGCAGCTGGCGCCTCATGGACGTCCTGTCGGTGCTGAGGCCCAGGTAGTCGGCGAAGTCGGCGGTAGTGTTGACAATGGTCATCCTCCCCTGCTTCTTCCGGGAGATGAGCCCCATCTTCTCCAGGGTCCTCAGGTGCTTGTAGGCCTGGCTCCCCCGGGCCTCCGAGACCTGCTTCTGCTCCACAGGCTGGTTGTAGGCGACGTAGGAGAGGGTCCTCAGGGGGCCCTTCGTCAGGAGAGGTTTGATGGAGAACTTCTTCGCCTGCTTGTTATAGTCGGGCTTCAGCTGGAGGACGACCCTGTCGCCCGCTACCTCGCTCACCTCCAAGGGGCTTCCGTCCCGCTCGTAGGCCGCGGAGAGCTTCACGATGAGGTTGGTGACCTCCATCTCGTGGTTGAGCCTGAGATGGGCGACGAGGTTGGTGAGGGTGACGGGGCGGCCGGAGGCGTATAGGATAGCCTCGAGCTCCGCGATCTTGCCGTCCATCCTTGCCACGCCTAGACCACCTACGAGTGAAATATCTTCCCATTGGGAGATTAATAACGTCTACGCTCGACTCCTAGACCCCGGCCCCTATGTCCGTTCTGTGGAAGAGCTCCCCCTCGATGAGGGGAACGTCGGAGTAGACCCTCTCCCTCGCCTCCGAGACGCTCCTCCCCTTCGCGAGGAGAGCGATGGCCCGGCTCGTGGTCGTCCTGATCTCCCCTGCCTCCTCGTGGACCGATGCGAAGAAGAGCTCTGAGCTCCTCGGGGGGTTGATTGTCACCGGCGTGTCACTTTTAGGCTCCACGGAGTATCCGTCGGGGACGAGGTAGACGCAGACGGTGGCCTTCTTCTCGAAGGATGGTGTAGAGAGCCTTCCGTCGACGATCTGCCACCCCACGTCGAGCAAAGGGCTTCTTAGCAGGGAGAGGACGTTCATGGCCTCGGGGTCTCCGAACCGAGAGTTATACTCTATGAGGTAGACCCCTCGCTCCGTGTCCATGAAGCCCCCGTAGAGGACGCCCTTGTACCTGTCGACGGAGTCGGCCAGCTTCTTGACCGTCCTCTTCATGATCGCGGTGCCCTTCCTGATGGAGGCCTCCGAGAGGCCGGGTAGCCCGTGGTCGGGGCAGCTGTAGCTACCCATGCTCCCGGTGTTTGGTCCCTGATCCCCGTCATATGCCCTCTTGTAGTCCCGCACAAGGGGCATGACCTCGACCCGCTTCCCGTCCGTGAAGGCCTGGAGTGTGAACTCGTCGCCCCGGAGCTTCTCCTCCAGCACGACGAGGCCGTCCGACCTGATGCGCTCAGCGGCGTAGGCCTCGACCTCGGAGGCGCCGTGGAGGTGGTCGCCTGTGATCATGACGCCCTTCCCGCCCGTCAGGACGTCGGGCTTGACCGCCACGTCGGGGTGCTCCTTCAGGAAACCCCTGATGTCACTCATGGACCTGCAGACTCTGAACGCGGGGTTCCCGTCTATCCCTTGGTCGTCGACGAACTCACGGGTGAAAGCCTTGCTCCACTCCAGCTTCGCCGTCTCCTTCGTCGGGCCCATCACCTGCACTCCGAGCTCCTGGATGTCCATGATCTCGACGCTCTTGGATAGGCCGGCGATGCCGGGGTTCCTCCTCCCCATCGCGGCGTACAGCTCCACGTCGGGCTCAGCCAGGCTCTTGGCGATCGCGTGCTCCCTTGCTCCGTGACCTACAACTAAGACCTTCATATTCAAGCACCTATACAACGAGGGGGATAGCCCTTCGTAGATGTGTTACTTAATGATTGTAAAATATATAAGAATTTTCTCATGCAATTGCGTCAAACACGCAATTCATGTTGATTGCATGGGCGTCTCACGAATGGTTTAAATCGAGTGGCCCTGCTGTAACATCTGTATGTCAAAAATAGTTGACGCACTCAAGGAGCAGAAGGCCCTCGAGCTGGGCCACATCGAGAAGCTGAAACCCGAGGTCGAGAAGATCGGGCACCCCCTCGTCTCGGCCCTCCTCAAGACCATCATCCACGACAGCCAGAAGCACGCGACCCTATGCCAGGCGCTCATCGACGTCGAGGGGGGCGCCGCCCCGTTGACGCTTGACACCGACATGGCCACCGCAGTCAGCCTCCACCAGTCCATCAAGCAGCACATGCGGGTCGAGGAGGACATGATCAGCAGGGTTGAAGATCTGGCTGTGAAGGCCGAGGACCCTAGGGTCAAGGACATCCTGGGCTACATCCTCTCCGACGAGAGGCGCCACCACTCGATGCTTCAGAGGCTCTCCAACCTAATCGACAGGGATACCACCGCCTTCGACGAGTACCTGGAGCTCTTCCTGAAGTACGAGATCGTCCCCGAGTAGACTCTAACTACTCATTTCTTTTTTTCAGACAGCTCGAGCCTTTGACATGTGACCCTATTAAAGAAAAGAAGGGTGAGCCTGCATGCCTCAGCTGATGATCGTTAGCTCCTTGTGGTAGTTGCTGAAGGGCACGCCGCCCTTGTCGGTGACCATCACGACGTCCTCGACCCTCGCAGACCAGCTGCCCCGCAGCAAGATGCTGGGCTCGACGGTGAATGTCATCCCGCTCCTCAGGACCGTGTCGTCCGGCATGTACAGGAACGGCGGCTCGTGGACGGTGACCCCGATGCCGTGGCCGAGGCGGTGGACGAAGTTCTCCCCGTACCCAGCTTCCTCGATGACGCTTCTCGCCACCGTGTCCAAGTCCTGCGCGGTTATGGTCCCGTCGATCATCTTCTCCATCGCGGCGGCCTGGGCTTCCATAACGAGGCCGTGGATCTCGACGACGATGTCTGGGGGCTCCCCGACGAAGACGGTTCGACCGAAGTCCGAGCAGTAGCCCCTGTAGCAGCCTCCGAAGTCGAATGAGATGGAGTCGCCGACCTCCAGCTTTCTCTCGGATCTCCTGGGGCCGGTCATGCTCCTCGGCTTGTCCGGGCTTGAGAACCGGACGCCGGTTACGAAGGAGTTCTGCTCCACGTCCCTCTTGGCGAACTGGTAGTCCACCTCGTGGGCGACGTCTACCTCGGTGACCCCCACCTCCAGGAAGTCGACGACGGCGCCGTAGACGTCGTCGGTGATCTTCCCGATCTCCTTCATGACGGCTACCTCGTCGTCGTCCTTGATCATCCTCATGGAGTCGACTATCTCAGATGTCAGAGACATCTCGCTGCCGGGAAACGCGTCCCTCAGGAGGAGGCTGGTCTGGGTCCAGGCGCGGTCGTCGACCGAGACGCCCTTCCCCTTGACATTGAATGTGTCCACAGGTTGGCTCCCCGGGTGAGGTACATGAGGTCTATGCCTTTTTCGCGCATCTTCGTCCTTGCGCGCTCGAGTCTACCTTTGAAGTCCATACGTGATCGGGTACTGGGTGATTATCCTTGTTTTTAACGCCTTGGGGTTGCTGAAAGTCTTATTAGTTCTGGTGTTTGTTGTGTTTCGGGGGCCCGTGGCCAAGTTCGGATAAGGCACCGGACTTCTAATCCGGAGAACGAGGGTTCAAATCCCCCCGGGCCCGCCATCACTATACGGAATAAATAACGTTTATAGGGTCTTATTTTCATATATTTCCTGAATAGGTATGGTAAAGAGAGGCCAGTATAGCCCACCCAATGGTAAGTTAGCGTCTGAGGTGTTTGACGTTTTCAAACTTTTCGATGATCCTTTGATTGCTTGGCCCCGTAGGGCTCATTGGTGGCATTATGTTGAGGAGAACGAGACGTTTGCCATGTGGCTTCTCAATACTTCTGCCGGGAGCCCAACGACGGGTATTGAGAGGGCACGGGTTCTGTCTCGGTTTCTGGATATCATGGGTTGGTCTCTGGATGACTTGATGCAAAATGCTGTTGATGATATACGTGGTTTAGAACGGCGTCTTGAACTTTTCGCACGTCGATTGGAGTCGCAGGGGTACAAGAGGGAAACTATCAATAACTACTTTAAGGCTTTGAGAAGCTGGCTAGGCTACAATGATATCGATCTTCGACGTCGAGTAAAACTAAGGCGTACAGAGTCGAAAAGGGAGAAGGTGCCATCTCCCGATGATGTCGCATTGATTCTGCGAGGTGCGGGCGCCAGGCAAGCTGTATGCGTTGGATGTGTGGCATACGGAGGGTTACGAACGGAGGTATTGGGGCAGCCAAGGATATATGACGGTTTGAAACTGGGTGCATTTCCTGACCTAGACTTAGACTCGTTGGAGTTCAAACAGGTTCCTGCATTGGTCTTCATTCGCAGGTCCCTGAGTAAGATCGGTTTACCTTACCGTACATTCATACCTGAACCTGCGTGCAAGTACATTACAGATTATCTGCAGTTACGACGAGATAAGCTCGAAGAGGTGTTGACCGAGGAGAGCCCCCTCGTAGCTGTGAGAGTTGGATGGAACAACAAAGGTTTCAGGAGTGCTTCAGGAAACTTGCATGTACGCAGTAAAACTATCAGCCAGGATATTAGGACATCTATCGGTGGTCTTGGTAAATGGCGTCCATACGACTTCCGTCACTTTTTCCTCACGTGGCTTAAATTGGCCGTCGCCAGAGACGCATGCAACGAGGGATATCGCATCTACTGGGCGGGGCAGAGGGCGAAGACAGCGGACGTTTACGACCTATACAAGGATGACATCCCCGACGCTATTATCTCGAGGACATGAGGGTGCAATACAAGCAGGCGCAGGTGTTCCTGCTGCCAATGGATACTAACATGGATGAGGAGAGGATACGAAGACAGACCCTGCTTGACTTCGCCCAGCTTCAGGGATGGCCCGAGGATAAGATACAGAGGCTGAAGGAGGTAATGACGAGGCCCATCTCATTCGAGGAGGGGCTTAGAGCCTTCGGGAGGATGGAAGAAAATCTCGAAAGACTTCGGGGAGCCCCTCGATGAATCGGTCCTTCTCGCCATTCGCAAGCTCCTGATATCCCTCGATGAGCTTGTTTGTTAGAATTCTGTAAATTCTCAGTAATGAACGTAGCTTGATCTCGACAACCTCGTGGATGAATGTAGCCCACGCATCATCCTCATCGATGTCGTAGATCTCGATCAGAAGTTTGTCGGGGATGGCTTGTCCCCTTATTTTGGGAGAGAGATTTGGAAGCCAACTTACTCGCCAGTGACCAAGACCCAGACGGGAAAGGGCGTTCTTCGCTTTAACCTCAAACTCGTTGACTCCCATGATTTTGCAACCCTCAAGTGTTCTCTCTGATCTCGAGCCTAACTGTAGATGCGCCTGAAGTTCTCGCATCGGTTTACTTGTTCGCTATATACCCTTTCGAGGCTCATCAGGTGGCCTCCTCCTTTCCTGTCCTTACAAGCTTCATCGGGGCATTGCACTGTCTGCACCTCACGGTTCGGCCCACGTCCCCTTCGTCGTAGTCGAATTGACGGTTACAGCCGGGGCACCTGCCGTAGAAGACTTTGTCGTTGGGCGCTTCCCTGAATATCTCGACCACGGCCACTTCCTCAGCTACAGCGGTCTCTTCTTCTTCCTTCTCTGTCTCCTCGGACAGGCTGAGGATTAGGCTGTCTAGGTTCTTGTCGAGGTCCTCCCATAGGGGATCCTCATAAACGGCACCCAAGTTTTCCTTGGCCCTCTTCTCTTTCTCTTTGAACTTCTCCAGCGCGTCTTTGCCATAGTATTTTTCGATGGCGTTCCGGCATATCGTCTCCCCCGCTTTCAGAGTTTCGTCGTTCTTGAACAGGGCGTTGCTCTCACATTTTCGATGTCATTCTTGTTCAAACCGAATCTGTATATCTCCAGGTTCCATGGTTCCCATCCCGTTCCCCCCGATACGTCGAATAGCCCCTTCTTGAAGGTCTTGGTTATTTTGATGCCCGCTGGATCGTGGTCGTAGAACAGAAGGAGGACGGGTTTAAGGCCTCTCTTCTCGGCCTTCCTGCTGAGGGTGGCAATATGAGCCCTGAGAAGAATAGGGTACCATCCCTTGCTGGACACGACGGGGACATGGTACTCGTCACACATGGGCTTGAACAGGTTTCGGATGTCGCCCTTCTCACAACATATCATGAGGTAGTGCGATTCATCTTGCCAGTAGTCGGTAGTATATGAGGGTAGGTTCGCAAGCATTTTTTCGATGTCTTCCTTTAGCTTCTCTATTCGATCCGCGGGGTCGGCGGCCTCGTGGATTCCGGCGAAGCGCCTGGTCATATCCTGGTCTTGGGCCACGAAGTCGATGGGTAGAAGTCCCAGCTTTCGGCAGTCGTTTTTATCGCTGTCTGGGCCTTACTGAACTCGCCCTTGTCTATCAAGCCTAGGCCCTCGAGGGCGTAGCACCACCCCCTGGCGGAGTACTTTATCCGCTTCGTCCTTCCGGCGTCTATCGCCCTGATCTCCTGGGCGAAGTCAAATAACCTGTTCCTGTATTTGTTGTTGCTCAGCTTACCGCTCGGAACCCACGATACTGGTTTGGGAGGTGGGGGAGGCCGGTAAATCTTGGGTGTTTTAGGCACGGGGAGGATCTCGTCAAAGGCTTTCCTCATGAGTTCAGTTGTGGTGCGGCTACCAATGAGGCCACTCTTACCGTAGTTAAGCCACCCCAAAACCGGGCAAACGAGATGAGCCAGCACGGTGACCGCGGACCTCTCGGTTATCCCCACCCTTCCGAGGCGGTATCTGATATCGAAAATTTTTGAGAACAGGTCCTCCATTGAGGCCGAGAAGTTGACGGCTTGAAATACCTTCAAGCCTCTCTCGTCTTCGTCTCGGTCGAACACAGCGAGCTCTATCAGGAAGGGGAAACTAACGAATTTGAAGTCGAAATCAAAGACAGTCTTTTCTTGCCCCTTTTTGAGGGTGTATCTCAGGCGCTTCCATTCACGCTGTTCTCTGAACCTCTCAAAGTTCTCCTTGCCAACGGCGCCCAGGACCTTTGAGATGCTCCTCTTCGCGATGGGCTTGGCCCTCTCCCCCATTATGGTGTAGAGTCTCTTCACGACCTCTCTCGATAGATTTTTTATCTGCGCGGTTGGGAAAAATTGCACGTTACCGCCGCCCTGGGAATCATGATCTCCAGCGTCGTTAAGCTCCTGCAGTTTTTCCTTTATTACTTTCTGAATCTTCTTTGAGGAAAACCCCCGAAAGAGGGACATGAACTCCCTGAGCTGGGTCTCAGGGCGGGCTCTCACGAAGTCATAGAATAGTGTCTCGAACTGCTTTGGCTCGTACCAGAGGATCGAGGTGTCCTGTCTCAGGGGTGGTGTCTCTGTTGGCTCGCCGAGTTCGCCTTCCGAGTAGCCCCACAGCTTGTAGGTCAATCTCCTCGTTGGGTTGACCATGCCTGAAGCGAATAGTACGCTGTGAATGGAGTCAAGCTCCAGGATGGGTTCGTCCGTGTCCTCTCGTAGGTAACCTCTAGTCCACGAACGGTCTATGGGGAACCTCACCGTGAACGAGTTGAAGCCCGTGGACTCTGTTTCTTTAACCGTGATCTCCGAGTCTATGGACTCCTTCACCTTGTCAGGTTTCAGGTTTATCCTGTACTCCGTTCCGTGGCTGTTGACCAGGATCTCAGGAGGGATGAGTTTACTTGCTTCAGCTAGGGCGTAAGAATATCCGAAAATGCATTTCAACGCGTTTCCGAGGTAACCCCGGCTCACCCTCAGGAACCCGCGCTTAGAGCTGGCTTTATTCTCAAAATCAAGAATGAGCTTAAGATCCTCGATGCTGATCTTCCTAGTACCGCTGTCCCGCACGGTCAACTCATCGAACTCGCCCACGGTCTTTACTTCAACATGTATCTCGGTAGTGTTCGTGTCCAAGCTATTAGCCAGCATCTCCGATACGGCGAAAGTCAGGATCTTGTAGGATGGTATCCCGGTTCTCTTACGTAGCTCCTCGGGAATAACAAAGTCGAGGCCACGCCTCGAGCCAGGTCTGATCAAGTCCGCCAGTTCAACCATTTCAGGAGCCCTCCTTCTCAGAAACGGTACCATTCACATAGGAAACTATGAGGTCCCAGGTCAGGGGGTTGGGGTAGCTCGGTCTTCCCCTACAGTAGGTGGACAGCCGATAGAAGGCCCTGAAGGCTACCCGGGCCTCGTAGAGGTTTTCTCTCGTCTTGAGGTGCTGTAGAAGTCTTAGCCTTAGGCCCTCTATGGCCTCGGGAACCTCGTCGCCGTGAAGGCGGTGACGACGCTCGGAATACGGTACCATTATTTGCCCTCCTGTGGGGACACCGCCTCAGCCAGAAGGTCGAACTCGACGGGAGGCTGCGACAGGGTCACCCTGAGGGCGAATACGGTATAGCTCCGTTGGGTTCTCTCTCGCAGCCCAAGCCAAAGCCGAAAGCTGACACTGGCCTCGAGAAGGGCCATCGCCACAGCAACGAGTCGCCTGACCCTCAAGTCTCGGATCTGCGAGGGCATTAATTACCCACCTCCTTGCTCCTGACATAGGCATCGAGAAGAGACTGATTGAGCCTCTGGGTCTCGAGGGCGACCCTAGTGCTGCCCTTGGTGGCCTCCAAGACACGTCTCATCTCTCGCTCGATCTGGTCCATGCGACGGTGGAGAAGGGATGAGTCGACACCCTCATCGAGGAGAGCCCTGAACTGACTCAGATGGATACCCATACTCCCCGACTTTGCCTCCCTCCTCAACCCAGACCGGTTGTAATACTTGACCATCTCACCCAAACAGTTCTCGAAGGTGACAGCCTCCATCCCCTCAAGCTTGAAGCCCCTAAAGTCCTCCAAGATCTCAACCCTCCTCACGACCCAGGCCTCCGAAGGAACAGTATAGCCACGAGCCTTCACCTCCCTCAGCACATACCCATGAACCAAGACCATCCCCACAGGACACAGACCCAAAGGAACGCCTACCAGATACGAGATGCGACCTCTCTTCACCCCGAAAGTCACAGTGAGAGACACATACCCAGAGAACTCGATACGGACC
>JABUBL010000720.1_pt1 | contig 10421 bp, 10 predicted proteins | sample 7240371 | NCBI WGS metagenome assembly JABUBL01 (sample SAMN07256343, study PRJNA390944) | subsurface metagenome | isolation source: Methane hydrate marine sediment | place: Pacific Ocean: Eastern North Pacific, ODP site 1244 | collected 2002
TACAACGCTCCCGCAGTCTTTCTATGTATCTGACTACCGGTTCCTTAAGCGAAAGAACAATCTTACCATCTGACTTTTCTCTAAAGCTTTGAATAATGTTTGACTGCCCTGTTCCTAAGCCAAGGACATCTTCTCCGAAGGTCATTTCAGCTTGTTCCGATGACACTTGGAGGTCTCCAGGTTCAAAAAATCTGCGAATGCTAATTTCTTGGGGTATTACTTCTTCTTCCCAATACTTTCCCCAAAACCTAGACAAGCACTTCATATAAACGACATATTTCCTGGGTCGCCCACTTTCTATATCACCATCAAGCCACTTGCGAATAAGCGTATCTGCCAATATTACACATAGAACTCCCTTCATCTCCTTAACTACCTGCTGATAGGCTTCTCCAGTTAAGTCGCCTCCAGACGGAATATAACTTACAAGTTTTTGTGCCATTTCTTCTATGTAAATTGTTTCTCCCTCGAAGCGTGCTATCCGAGCTTTGCTTAAAACCTCATCGATTTCCCGAATTCTCTTCCGTGGGAGACCGCGTAATGCTCTAACCTCGTTAATTGGCAAAATATACTCACTAGGCATCAGTTCAATGTCTCCTGATGATCTTCCTCGCTTCACAAACATTTCTTGATTTCTTATGGTAACTGCCTTTTCGATTATTTGGTATGCAACAGTGAAAAATCGTCTAGTTCTAGGGTCTCGCTCAAAAGTGAAACTGATCTCTGGAACGAAAAAGCGCACCTGTTCTGGGCGAACTCCGCCAGCAGAATAGGCATCAAGGATTTCCTCTGTTTGGAACAAGACTAACTTACAAAGTTCACAGACGCTGTCATAATGGTTATCTAGGCAAAGAGGGCACGGCATCGCTATCACCTCACTTTCACCGATATTTGTTCTCCGGCTTTTTCAGAAAGTTTAGTCACGATAACATACAAACCTTTCTCTCTTGCCATCTCACTAAGATAGTCCAGTATTCTTTGCTTTCTCTCTTCGTCATAGCTCACCACTACCTCGTCAACGATAAAGAATGGTATGTCTGGTAGATAGGTTTCCCTGAGAGCAATTTGAAGGACAATGGCAATGGAATATTTCTCAGAAGTGCTTAGAGATTCCACAGGCTGACGGATGAAGCCTGAACGCAATACCTTAAGACGCATATCATCTCTATCAATAGCAATCTGGTCAAACTCAGTAAAGCCTAGTTCGGCCATAACCGTTTTCACATTATTATTGAAGTCCACTATGGCTTGCACCTCGTGTAGATGCTGCCTTTGCTCATAATACTCCTTAATTTCACTGAGTTTGCTCACAAGCTTCTGTAGCCGATTTTGCCACTGCTGGAAGGAGGCTCTTTTTCGTTCGTATAATGGGATAAAGGAACCCTCTTGGATTTTTCTAGTGTAATCAGCAATCTCTCTATCAACCGTTTTGATACCGCTTTCAATGCTCTTTAGCACTTGGAGGGTCTCCGCTTTCCATTTTTCGGTTTCCTTTCCAAGCTTTGCCCTTTCTTCGGCAAGAATGCTTTCCTCACTCTTGACCTTTGCAAGTTCGCTCCTCAAATTTTCTAGCTCGGTCATCGTCCTTGACTTAGTCGAATTTAGTCCTCTCTTGCTATCATTAAGTCTTTTTATCTCCTGGTTCAATTTATCAATTCGCTGCCTTTCTGTAGCTTCCTTTTGTAGCCACCGAGCTCGCTCAGCAGCTAACGCTTGAATTTCCCTTTCTCTCGTCTGAATATCGTTACTTATCTTAGATATCTCCACCTCTAAGAAGCTGAGGTCAATGGTGGAGCGCTTACATATTGGGCAAAGTCCTTCTCTCTCACCTCGCTGGACAAATATGCTTTTGGCATCGGTGAAGGCAGATTTTTGACCAGATAACACTGCCACATCCTTTCGCCATCTGCCAATCTCTTTATCAATTTCCGAGACCTTCTGGATAACTTCTCGTCGGATTCCTTCTATATCTATACCTCGCAATTCCTCCTCACGCTGTTGCAAATCCTTAGCGTTGGCTTTTAGCTCTCCTTCCAGACGGGTAATCTCCTGTTGCAAACGGCTAATTCGTCCTTCGTGCTCAGAAATACCGTCTCCCTTACGGCGGATTTCCATATCTAAAACCTTCATTCGTTCCAAATGTTCTCTTTCCCTGTGGTTAACTTGTTGGGCAAGCTGCTCTCTTTCTTCATCCAGTCTTGCTCTTTCCTCTTTTTTCTGCTTCAACTTGCTATCTTCTTCTAGTAGCGCCTCTTGCCTCTTGATGAGCGCATTGTTTTTCAGTTCGACATCGGTTATCTGCGAATCTATAAAAGACTTGGCTGAGGCATAACGCCGGGCATGAGATAGCCACTGGGGAACCCAGGAAAAATCAGAGTTCCCTTCCACAAGTTGACGAATTGTCCGTGCCTCCTGGGTTAACATACCAGCCCATACGAACCGTTCATCACCTTTTGGCAACAGACTAAATGTGCCATCAGCCCTCATTTCCCACTCTTCGGTCTGTCCATCATGTTTCAAACGAACTGCAGCGTCCTTCTCATAAATATTCTTCAGGCTTTCTCGCAAAATACCTTGATTCCTTGCCTCTTTGATTGCTTCATCGTGAGTAAGAGGATAGGCTAGAACGCAAGCCAGCCCTCGAATTAGTGAGGTCTTCCCTATAGCATTAGGCGCTTCTACTTCATTAATAGCACCTTTTTGTAACTCGAAGTTCTTAATTCCTTTGAAGCCACCTATATTCCGTAGTTCAAGCTCTGCCTTCATTCTCTTCCTCCATAGCTATAATTTTGTTGAGCACTTCGTCAACATACCGCTGCAGGTGTTGCTGTATTTTCCCCTTCTCAGGGTTTTCCTTAGTGATACGCTCTAAGGTTTGTTTTTCCTCTTCTGTTAGCATTGCTCCTCCTTACTAATCCCAGTAAAGGTTTTGACCAATGTGCCATTATAGTAAATCTTCAGATTACTGTTATCTATTTTAAGTTCAACCTCCTCGCCACGGAGACGCTGAGTAATATAATACCTATGAGCCTTAAAAGAGATTCGCCCATCTGTTTGTACTTTGCGTTTAGATTCATTTGCTGCTTTTTCAAAGCTTTTTATTTCAATCCAATCGGCTCTCATGAGCTCACATCGCCAGTTGCCATGCCTTTGTAGCTCCTCTTGCATCTCCAGAATGCACGATTTTAACGCAGAGGTAGTGAACTTAATTAAAACAGCAAGCCCTATTGGTCGCTCTAAAGGTGGTTTTCCTTTTATGTCTGCCACAAACATTACCTCGAGAGGATGCCGGTTGCAGAAATCTTGGAACCAATGCCTTACCTCCTCAATATCAGTCGCGTCTATCGTGAGCAAAATGTAAACTTCTTTCTCGCTTGCAACTGGAGCTGAGTTCCCTGTTATTTTCACAGTTCCCATACCCCCCTTTCCACACACTGGATGATGACTAACCTCTCTACATCCCGAATGGTTAGCGATTGCTCTTGGTCGATTTCCTGCTCAATTACTTTAAGGATTTCAAACTGGTCTTGTTGGGAAATGTCTCCCATATCCCTGATTCGTTGTTTTGCCACTTCCATTAACGAGTCTTTATTGGGAAGAGCAAATTTGATGGAGTAGAGTCTATCTCTTAAAGCTTCATCTACTAAATCGGGCCGATTACTGGTCGCAAAAACAAAAGTGTTGCTAGCCTCAAGTGTATCAAGCTCATGAAACAGCACTGCATTAATAGAGAAATGCCATTCCTTAGCAATGCCTGAGCTTCTAGCCAGCATCAGCGACTCTATATCATCAAATAGCAGTATAACCTTAGGCTCGGTAATGCCTTCCTTCTCTTTCAAAAAATGGCAGAAGTGAAAGGCAGCCCGCAAAATATCTTCAGCATCTCCCCACTTAGGTGAGGCAATGCTAGCTCCATCCAGAAATAATAGTATTGGCTCCCCATCGCTACCTGTTATCCATTCCCTGCTCGCCCTTGCAATCTGCTTGACCAGCTCGGTCTTGCCTGTTCCTGGGGGGCCTTCGAATAAGAAACCCTTAAGAGGTGCTCGTGGGCCCACACCTTTCGTGAAGAAATGCCTTAGCACTGCAATACACTGTTCATAGGTTCTCCTATTATTCGGCATGATTTCCACTGCGCCTATCTTTGAAACTGGCTGGTAGAAACCCTGAAATTTTTGCCAAAAAGTATTAAGCGCACCGTATTCCATGCCCTTCTCCTTCAAATCCGTCAAGATCGTTAGTATCATAGTAGCACACTCCTGCACGTTACTCAAGGAGCCACTTCTAGAGCATAACTACCCTGTGGCAAGACAGCTGGAAGTTCAAAAGGGTGCTGAACCCCGGCGTTACTATTTTCGGACTCATAACCCTATGGTTGTCAGCATGAAGTCGAAGCTTGAGGGGCGCTTAACCGTATGGCGAAGAAGACCGTCTTGCGGTAAAATTGAGTTGTGGTGGGAAGATACAATAGATACCTTCCAGACCAGAACAGTCCTCTCCGATTCAGGGGGACTCTACAGAAATTTGAGAAGCTTTATTGTAGTGGCAGAACCAAGCATGAGCGGAGTAAAGTCCACAAGTTAAGGGTTAACCCGAAACGGCGGACTGAGATAAAGAGACTTAGACATCGATTAGGCATCCCTGAAGCGGGCTACGGACGCCGTGAGGCTAAGAGGCAATTAGGGCGTTTTGCCCAAGCCTACGTCGAGTTAGAGCATAACAAAAAAGGCGCTTATAAAAGGAAAACTGAGGCTGGGGCGTGGCTTTTCATTATTAGATGTGCCCAGCAATTAGCTGATGCCTATCGTTTTACTAAACACTATCCTGCGCCGCTTACATTGTGCTTTGAAGATTTGGTTTACAAGAGACCCCAGCCAAATCCCATTCTAAGGGGTTATTTTACAGAAGGAGATGAACCGACTGTGTTGTTGGAGGATGCCGTAACGAAAGCACCCGAAACAATCGCCCTTGTCGTCAAATACAAACTGAGGGGTGATGATAATGAGATAGTTAGGCGAATACGAATTTTCAACCGACATGCCAATTCGGGAGAATGGCAAATCACCAACTTAGATAGCAATCCTGCGAAATAGCTGTAAATTCGACCACTGCGTATTAAAATTAACTCATAGCTTGATGGTGTGAGTTTTCTATTTAGGAGAATGATATGAATAAATCAGGTCTCATGGATTGCCTTAAGATGTTCTTTATTATCTATGGATATAACGAAGGCTATATCTGCTTCGCCTTCAAGCAGAATATGGACGACAAACTTGAGCAGACCTTCTTTCACTGGGCAGGCGACAAAGAGAAAATCGAAGCGTGGGTTGAGGAGCACAAATCTGGAAACTGCTATTTCTGCCCTCACCTGCTTTCAGAGCCAGTCCGAAGAAAGGAGTACGCACTCCCCGGGCATACGCTCTGGGCTGACCTTGACACATGTAACCCTGTCGCTGATATGGGCAAATACAAAGAGTGGAAGCCCAATATCATTGTTCAAACTAGCCTCGGTAGCTTTCAGGGATATTGGACTCTTGAGCAAGATATTGAGCCAGAGGAATATGAAGCCCTCAACCACCGAATTGCACTTGCCTTTAAGGACGAAGGCTGCGACCAGTCAGGATGGGACTTGTCCCAGCTATTAAGGATCCCCGGTACTGTTAACAACAAAATATACGGCTATCCCTATGAAGTTATTGCATGGAGACATTCTATCCGCCAACATGAAATAGATGGAGGTCGTTTGCCTCCTCTCAGTTCGATTTCCACACTCCACAGAGGAGAACGAATAAGCCGAGGTGTGCCCCCTGTGGAAATAAAGGACTTGCGAATCCCCGATTCAGTCAAAGAATACCTGACATTCCCTCCGCCCAAAGGTGAGCGGTCAGAGGCAGCGTGGGCGGTAATATTAGCTATGAAGGAAGCTGGCTATCCCCCAGAGCAGATCTACGCCACTATCTGGGCAAATCCGCTTGGTAAGAGATATACCGCCTACCAGCTTGAGCAGGATGTTGGAAGGGCATTTAGTAAAGCAGAGGAGATGCCCATGCCCGACAAGTTCAAAGCCTTTGCTGGTGATTTGAAGCAGCTAAAAGAGGCATTTCCAAAGGGAGAAATGCCATTTCTGATTGAGGGCTTACTTGCTGTTGGCGGACAGTCAAAAGCCCTAATATCAGGGTCATCTGGGGAAGGTAAGACTACCCTTGCCGAGGTTGCCCTCGTTCAAGCTTCTCGTGGTGACCCTATCTTTGGCAAGCACCGAGTCCCCTTCCCTCTGCGGATGGCTTTAATAGATTTTGAGGCAACGCAGGACTCCATTGCCGATGATATTGAGCTAATGATCCCTGTATTAGGAAAGCCCATAATGGAGAATGTGCTAATCCTGACCCCTACTGGCGAGCCTTTTGATGTGCTGAATCCTGCCTGCATTGAGTGGTTATGGGCACAACTGGAGCGGTTCCGACCGCACATCACTTGGATGGATTCTGTCTATGGCTTTGTCAGTCAGCTTATCAATGATGAAGACCGAGCCTTAGCTGTTCGCAGATTTGCCGAAAGAATTATCTCAGAAGCGCATTCAGGGGTAGTTATCAGTCACCATATAAAAGCACAAGGAGAGCTTGCTCCCAAAGGTCACTTTGAGCAGACAATGGGGGTGCTAGGTAAGAGGCTCGACCAGTGGGCAGCAACCAAGCTTACCTACACGTTCCTGCCTGAACTGCAGGGATTCGGCATTCTTGAGGGGAGCATGAGAATTGCAGCTTGGAATCCGGTAAAGCTAGTCCTCCAATACCACAGCCCCAGCAAGACAATCTGGGAAATTGACCCTGACCAGATAGCTTTATCCCATGAGGACAAGAAGAAGCTGCTAGGCGAGGATCCTGAGATAACTGAAGTAAAGCAAATATTGCTGGAGCTCCTGATGGGGGGAATGACCAATAATGAGGTAGCGGATAGGCTCGGAGTAAATAAGTCTACCGTTTCTCATTGGCGAGCAGGTGACTGGGGAGCAACGGAAGAGAATGTGCAAAAGCTAAAGGAATTGGCTAAGGAAGTAGCTCCGTGGCGTAAGTAGAACAAGTTGAGATAAATATAGGGCAGATAGAAAATGACACACAACATCGCCACAACAGTTGTGGAGTTATCACCAATTCTAGGCATGAAAAGGTGGGGCACGAGGGGTTGGGGGTGTTACTGTGGAATATAATTTATTATTTCTTGTCTTTCCACAAAGCACCACCCCCCTGTGGGATATGGTAGCAATAACCGCCCGCTGAATAATAAGGAGGACAAATCAATGGTGAAACCACGTAAGATAAAACGAGAGCATATAGTGAGGACTCTCCACGACACATCCGTGCTCGAGCTCCATGACAGAATAGAGGAACTAATGGAGCACAGTCCTCTAGGGGGATATACAATCCCGGAGCTATGTGAGCTTACCGGGGGAAGTGAACAAGATGTTGTAGGTATTATGTGGGATATGGTGAGACCTCAACCTAAAGTCTATACCTGTCGCCATCCTAGACGGTTTGAGGATTGGTGTGAGGAAGAGTTCACGACTGAGACACACTTCTTTCCTCCTCATCTACTGTAAATAACCGCTGAGCCGACCTTCTCTCTGCGACCCCGGCATACTCTGGGAAACTATCCGCTTCCGTGAAAGGAGTGACCCTACTAGGCTTAATCCACGCCTACTCCTATATATCGGACTGTTAATCCGTTGGTGTTAAGCTACAAATAAGCCCATTTTTAAAAGGCATGCCCTTCGAGTCTAATATATTCCCCGTGTAGGTGTGGCTAGGATTTTGGAACTTTGGGGTCTGGAAGCTAAATCCCGATTAATCTAGCTTTATTCGCAGTATTCATAGCTTCTTTATTTTAATAAATGCCTAGATTAATCCCCAATAATCCCCCAACATACTCGTAAGCTGCATACACCTCGATACTGTCTCAAGATTCTGCTATACTAGTGGTCATGAGCCTTGACCTAGTATCAATCCTCCCTATAGAAGACGATGATATTAAGTAACCAAGAAGATAGGTAGCATTATGCCCAAGCCTAAAAGACAGAAAGTCAGTTTCTTAGCAAAGAAGGAAGTCAAAAAACGAGTCACTTTCAAGGCTCGTGGGGAGAAGGTATCCTTTATAGCAACTGTGCCGTCTAAGAGAAGGAAGAGGGTAACTTTCCACGCAAAAAGGAAGAGTAAGTGATGGACGTCTACATTGATTCTAATGTTATAGTAGCGTCAGAAATTAAAGAAGAGGAAAACCACATAGAATCTAAGAAGTTTATGGAACACGTCTTGGGAAATAGAAACCCAGACATAACGTTCTCTACTTCTGTCTTTAGCTTCGTGGAGTTAGCCTCAGCTATGATAAGACGAACTAGTAATAGTGACAGAGCTTACTCGCTACTGTATAGGATAAGAAACTCGTGGAAGAAATCAATAAAACCTTTACCACCAATACCTGCAAAACATAGGACTTCGTTCACCGGGTTGGTGGACACCCTAATCGAAACATCAATTAAATATCACACCCCTTCGGCAGATACCATTCACGCCCAGACAGTAGCTGGCTATGAAGTTAATTATGTGGTGACGTGGAATAAGAAGCATTTCTCATACATGGAGCAGCAGATCCCGAATCTCACGGTCTTGACACCAACCGAGATGCTGAATGAATTGGCGAAGCAATGACTTGACTCGGGGGACGAAGAGGATGGCTGTCTGCGAGAAGTCCGCTTCGGCGAACTTGTGCATGGTATCCTATCAGTGCTCCTTTCTACTATGCTGGGAAGGCACTGGTAGAACTCTACCGTAGAACCTCAGCATTACTTTGTTTGCCTTGAACAAATCATGTGTCCTCCATCTCTCTTTGCCTCTAAACCTCAGAGCAGACTCGTCTCCTTCTTTCGCTATAGGTAATACTATATATCCACCATCCAAATCTATAGTGAGCCAGTATTTGTTGCTAGGTCTAACTACTATTGGTTCAAGCTCTACTTGTTGCCAGTCACCTAGCGTTTGCTTCCAAGCAAATCCGCCTTCACTTAAGACTATATCACTAGGATTACCCTTGGGGTCTGATGTGCACAAAGCCACTTTGCATTTACCTTCATGTGGTGGCTCCTTATGTTTAAGAAATATGTCTAATTTCTTCAGAGTATAGCTTAGCTTTGGCAGATATTCTATAGCTACACCTGAATAGCCCCTAGTGTTGATACCCTGATCCTCCAAAGGCTCTGCGTATTCATTTACTCCCTCAATGAATTGGACAGGGCTTATCTCGTCAAGCATCTGCTCACCTCCTCTTCTTAATAATCGGATTTATTTTCAGTGTAACCGTTTTATAGATGTTCTGCAACAGATTGCTCCCCGGTGGTGGAAGCCTCCCGAATCATCTGGGAGGCTCTCCTTTCTAGCTAAAACTCCTAAAAAGCCAAACAGGGGCGAGGTCTCTAGCTGTTCCGAGTAAACTGGTTGATTAAGGTGGAACGGTCTAACCCTATCAGAATGTCGGCTGTGTGTGGCACACAGGGACTCTGACATTACAGCATTCAGTTGAGCCTATCTCCCCTTCGCCTAGCCCGACTTGAAAGAGGATATTCGGCGTGCTATGATGCCTATTGAAGGGAGTTAATAACATGGCAAAAAGCGGTGGAAGCCCAGAAAAACTTAGAAAGGCAGCGAAAGATACCCGTCCTGCAATTAAGAGGCAAACGCAGAAAGGCACGCCAGACAAAGCAGGGCATAGGCTAAGACCAAGCTAATCCCTCAGTCTAATCAATTGGTTATTTGGTAACAATCCTTTTATAGTGTCTTCCTTCACTTCGCCTAGCAGCTCGCCGAAAAGCACCTTGTTGTGCAATGTTTCTTGAACTGTTCATGGAATCGGGCGTTTCTACTTCTACTATGGTTTCGTGTCCGCCCTTCGTGGCTACAATATCAGGTCTGTAGCCTCCTATTGTCGGTGGTTGCGGGTAAACCTCCACATCTGCACTCACATCGTATCCTCTAGTCTCGTAATCTTGTGCTACTTTCTCCACCATTCGGTCATGTTTGCTTTGACTAGCTTTTCCTCTTCCGCTTCCTGACATCTTAATCCTCCTATTAAGCTTTAGTATATTATATCATAGCTTGTCTTTCTAGCTAAAACCGCTGTTTCGGGCACACAGGGCGAGGTCTCTAGGTGTTTCAAGCAAAAGGCTCAATCTGAGTAGTTTGGATACCAACCCCCCTAAAAGAACCGCCAGAAAGCTAACCTGTGGCGAGACAGTAAATATCAAACAGGTGTAAAAAGCAGGTTATTACGTCAACTTCTGGGACGGCAGGGTTAGAAGTCACAGGTTAGCGTAGTCCCTATTAAGAAACAGTGTTCGGACTTTCCTAACAATCTTCCGTCTAAAATCCTCGGAA
>JABUBL010000721.1_pt1 | contig 10419 bp, 8 predicted proteins | sample 7240371 | NCBI WGS metagenome assembly JABUBL01 (sample SAMN07256343, study PRJNA390944) | subsurface metagenome | isolation source: Methane hydrate marine sediment | place: Pacific Ocean: Eastern North Pacific, ODP site 1244 | collected 2002
AGGCGAATATAAAAAAGGGGAATAAATGTGAGGGATAATATTTTTTTTAGGAGGTGATGAGTAATGTCGAATAGTACAAAGTTAGGAGAACTTCCCAAGCGTGTCGGCCCACGCGGGAAAAGATATGTCTATCATACACATGAAGGAGCATGGGGTTGTATTTATGATCGGGATGCAGATCTGGAAGCAATCGCAATGGTGAACGAAACGAGATGCAAGGGACTGACTCGCAAAATAGTTAATAGGCTGAACGCTAGAACGATATAGAGTATTACAGGAAAGGTCTTTGAGGCTTTCTCAATCCCCCAAACAAAGGAGGGATGCTTAATGTCCCTATTAGCCTTGGAGGAAGTAAGAAAGAGGCAATGAAAATAGAGATGGCAAAAGAAGTTAAACGACTCGCTTCTCTGAACGTAAATAAATATGTTCGTAGATCAGCTGGCAAGTGTGAAGAGAATGTCAAGATTAAGATAGTGATTCCTCTCCTCGAATTGCTCGGTTACAACTTTCAGCAAGATATGGATTTCGAGCATCATGTCGAAAACAAGAAAGCAGACATAGCTCTGCTTATTGACAATAAACCCAGGTTGCTTGTAGAAACAAAAGATCTAGATGAATCCCTAGACAACCATATCGACCAAGGTCTCGAGTATGCTTATAACAAAGGGGTTGAATGGGTAATCCTGACCAACGGGTTGGAAATAAGAGTTTACAAATCTTTTATCCCAAATACCCCAAAAAAAGATAGAGTTCTTTTCATCACTACCCTTCAGAAGCTTCCTGAGTCATTTGATGCTCTTTTTGGGCTGTTAGGGAAGGAGCATCTACGAGAAGCCAAAAAGCTAATTGAGAAGGCGAAAACCGTCAGGGAAAGTATTACCGCAAAAATCCTCATAGAAGATTTAGCTCAATGCAAGGAGCAATTATTCGGCGATCTTTTTTCTCAGTTCAAAATAAGATATGAGGCTGACGAAAAATTCAAGGAGATAATAGACTCCTGGGCAAAAGATGTAAAAATGGACATATCTGATCCCGATTTAATAGAGAAGTTGTGTAGAGAAGGCGCTTATACCCTAATCAATAGAGTTCTCTTTCTAAGAATCTGTGAAGACAAGGGACACATAAAAGCTAAGTTGTCTAAGGATGCTATCACTAAGTGGCGTGAGATGATAGAAAGCCCAAACAATTTACTTGGTATAGCATTTAAGGAAATCGGCGAGCGTTTTAAAGGTCTCTACAAACCTCCTCTATTTGATTCCATCAACTTCGAAGATATTAATTGGAATGCTGATACCATTAACTTTGTTTTGGATAAGCTTGGCGAACACGACTTTTCAAAAATTAGTAAGGACATTCTAGGTAAAGCTTATGAGCAACATATTTCAAAGGAAGAGAGGAAAAAACTAGGACAGTTTTATACTCCCGATTTTGTGATTGATTACATTCTAGATCAAGTTGGCATATCTCCTGAGAAGAAAATCTTAGATCCTGCTTGTGGTTCTGGTGGATTCCTAATGAAAGCTTATGACAGGTTAAGAAAGCAGTATCTTGACCAAGGTTGGGCCGAGGAAGCAATCCATAAGCAGATACTAAGGGATAATCTCTTTGGGATAGACATAAATCCATTCGCTGGTCAATTAACTGTAATGAATTTGCTACTAAAAGATTTGGATCATCCAGCAAGTGAATTTAATGTTGTAGAGGGAGATAGTTTGGATAAAATCTATGATGGCCTCGACCTCGACACATTACAAACTGACCCGCCCCTTGCTAAAGTTACTGGTTTGGATCAGCAGGTTTCTTTGGTCAAGCTGCTAAGGAATCACCCTTTTGATATATTAATATCAAATCCACCGTATATCACAGTATGGGGCATCGACAACAAAACAAAAAGATATCTTCAGAAAAACTATCAGTGTGCAACAGGTAGGTTCAATATCTTTATCGTCTTCCTAGAGAGAGCTATGAACCTAATTCGGGAAGGAGGTAAAGTGGGATTTGTTGTTCCTGAGGGTCTGCTCACAAACATAGAATATCAACCAATAAGAGAATATATTCTTGAGTATTCTAAGATCTTGAAGATAGCGACAATGCCGAGAGATACCTTCACGGCATCTGTTAGTACCATTGTCATAATACTGCAAAAGGAAAACGACCTAAAAAAGCGACGAGATAACCGAATAGAGATCACATTCGGTAAAGACAGTTCCTCAATTACCCAAGCTCCGCATTATAATATCAACCAAGACCTATTTGTAAAAAATCAGTATAAAATGTTTCTTATCTTCTTAACTCCTGAGTTGCAGTCAATTTACAAGAAAGTGCATTCTCAAACCGTGCCACTCAGAAAATTGCTAGAGATACAGCAAGGTATTATCTACTCTGGTTTATCTAAAAGCAAAATCTTTGCTAATAGCAAATCAAGCAAAGACTATGTAAAGATTCTGGATGGTAGGGATATTGCAAGATATCAAATTAACTATTCGTTAAAGGCAGAGAATAGATATTTAAAATACGGGAAGCATTTGCATAGGCCTCGAGAGGAAAGATTATTTCTGGCGCCCAAAAAACTCCTCCTCCAAAGGAAAAGTTTTAAATTAGTGACTACCTACGATGATGAACAGTTTTATGCTTTGAATACGCTTTATATTCTCATCCCAAAACATATCCAACATGAAATGAACTTGAACTACCTTTTGGCATTACTCAACTCCTCATTAATGAATTGGGTCTATTTAAAAACTTGGGTTGGATGGCAAGTGATTATTCCCGCCCTTGATATATTGCCAGTTAAAGTTGCAGATGCAAATACACAACAGGAATTTGATAAGCTTGTTAGGAAGATGCTAGGGCTAAACAAGCGACTGAATGAACCTGTTTTTATTGACCAGCAGAAAGCAATACAAGAGGAAATAGACGCAACCGATAAGGAAATAAATAGGAAGGTCTATAAACTCTACGGAATGACGAAGAATGAGATTGCCATAATTGAAAAGGAAATCTAAGAAAAAAGGAATAGGATTTGGCTTCCGTGTAGAATTGTGTCGAATAAGGAGCATTATGTCAATTAAGGGAATGATTATCGACGGAGAAGTAAGCGAGCTTGTTGGACTCATGAGGCAACGGCAAGGCGGAGGGTGCGTCCCCTTAAACTACGCACGATACCTTACCACGATAGCCTGTTGAAGGGCCAATCATTTCTCAACAAAAGATACTGGCTAAGAACTTCTTATGACTATCTTTTTAACCGAGTACGAGTGAGATCTTCTCAGGATGCGACAGATCTAACGGAGTTGGTCGTCAATATGGTGTGCCAGCCTACTTTTATTGCTAATTCTTCTTGGGTTAGCTTTTTTGATAATCTGAATCGTTCTAAATTTTTGCCTAGAATCTTCCTTTCGTCCATTCTGAATTCCTTACTAAAGTGTGCCACCTGTTCTATTTGTTCTTAGGAACTTTTGAGAGTTCTTCCCATACAATTTTTTTTATTAAATCTGTTGGATCTCCTTCAACAATGGTAATTTTTAACGGCCGCTTTTCTTCGACCTGGAAAAAATCAGAGATATCGCAGTTAAGGACCGCAGCTATCCTGAAAAGCACATCGATCGAATAGTTGGACCTTCCTGTCTCGATACGGCTTAATGTATTTACTGAAATCGGCTCGGGGTTCATTTTTCGCACCAGTTGATTCTGCTTCAATCCCGTTTTTTTCCTTATGTTTTTTACACTGAGGCCGACATCCATTTTTGTTGCCATAATTAATTCTCCTTCCTGTATTTAAAAGTTAATAGTTTTTTATTTTTTATCATAATATTCAAAAAAAGAAAAATCGGAAAAAAGAGTAAAAAATACTTGACATGGTGAATTTTAACCTTTAAGATGTGAGCTACCATGGGGAATAATGATATAAAGGGATTATTAAAGAAATTTAACAAATTTCGCATGGAGCGAGATTTAACCCTTCAGGAGACAGCAATGTTGCTAAAGATGTCTCTTTCACAGGTAGCTCTACTTAATAATTGTAAAGTCTCAAAACCGCACGAAAGAACCCTGCATAAAATCAAAAAACTCATAGGTGAGCTATGATCCAAGGCAAGACCCTGGTCATGGCGGAAGCGACTTGGAACCTTCGCTCATCGAGAGGAGGGGAAGGATGAAGAAACTTTTCTCTTTTGTATCGAAGATTTCAGGCTTATTTTCCAGAATCAGTGAGCTTTCCTGGATCATAATAATTCTCATTTTGTTTTTTACTATTTTCATAATGGTTTTTATAGGGATTATGAAACGTTGAAGAAAAAAGAAAGTTTATCAGAAAACTCGGAAAAGTTCAATCATAACTTTAAGTTCTACTACGATCGAAAGCTGAAGACGATAATCCTCAGAACTGAAAGGCTAGCTATGAAAAGGAGATTTGTCTCTTTGAGTGCAACTCAGACTATGGTTTTGCGAACTGTCCAGGAAGAGCTTTCAGGATTCAAAAAGAAGATCACCGCTTCAGATCTTAGAGAAAAGGTTTCTTTGAGATGTTGCGATCTGGAGACGGTCAGATACATTCTAAGAGCTTTAGTCAAAAAGAGAATCCTGAATAGCGAGAAGATAGCTGTCCAGGATCATATAATCGAGATTTTTAAACTAAGAGGGACAGGCTGAGGGACCTTATCGATCTTAAGAGATAAAACAAGGCAGCGACGATGAAAAAAAGATGCTCCTACCAAATTTACCCCCCCTTTGCTGACAATTCTGCCGGGTTTTCTGGCATCTTTCCTGGCTCGTCGCTTGATCTAATTGGCCCGGCGCCGGCTTTCTACGCCATAACTTCTTGCATTTTCCTGTACTTCTCAGCCGCGCTGGGCCTCTTTTGCTTCCTAAAGGGAGAGTCGGTAAGGATAGCTTCAAAGGAATCAAACTCCCTTAATTGAGAAGAGTAATAACCATGCTACGCGATAAAGAAAAAGACTGGCTCTTATTGGTTATTGAATCAGGCTAAACGATGATAAAGCTAACACGCGACAACATTGAAGACTACCGAAGGAAATGCAAGGAGGAAAGAAACAAGCCGATCAAAGTTGCGGTTGCGAACGGCACATGCGCTCAAGTGGCAGGCTCGAAAGACATCGTGAAAGAGTTTAAAAAACAGCTCGCCGAACACAAACTCAATGATATCGTGTTGTTCAAAGAGACTTCCTGTCTCGGCCTGTGTGCAGCTGAACCGAATGCTCTGATTCAACTGGATCAAAACGAATACCCGATATTCTATGCGAACCTGAAACCTAGAGATGTTAAGAGCATTGTGATCGAAACCATCATTAAGAAGAAAGTCCTTAAAAGTCTGCTTTTCAAAGACCTGGTTACTGGACGCAGACCGTTTCATAGAGAACAGATGCCTTTTTACTACAATCAAAAGAAAGTTCTTTTGAAACACTACTGAAAGAGTGGAGATAAATTTTATTAGGGCAGTCATCAAATTTAAAATTGGAGGAAACTGGGAGAAGAAGAAGAGGCATAATTTTCGCAACTGTTGATGGCTGTCCTCATTAATTTTAAAAAGGATAAATGAAAACTGAGGCGACGAATAAAAAAAATGATGTCCCACCAATTAAATTTGGTTCCCATCATTACCCCCCTTTTGCTGACATGCTGAGGTTTGGCACCGTTCCTCAGCCGTCGCCTTAAAAAAAGGAGGTGATTAGCGCAAGAAACATAAAAAAAAACAAGGCTGTAGTTGGGGACAGTGGGACGAGACCAATGTCCCTAAGGAATTAAAACGGATTTCAAAAAAGGAGATTAAAAATGAAAATCGTTTTTAAATGTTTTATGACTGTGCTTTTGGCCTTGGTTCTAACTTCCGCCGGCTTTGCTCAAGGTAGGCAGACTGGATCGATTCACGGCGCTATTATCGATAAGGAAGGAAATCCTCTTCCAGGAGCTACCGTCACTCTTTCCGGCCCTGCAATGATGGGTGCTAAAACCTATGTAGCCAGCGAGACAGGAAAATTCAGGTTTGTGGGTCTGCCTCCTGGAAAGTATGAAGTTAAGGTTGAAATGCCCGGGTTTAAGACCCACATCAGAAAAGGTTTACGCGCCAGTGTCGGAAAAACAACTGAAGTGACTATTACCCTTGAGATGACTGCTATAGAAGAAGAAGTTACAGTGACGGCCGCATCGCCTACGATCGACATTGAATCTTCTAAAATGAGTGTCCACTATGACACAGATTTCCTGTTATCTATCCCCTATGCTCGAGACCTCTATGGAATCGTACAATCCCTCCCCGGGGCCATAGAAGCTGAATCGGGTAGAGAATACACCAGAATGACATCTATTCTAGGAGGACCGTTAAGGAGTACACTCTACCTGCTGGATGGCGCGATCATGAATGATCCTACGACCCATTATATTGCGGCTAACGTCAATGTCGATATCTACGAAGAAATCGAGATCGGGATTGGATCACTTCCGGCTGAAGTGGGATTGACAGAGGTGGCTGTTGTTAACATCGTTTCAAAAAGTGGTGGAAACAAGTTCTCTGGCGCGGTCAGCGGTTACTACACAGGAAAAGAGCTTGCAGAAGATTTGTGGTCAGAAGAGCAGATGGAGGCTCTTAATGTCGACCCGCCCGAAAAATATGCGAGTTATATGGATGCTTCGGTAAGCCTTGGCGGACCGCTTATCAAAGACAGACTCTGGTTCTTCCTCAACGGACGTCGCGTAGATTGGAGACAAGACCTTGCTTTTACCCCTCATCTTCGTATCCAAGCAATCTACGATCCAACCTATCCTAATTTTCACCCGAATGATCTCAAACCATATGACTACAAACATAGCGACTGGTTGGGTTTTGCAAAACTGACCTTCCAGCTCTCCCCGAATATAAGGTATATGGGTATGTTTCATTTCAACGATGTTAATGAACCCGTCCAAGGACTTGATGCTGGCAATGACGCTGCTTGGAGTAACACTCAGATGGTGGATCATGAAAAAGTCTACACCACCTCTCATCATATTAACTGGGTTCTAGATCAAAATACCTTCGTGGAAGTTAAGGGAAATTATATCAATCGTCATTTCCCCAATTGGATGCGTAAAGAGACTGCCAACAACTACCGCACTTATGATAGAGAACAAGATATTACGTTTGGAAGACCTAGCTATACTGATGACTATTACCGTAAGAGATACGGAGTATCCGCTACGATAACCAGGTTCCAGGATGATTTTCTTGGGGCGAGCCATGAATTTAAAGCAGGATTTGATTGGGAAGACACATATTACATCCGAGACAGGTGTGTCGGCTTTGAACAGGGAGACAATCCTTACCAGACGTACTGGAGAGACTTTGCTGCTGGAAACAAATATTATGACCACGCCACACAACCGCGAGGGCGGCTTTACATTCGCCCCTATTCGCATCTTGGAGGGGGAATGGTAGGTGAAGACAACACCCGCCGTTACTCGGGATTCGTTCAGGATTCAATCGTGAAAGGAAAACTGGCCATCAATATCGGTTTCCGTTTTGACAGTTCCTATGCTTACGAGCCCGAGCAACACCGGCCTGAACTCCTCAACTACAAGGTCGGGCCTGAGTTTTTAAACCCTGCTATTACAGATCCCAATCTACTCCTTAAAGCTCTCAACGATCAGTATCACAACGATCCATCCGTAGATTTCAATCAACTTTCTTGCTTTGATGAGTACACCTATCCTTATAGAAAAACCGTTGAATTTACAACCCTCTCCCCACGAATCGGATTGGTGTATGATGTGTTCGGTGACGGAAAAACAGCCATAAAGGCTTCCTTCTCCCGCTATTACGAATCTATCTGGTCAGGCAAATACAATGCGCCCCAGCTCTTCGGCAAAACCATAAGATGGAGATGGTACGACTTGAACCTTAATGGATACATGGACCTCCCTACCACGGGAAATTGGGCTTATCCTGCTGACCCTCAGTATATAGACCCGGATGGAGACAGGTACAGATTGATGTCTTATACAAACATGGATCCCGACCAAGTCTATTACCAGGATGTCAAAGCTCCCTATATAAATGAGTTTATAGCCGGAGTTGAACAGGAAGTGATGAAAGATTTCAGGATAGGAGCCCAGTTTATCTACAAGGTGAACAAGAACATCACCGAGGACGTAGATATAAATAACGGCTACGATTCTGATGCCAAGCTTCCCGATGGCAGTCCTGTCTGGCTGCCTTACAAGGTTACAGACCCTGGCTGGGATGGAGAATGGGGAACAGGTGATGATCAAGAGCTTACCGTCTATGGCCTGAATGAAGACGCCCCAGTTCCACATTGGATTGGCACAACCCCAGACATAACCAAGAGGGAATACATAGCTGGTATGCTGACATTCGACAAAAGAATGTCAAACAACTGGCAGTTCAAGGGCTCGATCATCTACAGCGCCTTTAAGGGTAATTCTGACCCAAGATACGGCGCAGCAGAAGGAGAGAATTCGTGGCTCGATAATCCCAATACGTTGATAAATGCCTATGGCCGTATGCCTTACGACCACCCTCTGCAGATAAAGCTCATGGGAACAGTCATGCTCCCCTTGGATTTCGTCGTCACGGCTTATTTCCAACATCGGAGCGGAAGCCCCTGGGGAAGAAATTTAGCACGGGTATATCTCCCTGATGATGCACCCACCCAATCGGAATATGCCAGCGGTGTCAATCCTGAACCTGTAGGAACCCGAAGAAATCCTACACGCACCACGATAGATATGAGAATAGAAAAAAGCTTCTCTTTTGGCGACTACGGAAAGCTGAGTCTCTATGCGGATATCTTCAATGTCGGAGCGAGAAGAACAATGAGTATAAACCGGAATCCAGACGCAGAACTAGATTACTTCGCTGATCCCCCCACATACGAACACGACCCTAACTACGGACGGATTAGCAGTGTTTATGGAGTCCGCTACATTCGCGTTGGCTTTAGGTGGAGTTTCTGAGTCATAGAGGTCAAGAAAGAAGCGCCTCTAAATTAGAAAAAAGAGGGAGGGAGTAATTCCTCCCTCTTCATCAAACAGTGCCAGATAGGAACTGAAAGAATCGCTTTAAAAAGGATTCAAAAAAATTTTTAAATAAGAGGCAACAAAAAATCAAGGAAGAATGATTCAAATAAAAAAAATCTTTATGAAAAAGAAGATAAAAGTAATGGCAAAAAATCTTTCACAAGCTACGAAGGATAGAATCTCAACTGGGCAAAAAGATGCTTGGAGAGACCCAACTAAGCGCATAGAACAGAAAAAGCGCATTGAGGCAAAGAGGCTCTTAAAGGGTGCCGTTCCAGATCAAGTTGAATCTCCGAGTCCTCTCAATATCGAAAATGCACAGCAAGCTCCCATAGATGAAATAAAAAAGTCAGATGATCGGTGCTGGGAAATTCTTCTTAATAACTTTATGGAATATTTCTTCATAAGGCAGAGAAGACCTCTTCGAGAGAGTCTAAACATTTTAGAGAAGGCGATTTTGATTAAAGTTCTATCCAGTGTCAATTGTAATCAAAAGGATGCAGCAAAATTTTTGGGTATAAAATACACTACTCTGCACGAAAAAATAAAAAAATATAATATTAAATTTTTCAAAAGTCCAATCGAAGGTTAATATTGAAATAATTAGGCAACGACGATGAAAAAAAAGATGCTCCCACCTTTTTTGGTTCCCATCAACACACCCGCTTTTGCTGACAATCTTTACTGGGTTTTCCGGCACCTTTCCCGGCATCGTCGTCAGAAGCTGAATGTAACATACATAAGAGATTAAGGATAAATGGTATAATAAAATTTAAAAGGAGAACATTCCGATGAAGAGAAAATTCATATTGTTATCATGGCTAATTCTTTTTTTAATTTCAGCTCTTCCAGCTTTCAGCAACAAAGAAAAAAAATTACCCAAGGATCTTCCCGAAAGATACAAGAAGTGGCTCCAGCAGGAAGTCGTCTATATCATAACGCCCAAAGAAAAAGTAGTTTTTCTTCAGCTTGAAAACGATAGAGTAAGGAATCTGTTCATTGAAGCTTTTTGGAAACAAAGAGATCCTAATCCAAATATTATTGAAAACGAATTTAAAAAAGAGCATTATCGTCGCATCTCTTTCGCTAACCAACGGTTTGGGAAGGAATCGCCTGGACCCGGCTGGAGATCAGATATGGGCAGAATTTATATCACCTTGGGTGAACCATATTATGTTGAGCGACATGAAAACCTTACTGAAGTTTATCCTATCATAATATGGTTCTACGAGGGCATGATCGAATATGGGCTTCCCAACGCATTTAGTATTGTATTTTTTAAAAAGACAGGGATAGGCGAGTTTGAGTTATACAGCCCCGTGAAATATGGTCCTCAACATTTATTGATTCACTATATGGGAGACCCATTAAATTATTTGGCCGCCTATA
>JABUBL010000722.1_pt1 | contig 10418 bp, 9 predicted proteins | sample 7240371 | NCBI WGS metagenome assembly JABUBL01 (sample SAMN07256343, study PRJNA390944) | subsurface metagenome | isolation source: Methane hydrate marine sediment | place: Pacific Ocean: Eastern North Pacific, ODP site 1244 | collected 2002
AATCTAACTCTCCCTCGCTTTTTAAGCTAGAATACAGTATTACTGCTGGATTTGTAAAGGGGAGATTGTTTGGCAACCTGTCTCCCCGCCCCTTAATTAGGGGAAGGGGGTCAGGGGGATAGGTTGCTAAGTTAATAAATATATAAAGCACATTTACACAGGTAGCCTTATTGGGCTATACTAAAATATAATCTAGGCTATAGTTAAGGTCGAAGGAGCTTCAAAATCTTGGCTACTGTTGAAGTAACGAGTTTTAGTCAACTCAGGGAAAAGGCTCAGGAATATCTTCCATCAGAGAAGATAGCCGTGGTCGAAGATGCTTACCACTTCGCCGCAAAGGCACACCAGGGACAGGTGCGTAAGTCAGGCGAGCCCTATCTGGAGCACCCGTTGCAGACGGCGTTGATTCTGGCTGAACTTCAACTTGATGCCAGCTCTCTGGCGGCAGCTTTGCTGCATGATATCCCGGAGAACTGCGGCCTGCCTGTTTCAAAGATTGAAGCCAAGTTTGGCTCAGAGATAAGCAAACTAGTCGATGGCACCACAAAGTTAGGTAAGGTCTCCTGGCAAGCCCAAGAGGGAGTAACTAAAGAAACGCAGGCGGAGAACCTGAGGAAAATGCTGGTGGCAATGGCGGAAGACCTCCGCGTGGTGTTTATCAAGCTGGCTGACCGACTGCACAATATGCGCACCTTAGATGCCCTATCACCGCAGAAACAGCTTAGCATTGCCCAGGAGACTTTAGAGATATATGCGCCCTTAGCTCATCGCCTGGGGATATGGGAACTAAAGTGGCAGCTAGAGGATTTATCTTTCCGCTATCTGGAGTCAGAAAAGTATCACCGGATTGTTAACCTGGTTGCTGCCCGACGGGCTCAACGGGAGAGCTTTATAGCTCGCGTAATTAAGATTGTGGGAGAAGAGTTTGACAAAGTTGGTCTGAGAGCTGAGATGTCAGGCAGACCAAAACACATATACAGCATACACCAAAAAATGGAGCGGTATTCTGCCTTGGGCAAGCACTTTGATGATATACATGACCTTTTTGCCCTTCGCGTAGTGGTTGGCACTGTGCCTGATTGTTATGGTGCCGTAGGCGTTATCCACAGTTTGTGGCATCCTTTGCCTGAGGAATTTGACGACTATATTGCCAGTCCTAAGCCAAATGGGTATCAATCATTGCATACTGCCGTAATGTGTCTCGGCACAACCCCTCTGGAAGTTCAGATTCGTACCCATGACATGCATTATATTGGTGAATATGGAATAGCAGCTCACTGGCGCTATAAAGAAGGCGAAAAGAAGGATATACACTTTGAGGAGAGGATAGGCTGGCTACGCCAACTAGTTGACTGGCATCGGGAGCTCAGCGGGGCGGAAGAGTTTCTGGAATCAGTTAAAACAGATATATTCATTGACCAGGTCTTTGTTTACACCCCCAGGGGAGAGATAAAGGATTTACCCAAAGGCTCTACTCCTCTTGATTTTGCTTACCGGGTTCACACCGAACTGGGGCACCGTTGTATCGGAGCTAAAGTAAATGGCAAGCTGGTGCCGCTTAATTATGAGCTTAAAAATGGTGATGTAGTCGAAATTATGTCAACGAAGGGGGCTAAAGCACCGAGTCGGGATTGGCTGAATCCTCATTTAGGTTCTGTCAAAACATCCCATGCCAAGGAAAAGATACGGCAGTGGTTTAAGAGGCAGGAGCGTACAGAAAATATAGAGCGTGGTCGGCAGATTCTGGAGAAGGAGTTAAGGCATCTGGGGATAAAAATCGAGCGCGAGGAGCTGGCTGATCTATTCAGTTATGATAATGTGGATGACTTTCTGGCGGCTATTGGTTATGGTGGCATTACTACTCACCAGATTGCCTTGGCGCTAGCCGCTCAGCAAGAGCCGCCTAAGGTGGCCGGTGAAGTTGCCCCACCTAAGCCAGTGCCATCAGCGGTTCAGGTGCTGGGAGTCGGGGATTTAGTTACTCATTTAGCCCAGTGTTGTCATCCGGTGCCTGGAGATATGGTTATTGGCTATATTACTCGCAGTCGGGGGGTGACAATCCACCGTCAGGATTGTTACAATGTGCTTCATGAGGACGAGAAGGACAGGTTGGTTCCGGTGGAGTGGGGGAAAACCGATTCACTATACCCGGTTAGTATTCAGGTTGAAGCCTGGGACAGGGTAGGGCTGATGCGTGACATCACTACCATCGTGGCTGAAGAGAAGATTAACATTGCTGCAGTGGCCTCTACCCACCATGAAGACCACACTGTGACTGAAGATTTTACCTTTGAGATAGAGGGTTTAGCCCAGTTAAGTCGGCTCTTGAAAAAAATTGAGGCGGTCAAAGGCGTGATAAGTATTACTCGGGTTGGGGATGAGGCATCTACGAAAACCAGTAAAAAGACCTGACGGAGACACCTTACGAAGAAATTCCTCCCTTTGAGGGGTAAGTGTTAATGAAGAGTCAAATTAGTCTAAGGGGGTAGATATTGCCAAGGAGTAAATCAGCTCAAAAGCAGGTGCGTGTCGCCGAAAAGAGGCGATTGCGTAATAAATCCGTTCAGAGCCTGGCTAAAACCAATATAACCAAGGCGGAAAAGCTTATTTTCTCTGGTGAGCTAGAGGCGGCTCGGGAAGCGGTAGTAGCGGCTATCAGTTCTTTAGATAAAGCGGCGGAGAAGGGGATTATCTATCCCAATAATGCCGCCCGGCGCAAATCACGGTTAATGAAGAAGCTAAACGAGGCTCAGGCTTTAGCTTCGGCGGAAGCTGAGTCAGCTGAGCCAGAAGAGACCGCTAAAGAGTAATTCCTTACTCACCCATAATCTGGACTATGATTTGCCTTGACCTCGGTCGGTTGTCAAAGTCCACCACGACTATCTGCTGCCAGGTGCCTAGGGTTAACCTTTTGTTATTGAAGGGGACTACCAGCGAGGCACCCAGTAGCGAAGCCCGGACATGAGAGTAGCCGTTGCCATCACCCCAGGCGCGGTCGTGGTTATAGGGGATGTTTTCCGGGACAATTCGCTCCCACATACTCTGGAAATCAGAAATTAAGCCAGGTTCATATTCAATGGTGGATATTCCCGCAGTTGAGCCAGCGACAAACAGGGTAACCGTGCCGTTTTTTATATCTGCCTCAGCCAGTTGTCCCTCTACCTGAGGGGTGATGTCAATAATATCACAATGCCCTTTACTCTGCAGGCTGATTTTACTGGTGACTATCATATTGCACCTCCACTGGCTATGTTTAGCTCATCCCAGAGTATATCCTCTAAATCAAATACCGGTCCGTCCTTGCATACTTGCTTTAAACCGTTTTTTGTCTTCACCGTGCAGCCGTAGCAGACGCCCAGCCCGCACCCCATCCTCACTTCCAGGGAAATCTGGACTGGCTTTGTTTTCAGGAGTTCTTTGCTTTGAGCCGCCATAGCCTTATACATTGGCATCGGTCCGCAGGCGAAGACTTGGTCTGCCCAACCGGTAAAGTCGGGCAGGGTGTCGGTTAGCATACCCTTTTCGCCGGCGGTTCCGTCCTCGGTGGCGGTGATAAGCTCGACTTCAGGGGGGAGGAGGTGGCGGGGGTAAAGCTGGCTGGCGGTTGGTGTGCCCAAGAGCAGCTTTACCGAATGTCCTTGTTTTACCGCTTCTTGAGCCAGGAACGCTAACGGAGCAATGCCAATGCCACCCGCTGCCAGTAGCAGGTTGCGTGAGGTGGGGAGGACAGAAAAGCCACTACCCAGCGGCCCGAACAGGTCTATTTTATCGCCGGACTTACACTGGGATAGCCAGTGTGTGCCCCTGCCGACTACGCTGAACAGCAAGGCAAGTTTAGTCTTATCTACCCGGTGGATGCTCAGCGGGCGGCGCAGCAGAGTTTCTTCTCCACAGTAAACCATGACAAATTGTCCCGGCAGTGCGCTGGAGGCTATTTGCGGCGATTCCAGCCAGGTGAGATAGACCCCGGACATGACTTCGGTGTTACTAATGATGGGAGCAAGACTTTGCTTCAAGCCGATTCCTTTCTACGGTAGTCTGGCAAAGGTTGGGCGCTATAAATCTGGCTGCCGTTGGCAAGTGTTTCCACTGCGGCTCGAACTGTATCAAGGGAGGTAAAGCAGGGGATGCGCTTCTCCGTCGCCGCCCGACGAATGTAGAAGCCGTCTCTTAGCGGAATCTGGCCTCCGGTAATAGTATTGACCACCCCATCCACTGTACCGTCGCTAATAATATCAACAACGTTGGGATGCCCCTCACTCAATTTTTTACTTATCATTTTTACCGGGAACCCGGCGGCCTCAATCATAACTGCCGTGCCTTCGGTGGCATAGAGTCTATAACCTATTGAGGCGAGTTTTTTGATTATGGGCAGTGCTTCTGGCTTGTCCCTGTCGGCAATGCTGAGAAGTATGGCGCCCTGAGGCGGTAGCATTAGTCCGGCGGCGAGAAGTGCCTTGGCTAAGGCAGCATCAAAGCTATAGTCAATTCCCATTACTTCACCGGTGGACTTCATCTCCGGACCAAGGTGAGTATCTACACCAAGTAGCTTTGACATGGAGAAGACGGGGGCTTTAATGCCTACCAGCTTTTGTGTTGGCCACAGTCCGCTGTGATAGTCCTGCCTCTTGAGGCTCTTACCCAGCATAACCTTGGTCGCTACTTTCACCATTGGCACCCCGGTAAGCTTGGATAGGAACGGAACGGTACGGCTGGCACGGGGGTTAACCTCCAGTACGTAAACTGACGATGCCTGGGTGGTGCTACTCGGCGTAATAACAAATTGGATGTTCATCAAGCCTCTAACTTTCAGTGCCAGCCCTATCTTGATGCTGTAGTCAACAATGGTTTCTATTTCCTGCTCGGTCAGGTTTAGCCCGGGGTAGACCGCCATAGAATCGCCACTATGCACTCCGGCTCGTTCAATGTGCTCCATTATTCCCGGAATGAGAACTGTTTCCCCGTCGCCGATAGCATCGACCTCTACCTCTTTGCCCAGCAGGTATTTATCAATAAGGACAGGGTGCCCGGTATCCAGTTCCATAGCCAGGCTCATATAGCGGGTCAGTTCGGTGGCATTATGCACTATTTCCATGGCTCTACCACCGAGGACGTAGCTGGGGCGGATCAGCACCGGGTAACCGATGAGCTGGGCGATTTTAAGGGCTTCATCTACCGAGGTTACTCCGGCACCGGGAGGTTGGGGGATACCTAATTCGCTGAGAAAGTTCTCAAATCGGAGCCTGTCCTCAGCCAGGTCAATAGCCTCGGCACTGGAGCCGAGGAGCGGCATGCCGGCGTGAGACAGGGGATTGGCCAGGTTTATTGCCGTCTGACCACCAAACTGGACGATTGAGGGTGGGGCATTATTACCGCCACCTTCATTTTCCAGGATGTCGCGCAGGCTCTCTTCGTCCAGCGCTTCAAAGTAAAGTCGGTCGCTGGTGTCAAAATCAGTGGAGACCGTTTCCGGATTGGAGTTTACCATTATACTCTGGTAGCCAGCCTCCTGCAGTGCCCAGGCAGAGTGAACGCTGCAATAGTCAAATTCAATGCCCTGCCCGATGCGGATAGGACCGCTACCGATGACTATCGCCTTGTTTTTATTGACTGGCTCAGCCTCATTCTCCTGTTCGTAGGTGCTGTAGAAATAGGGGGTGCCGGCGTCAAACTCAGCGGCACAGGTATCCACCATCTTATAGACGGGACGGATATCCCAGTCGTGGCGCAGTTGTCTTACCTGCTCCGTGAGTCTATCGGCTAAAGTTCCAATCTGCTCGTCGGAGAAGCCGAGTCGCTTTGCCCGCCGCAGAAGCTCGGGCATTAGCGGCTGCGACAGTAGCTCCTTTTCCATGTTGATAATATTCTGGAGCTTATTAATAAACCACAGGTCAATTTTGGTGCGCTCGGCGAGTTCTTCGGCACTTATTCCCCTTCTCAGTGCCGCCATTATTGCCCATAGTCTAAGGTCGTTGGGTTCCAGGGGGTAGTTATTGATGTTTGTTCCCCGCTCCCACTTCGGGTCTTCCCATAGCAATGACCTCTTGCCGAATTCAAGAGAGCGAATCGCCTTCTGCAGGGCGGCTTCAAAGCACCTATCAATCGCCATTACCTCGCCGGTAGCTTTCATCTGGGTGCCGATAACCCGGTCGCCCGAGGCAAACTTATCAAACGGCCAGCGGGGAATCTTGACCACCAGATAGTCCAGCGTCGGCTCAAAGGAAGCCATGGTTTTCCCGGTTACCTGGTTGGGGATTTCGTCAAGCCGCTTGCCCACCGCTACCTTGGCGGCGACGCGGGCGATGGGGTAGCCGGTGGCTTTGCTGGCTAGGGCGGAGCTGCGACTGACTCGTGGGTTGACCTCAATTACATAGTATTTATTGCTCCTGGTGTCAAGGGCAAATTGTATGTTACAGCCCCCCTCAACCCCCAGGGCGCGGATGATATCAAGGCTGGCGGTTCTCAGCATCTGGTGCTCTTTATTGGTCATGGTCTGGCTGGGAGCGACCACAATGCTGTCGCCGGTGTGCACCCCCATCGGGTCAATATTCTCCATATTGCAGACGGTGACGCAGTTATCGGCGGCATCGCGCATTACTTCATACTCTATTTCCTTCCAGCCGACCACGGATTGCTCCAGTAGAATCTGGCGGACGGGGCTGGCAGCCAGCCCGATAGTTGCTGCTCTTTCCAGTTCTTCCCAGGTGGTGGCAAAGCCTCCCCCCGTCCCCCCGAGGGTGTAGGCGGGGCGGATTACCAGCGGCAGGCCCAGCTTTTTGGCGGCTTTTCTCGCCTGCTCCAGGGTATTGACCGTGGCGCTGGGCGGCACCGGCTGGCCGATTTTGAGTAGCAGTTGCTTGAACAGTTCCCGGTCTTCGGCGTTTCTGATTGTCTGGATAGGCGTGCCCAGGCTTCTGACATTGTATTTGTCCAGGACGCCGGCATCAGCCAGGTCCACCGCCAGGTTGAGCCCGGTCTGCCCGCCGAGGGTGGGCAGAAGGCCATCGGGGCGCTCCCGCTCAATGATGCGGGCAATCATCTCCACGGTAAGCGGCTCAATATAGATAACATCGGCGATGTCCTCATCGGTCATGATGGTGGCGGGGTTGGAGTTGACCAGCACCGAGATGACCCCCTCCTCCCGCATCGCCTTGCACGCCTGCGTGCCGGCGTAGTCAAACTCCGCCGCCTGCCCGATGACGATGGGACCCGAGCCGATAATCAGGACTTTAGATGGTTTGGTCATTTATTCCCTTCTATTATTTAAGATATTTTAATACCAGGAATTCGCTCGTTAATCTCCTTAAGCCATTTCCAAAACCGCTTGAAAGGCGTTACTTTTAACCCGTATTCTGTAAGTCTGTCCTCCAAGCTCTTAATAAATTGACCGAAGTGCTCATCATACTGAGATTTGCTATACGCCATTCTTATTAGCTCCCCCGGACTAAGTTCACCATCATGGTGCCATCGTGAGCGAGGAGGCACTCTTAGCATTATTCGGTTGCTTCCAAGCAAATGCAAAGCGAAAACTCCGATTGGCACTTTACTATGTGTAGTTAGTTCAATAACGAAAACATCAAAGCAGGCAAAACTATCTTTCTCCTTTGATTTGGCTGGTCGTGCTTCAAAATAGCAATCCTTAAAACACAGTTCACTGGCTACCATTGTGATGATTGGATAGAGCGTGGCGAGATTATCTCCTTGTATTTCAATCTCCCAAGCTTCCTCAAAGGGTCGCTTTTCTCTGGAACCGTTATCCATTTCTTATCCTCCTCTCATCATCTCTTTCTACCTGACCCCCTTTGCCCCTGTTTAAATCCCTCTCACTCTCCCTTTACGAAAGGGAGAAGCTTTTATGTCTCCCCCTTTGGAAAAGGGGGACTAAGGGGGATTTAATTCCATATTCTCAATTATGCTCTCAACCACCCCCTCGATACGCGTCAGCACGTCGGTGTTAGTAAATCTCAGCACTCTCAAACCAAAACCGCTTAAGTACTCTTCCCGTATCCTATCATACTCAATCGACTCACCAACAAGGTGATGGCTACCATCAACTTCAATAACCAGTTTTGCCTTGGGGCAAAAGAAGTCAACTACGTAATCACCGATAGGTTTCTGTCGGTAGAACTGGCATCCCTTTAGTTGTTTCATCCTTATCTTCGACCAGAGTTGCCGTTCGGCATCGGTCATATTCTCTCTGAGTTGTCTGGAATATTGTTTCAGGTTCCCATTGTAGGGTAGCATAAATCCCCCTCAATCCCCCTTTACGAAAGGGGGAAGCTTCCACCCCTTTTCCCATTATTCAGTTTGGTTATCTCCTTCTGCCCCTCAAGCGGGGCGTCTAAGAGGGGCGAAGCCCCCATAAAAATCATTTCGCCTCCCTCACCATATCCAGAAACCTTTCAAAGAGGTAGGCGCTGTCCAGGGGGCCGGGGGAGGCTTCGGAGTGGTACTGGATGGAGAAGATGGGTAGCTCTTTGTGGCGCAAGCCTTCCACCGTGCCGTCATTCAGGTTTATATGGCTCACCTCAAGCCCGTCTTTCAGGGTGGCGGGGTCGGTGGCGTAGCCGTGGTTCTGGGCGGTGATATGAATTCGCCCGTCGGAGAGGTCTCGCACGGGGTGGTTGGCGCCCCTGTGACCGAACTTCAGCTTGAAGGTCCTGGCGCCAAAGGCGCGGGCGATTAGCTGGTTGCCCATGCAGATGCCCATAATCGGCTTCCTGCCGATGAGCCGCTTGATTGTCTCCACAATGTAGTCCAGCAGTTCCGGGTTACCCGGACCCGGAGACAGGACAATGCCGTCGGGCTTCAGGCTCAGGATTTCATCGGCGGACATGGTGCAGGGAACCGCCGTTACCCGGCAGCCGTGGCTGCGCATCATGCGCAGGATGGTGTATTTCAAGCCGCAGTCAAGGACGATTATATGGCATAGGTCATCGGGGTCAGCCGGGTCTGGCTCCCACTCATAGGGCTTTTCGGTACTAACCTGTCTGACAAAATCAATCGAACCGTAGTCGGGCAGTTTCTTTATTTCTTTTAAAGCCTGCTCGGGAATCTTATTGCCAGTTATCATGCCCGTCATCACCCCTGCCGAGCGCAGTTTGCGGGTAATTGCTCGCGTATCCACGCCGTAAATTCCGGGAATGCCGCTTTCGGCCAGGTATTCGTGGATGGTCCTGGTGCTGAGGTAGTGGTTGGGCTGCCGGCACTCCTCCCTGACGACAAAGCCCCTGACCTGTATTTTATCGGACTCAAAGTCATGCTCATTGGTGCCGTAGTTGCCGATGAGGGGGTAGGTGGGGACTACAATTTGCCCGGCGTAGGAGGGGTCGGTCAGCATTTCCTGATACCCCATCATGCTGGTATTGAATACCACCTCACCGGAGGTCTCGGCTTCAGCACCAAAGGAGTAGCCTTCATAAACCGAGCCATCCTCCAGGACTAATGTTGTCTTTTTATTTATCTACCTCACCCCCTGTGTCCCCCTCTCCTTCAGAGGAGAGGGGGGTTTTTGGGAAGAGGGGCTTCGCCCCTCTTAAACGCTCCTTCAAGTCTTATTGAGTCGTCTTTATAGACCAGCTTGCCCTGATAGATGGTCGCCATTACCTTGCCTTTAAGCACTGAGCCAGCCAGGGGGGTATTCTTGCCCTTGGAGGCGAAGGTCTTGGTGTCAACTACCCAGTCCTTGTCGGGGTCAAAGATGGTAATATCAGCCGGGGTGCCAATCTTAAGTGTGCCCAGTTGGTCGTAATTAATAATCCTGGCTGGCTCACCGGTAAGCTTGGCGATGAGGGTGGTCAGGACTAGCTGTCCATCATGCACCAGCCTCATCAGGCTGCCTAAGGCGGTTTCAAAGCCGCTGATGCCAGAGGGGGCGAGGGCAAACTCGCACCGCTTGTCCATCTCAGTGTGAGGGGCATGGTCAGTGGCGATAGCATCAATCACATTTTCCCTGAGTCCCTGAATCAGAGCCTGGATGTCCCGTTTCGTTCTCAGGGGCGGATTTACCTTGGCGTTGGTATCATAGCCGATGACCTCTTCCTCGGTCAGGGTCAGGTGGTGTGGCGTAACCTCAGCAGTAACTCTGATGCCTTCCTCCTTGCCACGGCGAACAATTTCCACCGACCCCTCAGTGCTGACATGGGCAATGTGCAGCCTGGCTCCGGGCAGCTGGGCAAGAGTCAGGTCGCGGGCGACCATAATCTCTTCGGCGGCGGCAGGTATGCCGCGGAGCCCTAGCTGGGTGGCTAACATGCCTTCATTCATCTGACCGTCCTCGCTGAGGGCAGTATCCTCGCAGTGGTCAATAACCGGCAGGCTGAAGGCACGACTATACTCTAAAGCCTGGCGCATCAGGTGTGAGCTCCTGACCGGACTACCATCGTCGCTGTAGGCAATCACTCCGGCTGAAGCCAGTT
>JABUBL010000723.1_pt1 | contig 10414 bp, 9 predicted proteins | sample 7240371 | NCBI WGS metagenome assembly JABUBL01 (sample SAMN07256343, study PRJNA390944) | subsurface metagenome | isolation source: Methane hydrate marine sediment | place: Pacific Ocean: Eastern North Pacific, ODP site 1244 | collected 2002
CGCCTACCGCCTCGGTGAAATACCTAGCCTGGGTCAAACCGTTTTGGCCGGTGGTGGCATCAAGCACCAGGATTACCTCGTGGGGTGCGGTGGTATCAATCTTAGCCGCCACTCGCTTAATCTTCTTAAGTTCCTCCATCAGGTTAAACTTGGTGTGCAGTCTGCCGGCAGTATCAATAATTACTTCGTCAACCTGCCGACTGCGTGCCGCCTGCAGGGCATCATAGACCACCGCCCCCGGGTCGGCCCCGGGCTGATGGGCAATAACATCTACCCCCACCCTTTCCCCAAGGCGCTTGAGCTGGTCAATAGCCGCTGCCCGAAAGGTATCAGCCGCCACCAAGATAACACTCTTACCCTCACTCTTCAAGCTATGAGCAAGCTTGGCAATAGAGGTCGTCTTACCACCGCCATTGACACCTATTGCCAGAATAACCCTGGGCAAGGACGGGTTATCAGGGATTTCTTGAGGAGTAATCTTCAGGATATTGACCATTTCTGCCTGTAAGGCAGCACGTACCAGCGAACCCCGGTCAATCTTCTCTCTGGTCATTCGCTGTTTTACTTTCTCAATGAGCTTTTCAGTGGTGTTGACCCCTACATCGGCAGCAATGAGCAGTTCCTCCACCTCCGACCATATCTCATCACCTATAGCTGGACGGTCAAACAGGTGCATTGCTTTAGCAAACCAGGTATCACGGCTGCGCTTCAGGGCCTGCTTTATATCTATCTACCTCACCCCCTCAATCCCCCTCTCCTTACGAGGTTTCAAAGGAGAGGGGGAAGAGTTGTTAGAGGGGCTTCGCCCCTCTTAAAATCTCCCCTTTTATAGTATAGGGCACTTAGCAGGGGAAGGGAAACCTATGACGATTAGGATGTACAACAATGGTAAAGTCCTCAAAAAAAGACGTGAAGGTATTGACATTTATCATGTATGTTGTTATAATGTTTGTTGCGTCTGGGATGAGTCGCTAAGCGTCTTATCTTGGGGCTTTTAGCCCTAAACCCAGTCGCTTTTTTTTACATCGAGAATATAGGAGGCCAGCTTGTGTATTTATGTTATATAGATGAGTCTGGAACCTCGGATATTCCCGGCAATACATCACATTTCGTTCTCGCTGGTTTTTCTATCCCAATAAAGTATTGGAAATCTTGTGATAAGACCATCGGAGTAATCAAGAAGAAATATAATCTTGAATACGCAGAGATACATCTTGGTTGGATTCTTCGACCATATCTTGAACAAACCCGTATTTCGAACTTTGAAAAGCTTGATTATGCACAAAGAAGGTCTCAAGTTCAACAGTTGCGAAAAGCTGAATTACTAAGGCTACAAAAGTCAAAAAATCCAAAGCATTACATGCAAACTAAAAAGACTTATAAAAAGACTGAGGCCTACATTCATCTCACTTATCAGGAGAGGCGAGAATTCATAAAAACAATTGCAACCCGTATATCCAATTGGGGTTTTGCCAGGCTCTTTGCAGAGTGCGTTGATAAGATTCATTTTGACCCTTCCAAAAGCAATCAGACTATTGATGAACAATCCTTTGAGCAGATTGTTTCCCGATTTGAACATTATCTCCAGATTATTGGTAAGAGAAACCCTGACCTATGCTGTGGCTTACTAATTCACGATAACAACGAAACAGTTGCCAAAAAGCATACCGCTTTAATGAAGCAATATTACGAAAAGGGAACCACGTGGACAAGTGTAAAAGGTATAATCGAAACCCCTTTATTTGTGGACAGCCAGCTTACCAGCATGGTTCAAATTGCCGACTTGTGCGCTTATGCAATTCGACGATATCTCGAAAATAGCGAAGATGAACTTTTTGATTTGATTTTCAAAAGGGCAGATAGACATAAAGGTGTATTAGTTGGAATAAGGCACTTTACAAATCCACTTTGTTCTTGCAAGATTTGTAGTCCCCACAATGAGTTGACAATTACGTAAAATAATTCGTGCTTATATAAGATTTAATAAAGATTACAATTGCTAACATCTTTACTAACGAACCTTAGCCCAGCAGTCCTTCCAGCAAAATCTTCGCCGCCGCCTTATCCAGAGGTTTATTATTATTGCCGCACTTGGGCGACTGTACACAGCTTGGGCAGCCCTCCTGACACGGGCACTCGGCGATTGCCTTCAATGTAGCCTGCCATAATTCGGCTATCATGTCAAAACCTTTCTCGGCAATGCCGATGCCGCCGGGATAGGCATCATAGATAAATACCTGCGCTCTGCCGGTATCGGGGTGGAGGGGAGCAGACACGCCACCAATATCGTTGCGGTCGCAGAGGGCAAACAGGGGAAGGATGCCAATAGCGGCGTGTTCAACGGCATGCAGTCCCCCGGCAAAATCCAGTTCAGCCTCAGCCAGCCTGGCTACCACCTTGGGCGGCAGGTCAAACCATAGCGCCACAGTTGGAAAAGTCTGGGGCGGTAAATCAAGTGGCTCTTCCCCGACTACCTCCTCGGTGAATTGCGCCTTCTTCTTGAAGCCAACCACATTAGTGGTAACCTCTACCTCACCCAGATACACCTTGACTTGCCCCAGGCTCTTTTTGCTACTCACCTTCACGATGTGCAAATCAGTTAAGTCTTTTGTCTGGGTATAGTAAGTAGCCGTAGTCGGTGCCGCATAGGCAGTGCGGTCAGCCAAATCAAGCTTGGTGACCAAATAGGACTCACCCTGGTGAAGATAGATAGCTCCGGGGTGTATCTGAAAGAAGGCAACACTGGCTTCTACAGTTTCCAGTAGTGAGTCAGTCGAGGTATCCACAACAGCAAAGTTCTGCCCGGTGGTAGAGCGGATATTAACCGCCTGTGCCGGGTAGGCGATAGCCGGTGAAAGATACCATTTCTGTTTGCGCTCCCTGAGTATGCCCTGCCCCTCCAGCACCTTCCTTTCCTGACTTAAGGTAGCGCCAAAGATTTTTTCATCATCATTACTTAGTGGACATTCCCAGGCAGCGCACATCAGATGAGCCCTCAAAATATAGGGGTTGCCGGGGTTAACCAGAGCATTCTCAAAGTTCTTCTGAAAAAAGGAGTCAGGGTGGCGCATGAAATACTGGTCCAGAGGCTTGTCCAGAGCCACCAGGAAACTCAACGATTCACCCTGGCTTCGGCCGCTTCTTCCTGCCTGCTGCCAGGTACTGGCAATGCTTCCAGGGTAGCCAGCCAGCACCGTAGCCTCCAGGTCACCAATATCTATACCTAACTCCAAAGCATTAGTCGCTACCACCCCCAAAAGTTGACCGCTAAAGAGCTCATGCTCTATTTGACGCCGCTCCTTCGGGAGATAACCGGCCCGATAAGGTTTAATCTGGTTTGACCGCCCCGGGCTTACTTCGGCTAACCTCTGCCGCGAGTAGATGTAAATAAGCTCGGTCAGACGGCGAGTGCGAGCAAAGGTCAGAGTGCGGATATCACCGCTCACTAACTCCGTAAATAGGCTGGTTGCTTCACTATTGGCACTGCGCCGAACACTCCTGGCTTTATCCATAATCGGGGGATTCCAGAAAATAAAATCCTTCCTGCCATGAGGCGAGCCATCATTGTCAACCACCTCAAAAGGTAAACCTACCAGTCTTTCCGCATGCTCACCGGGGTTAGCTATAGTTGCCGAACTGCAAATGAACTGAGGGGTCGAGCCATAAAGGTAACACAGTCGGCGCAGGCGGCGCAGGACACCGGCGACATGAGAGCCAAAAACACCGCGATAGGTGTGAGCTTCGTCTACCACCACATACCTCAAGTGGCGCAGTAGTCTTGACCAGGATTGATGATTGGGCAGTATGCCAATATGGAGCATATCAGGATTGGTAAGTATTACTCTGGCTCGCTTCTTTATCTGAGCCCGCTCCGACTGCGGAGTATCACCATCAAATGTATCAAATTCCTCTATCTGAAATAAATCGGGGCAAAATAACTGGTGTAAACCCCGGAGCTGGTCCTGAGCCAGAGCTTTGGTCGGGAAGAGATAAAGGGCACGATCATTGCTCTCTGCTAAAAGTGCCTCCAATGCCGCAATGTTATAGCACAGGGTCTTGCCACTGGCACTTGAAGTTGCCACCATCACATTCTTTCCCTGACGGGCTTTATTCACCGCCTCAGCCTGATGAGTATAAAGAGGTAGCAACCCGTGTTTGCTGAGGCAATCGTGAATCTCGTGAGGTAAAGGTTTGTCTAATTCAGTATAGGTAGCTTCACAGGATGGAAGATGCTCGACATGGGCAATCTGACCAGCGTAGGTGGGTTGAGCCTTAAGATGACGAAGGAAAGCCGAAGTATCCATTATGACTCCCCTCATCAAATAGGTAGAATCTCAATTTCATAATCCAGTATCTCTACCTCAAAATGACCATTAATAACAAAATCCATCACCTTTGACAGGACTTCGTTAGTAAACCGGTTATCGTTACTAACACAACAAATTCCTATGGTAGCCAGTTGCCATTGGTCGTGGTTATCTATCTCAGCTACAGAAACATTAAACTTGTTTCGGACTCGGGTAGTGATAGGTTTCAATATTTGCCGCTTGCCCTTGAGAGATGAATTTTCCGGCAAGCGAAGGTTTATTTTACAAACACCGACATTCATAACACACCAGACAGGGTATTTTAGTAATACAGGTCGGAAAATCAACGACTCAAAACCTCAAATGCCCTACCCAGGAGTCGTCCTATCTCTAATCTATCACCCCTCTCCGCGAGTGTCAAACAAGGGCAATATAAACAATCTCAAAAGTAAATCTACTTGCTTGAGATAGCACGCATATGTTATCATTAAACATAAAACTTTATGTTATAGACCATCTGCGACCAAATTCTGCGGGAGAAGAGCTAGATGCCTAAGATTTATTTTATTGATGTGACCAATCGGGATGGAGTTCAAACAGCAAAGCTCGGCTTATCCAAGTTAGAAAAGACCATGATAAACATTTACCTGAATGAGATGGGCGTCTTTCAGTCCGAGTTTGGCTTCCCCACGACCAGGCACGAATCCCTTTACCTGAAGGCCAACCTGGAACTGGCTGAAATGGGAGTCCTGCAGCCTATCCGTTTGGGAGGATGGATAAGAGCCATCGTTGATGATGTGGAGACAGCCTTTAAGCTGGTACCTGATATCCGTCATCTCAACCTTTCGATATCGACATCAGACCAGATGCTCAAGGGTAAGTTCCAGGGGAGAAAGAAAAGGGACGACCTTATAAGTGAGATGGTTGCGGCGGTTGATGCCGCCAAGGCTCTTGGCACTAAGAGCATAGGTGTCAACGCTGAGGATGCCTCCAGAACAGGTCTGGATTTCCTAATTAAGTTCGGCTTGGCTGCTAAAGAACACGGGGCTGACAGGCTAAGATACTGTGATACTCTTGGCTACGATAACCCTTTCACCATCTACGAAACTACCAAGGCACTGGCAGAAAATACCGGTATGGCTATTGAGATTCATTGCCATAGTGACCTGGGGATGGCTGTTGGTAACTCTATTGCCGGAGCCAAAGGAACTATAGATGGTGGGCAGGATGTATATGTTAATACCACTATCAACGGTGTCGGGGAAAGAGCGGGAAATGCCGACCTAGTAGCGACCATTTTAGCTGCTACCAAGTCAAAGGGGTTTGCTAAAAAATATCCGCTGGGAGGCTCAATCAAATTATCTAGGGCTTATAAGATAGCCAAGTTTGCCGAATATGCCTTTGGCGTTGACATCCCAATCAACCAACCCGGCGTCGGTGCCAATGCCTTTGCCCACTCCTCCGGTATACATGCTGACGGCGTATTGAAGGACCCGGAAAACTACGAGCTATATAGCTTTGAAGCACTGGGGAGGGGGGAACCAGTGAAGGTAGAAACCGGGCGAGAAATTATCGCCGGGCAGTATAGCGGGATATCTGGCTTCAGCCATATCATGGGGAAGATGGATGTTCCCTTTTCTAGCCGAGAAGAGGCTGGCGAGATTCTGGAGCTGGTAAGATATGCTAATGTAGAATCGCAAAAACCACTCGTGGAGGATGAACTGCTGTTTATAGCCAAGTATCCCAAGATTGCCAGGAAGCTCCTGACCCTGATACCGCTGGAATAGTTACACAGCGGATAATAAAAAAGAGGCTGCCTTTCCAAGCAGCCTCTTTTCTTTGGTTATGAATATGTTATTATTAGTATTGAACTGGTATTCATATACCCGCTCCTAAGGATTGCATAGATTAGTTCAAATAATAGAGCGTGAACATAATGGCTAAAGAAGTGGTAAGACTGGATGATGTATGGGTGCATTACGATAGCATTCCGGTACTGGAGGGAATAAACCTATCCGTTGAACCCAATAACTTCCTCGGCATAATAGGCCCCAATGGCGGCGGCAAGACTACCCTGCTTAAGGTTATCCTGGGACTGATAAAGCCAGACCGGGGCAAGGTTGAAGTTATGGGGCAATCCCCCGAGAGGGGGCGGAAATTCATCGGTTATATTTCTCAATATAACCTGTTTGACCACGATTTCCCGATAAGCGTTCTGGATGTGGTGCTTATGGGACGCTATAGTAAAACCGGGCTGGGCCGACGCTATAGCGAAGAAGATAAAAGGATAGTCAATGAAGCCCTTAAGACCGTAGACATGCTAGATTACAAAGACCGGCAGGTAGGCAAACTTTCTGGTGGTGAGCAACAGCGGGTCTTTATTGCCCGAGCACTGGTTACCGACCCAAAACTACTGCTTCTCGACGAACCTACAGCCAGCATTGACCCAAATATGCAAGCCGAATTCTATGGACTCCTTGACAGCTTAAAACAAAGGATGGCTATCATCATGGTTTCTCATGATATCAGTGCTGTTTCCATCTATGTAGACCAAATTGCCTGTCTTAACCGTCAACTGTTCTACCACGGCTCAAAAGAGGTATCCGCTGAAGCACTGGAAAAGACCTATCACTGCCCGATACAACTCCTAGCTCATGGCGTCGTCCCACACCGCGTACTAAGGGAGCATTAAAGAAAAATGCTAGAGGTGCTCCAGTATGAATTTATGCGGAATGCGCTGATTGCGGGTCTGCTGGCTGCCATCGCCTGCGGGATTGTCGGCGTATATGTAGTGGTAAAGAGGGTGGTTTTTATCAGTGGTGGGATTGCCCATGCCTCCTTTGGCGGCATTGGGCTGGGCTATTTTCTCGGCATAAACCCGGTACTAGGCGCCCTGTTCTTCGCCATTGCCTCCGCCCTGGGTATGGGACTGGTGACCAAGCGGACGAGACTTCCCGAGGACACTGCCATCGGCATCCTGTGGGCGATAGGGATGGCATTGGGGATAATCTTCATTGGTCTGACTCCAGGATATGCCCCAGACCTCTTCAGCTATCTCTTCGGCAACATTCTGACCGTGCCTGCCTTCGATTTAATGCTCATGCTGATTTTGGATGTCGTCATAATCATACTGGTACTGCTGTTTTACAAGGAGTTCTTGCTTCTTTCCTTTGATGAGGAATTCAGTACCATAGCCGGAGTTCCTACCGAACGTTTATACCTTCTGCTACTGTGCCTGATTGCACTAACCGTAGTCGTGCTAATAAGGGTTGTCGGCATTATTTTGGTCATTGCCCTTCTCACCATTCCGGCTGCGCTAGCCAGACAGTTCACGCACAGCCTCAAGAAGATGATGCTTCTTTCCATCCTGGCGGGGGCTGTCTTTACTTTCAGTGGCCTGTGGCTCTCCTATTTGCTTGATTTAGCCTCCGGGGCGACAATTATCCTGGTCGCAGGAATCGCCCTTTTCATATCTTTTGGCATTTCCAAACTACGGCACAAGACCAAAGGCTATAACTATCAGCAGCCTAAAATCACCTGACAAGACCTACGTGAGGTTGCCCCTCCCAGACATATAATCTATAATTAGGAGAGAAAAAATGGGACTTCGGATTACTACCCTGAGTGAGAATACAGCCGGCAGGGGTAACCTGCTGTCAGAGTGGGGGCTGAGTTTCCTCGTGGAAACAGAAAAGGAAACCCTCCTTTTTGATACCGGGAAAAGCGTTTCCACCAGCCATAATACAAGGGCTCTTGGTATTGACCTGAAGCGGGTAGATAAGATTGTCCTGAGCCATGGTCACTTCGACCATACCGGCGGTCTGCGCCAAATCCTGCGTGTGATGAGGAAGCGAGTGGAAGTAATAGCCCATCCTGATATATGGGCAGCCAAGTACAGCCGCCGCAAGGGGGAAAAAGATAGATTTATCGGTATACCATTCCAGCGACAGGAACTGGAAAGTCTAGGGGCAAATTTCACTCTGACCACAAAACCAGCGAAGGTAGCCGATAACATAATAACTACTGGCGAGATACCTATGGTAACCGACTACGAAGAGATAGACCCTGCCATGTTTGTTAAAGATGATACCGGTTGGCAGCCGGATAAGCTTCTAGATGACCTGACACTTATTATAAATACCGAGCTTGGATTAGTTGTGGTGCTGGGTTGTGCCCATCGTGGCCTTATCAATATCTTATACCATGCTCAGCAGCTCACCGGTGAAAAAGCAATACACGCTGTTCTCGGTGGCGCTCACCTCTTCAGTGCATCCGAAGAGCGAATCCGGTTAACCATCGCCGCATTAAAAGAGCTTGACGTGAAAAGATTAGGTTTAAACCACTGCACTGGCTTGCCAGCCGCCAGTCTTTTGGCTCAGGAATTCGGCGACAAGTTCTCCTTCAATAATACCGGCAATAGTATTGAATTAGGATAAGGAGTAGCTACGAATCTTTCAGTTCAATTAGCCCCAAAACCAAAAAAAGGCCTGTTATTGGCCAATCCGGTGATGACCGCCGCTGGCACCTTTGGCTATGGGACCGAATATAGCCAGATATTTGACATTCAAAAGCTGGGGGCTATTGTATGTAAGGGAACTACCCTTGAACCCAGAGAGGGAAACCCACAACTGCGGTTAGCTGAAACCGCTTCCGGTCTGCTCAACTCAATTGGATTACAGAATATTGGCGTTAAAGCTTTAATCAAGGAAAAGGCGCCGCTTTGGGCAGGCTGGCGCGTACCGGTCATTGTTAACATTGCTGGCGAAACTGTTGACGATTATGTCAAGCTGGCTAACGAACTGGACGGGGTAGCTGGAATCAGCGGTATTGAGGTAAACATCAGTTGCCCTAATATTAAGGCGGGTGGTGCCGAATTTGGCGCCAACCCTGAGTCGGCCGCCAGGGTAACTGCTGCTGTTAAATCGGCTACTTCCCTGCCGATACTGGTCAAGTTAACTCCAAACACCGGTGATATAGTTAAGATAGCTATAGCCGTGGCTGAAGCTGGTGCCGACGCCATATCCCTAATCAATACCCTGAAAGGCATGTATATAGATATAACCACGCGCCAGCCTTTATTAGGCAGTGGCACTGGAGGTCTATCCGGCCCAGCGATAAAGCCGATAGCGCTGGCTATGGTCTATGAGGTGGCTGGGGCTGTGGAGGTACCCATCACCGGCTGTGGTGGGATAGTCACCGGCAGTGACGCTATAGAGTTCATCATGGCTGGAGCCAGTGCCGTACAGGTAGGCACCGCTACCTTCACCAACCCCCGCGCCCCGCTTGATGTTCTAAAAGGAATAGAGCAATTCATGAAAAAAGAAGGGATAAATAACGTAACCGAGCTTATTGGGGCGGCGAGAGGGTAAATCCGTGATTACACAATTTGGCTAAATGTTCAGTAAACTTGAAGTCCTTGACAGAGCTAGGTCAGACGACTAAAGTATCCATTAGTGATTTGGGATGCTCTCCGGTAAAGAGATGTAATGAGTTCCCCAAGAAGTGATTGAAGTGAAACAGAAAGCAGTCATTCTGAATTACAGGGATAATGTGGCTACTTCTCTAGCCAATCTAAAGGCTGGGGATACTTTAGAACTTGAGGTCAGCGGGAAGATCCGAGCAATAAAGCTGACTACCGATGTCCCTTTCGGTCACAAGTTCAGCTTATCTAGAATAGAACCTGACTCGTCGGTGATTAAGTATGGTGAGGTGATTGGCATTGCCACCGCTATCATAAAGCCTGGCGACTATGTTCATATACACAATGTGGTCAGTACTCGGGGGCGGGGTGATTTATCGGGAGGTGTGAAGTGAGCTTTCTAGGTTATCGGCGTCAGAATGGTTCTGTAGGTACTAGAAACTATATCGGTATTATTTCCACGGTGGGCTGCGCCAACGACGTAACCTGGTGGATATCCCAACAGGTCAAAGGTTCCACCCCTTTTATTCATAGTCAGGGTTGTGCTCAAACCCAGCCAGACCTTGACATAGTGACCCGAACCCTTATTTGCTCGGGCTGGAATCCTAATCTAGCCGGGGTGCTGGTGGTAAGTCTGGGCTGTGAGTCAGTGTCAGCTGACAAGATAGCTGAGGGTATTGCTGAGTCG
>JABUBL010000724.1_pt1 | contig 10406 bp, 7 predicted proteins | sample 7240371 | NCBI WGS metagenome assembly JABUBL01 (sample SAMN07256343, study PRJNA390944) | subsurface metagenome | isolation source: Methane hydrate marine sediment | place: Pacific Ocean: Eastern North Pacific, ODP site 1244 | collected 2002
AAGCGAAATTATTAAATAAAATTACTGGGGGAAAGATTAATCCTTTGATTGGCGCTGCTGGGGTATCTGCTGTGCCTATGGCTGCCAGAGTGGCTCAGAAAGTTGGTCAAGAAGCAAATCCCAGTAACTTCCTATTGATGCATGCAATGGGACCTAATGTAGCTGGAGTAATAGGGACTGCTGTTGCTGCAGGAGTAATGTTGACTTTATTACAATAAAGCAAGATTCGTATCTCGTATCTCGTGAATCGTATCTAGTTAAAAAGATTAAAGAAATTTAAGGCTCATGTATCTGGATTTATTTTTCTTGCGAGATACTAGATACGAGATACGAACAACAAAACACTATCTTTACAATATGCAAAATACATTATGTAATAAGAGATATAGTTTATAGCTTTGATTTTTTAAGCTTAATAAGTAGGGGCTTGATTCATAGAACTCGAAAAAATTTGGGGCGGATAAATCCGCTCCCTACCTTAAATATATATATATTATATATCAATAGTCGCAATATTTAATTTTTTAAAACGCAGGCTTTGGCCTGCGTTATTTATATAGGTGTTCATTTTTATCAAACATGTCGAAAAGTTGCCAAAACAAATCGGGGCGGATGAATCCAGCCACTGCATAATTGAAGAATTGAAGAATTAGTAAATCGGTGAATTGGTGAATTGGCAAATTCAATGCTTTTACTTCTAATTATAAATATGCTAAAATATTTTAAGTTTATTAGATATTAAGCGAAGGAGAAGGAAATATTATTGTGCCTAAAAAATCTTATTCGATTTTGATTTTTTTTATTATTGTGGCTTTAGTAGTTGCCGGAATTATAACTTATAATCGGTCTAAATTAGAGAGTAATTTTAAACAAGTAGAATTGGTTATGAGCCTGAATGAATTGAGAGAATTGTCTTATCAGGAAGGTTACGATGAAATTGAACTGCTGGCTAAAATAAAAAACTCCGGAATTAATTCAATAGCTGTTCATGAAGATACCCTGGAAAATCTCGTTTTTTCTGGAAAGATACTCTATTTTTCTGATAAAGAACTTAATAAATTAAATTTCTTCTTAAAATCGATTGACCCCTTTAAAAAATTTCAATCCTCACCAGCGGAAGCTTATATTATATTCAATAATAAAGATGATTATCTTCGTATAAAGGAAAATTTGCAAAGACAATTAGGCGAAGATTTAGTAAGAGATCTTAGTTTTCTTCCTTATATAAGTTTAAAAGTGAAGGGGAGTGAAGAAAAGCTTGCTGATTTAGGTTTGGGATTTTCAGAAGAAGATATTGAGTTAGTGAGAAATTTAGGCTTTCAGGTCATTTTACGTCTCAGGAATTTCCCTCAAATAAATAATGAAGATATAGAGTTCAAATTTAAAGAAAGTGATAGAGCCGGAAAGATTTCGGGAATAATTTTTGAGGGAGAGACAGTTTTAGGCTATCCCTCAAAAGAAAACCTTATTTTTACCGCAAAACTTCTAAAAGCAAAAGAATATCCCTTCGGAATTATAGAATTTGCTGGTCAAAAAGGGATTGAAACAATCGCTCACTCAACAAGCGAATTAGCAGTTAGAGTTCATAGTATTACCAAAGAAGAAATGGAAATTATTTCCAAACAGAAAGCCATAGAAAGATGGATTAGGGCAGCTAAAGAAAGAAAGGTGAGGATCTTTTATATCAAGCCTTTTATGAAGTCTAACTATAATCTTATCGAGGATAATGTATCTTATATTAGAACTATAAAAGCAGAGTTGAAAGTAAGTGGTTTTAACACAGGAAGGGCCAGCATTCTTTCTACTACCTACCAAGAATCAAAAATATTTATTCTTTTATTAATCCTGGGGGTTATTTCTGGGGGATTAATCCTCTTAAAAAATGTCTTCAACCTAAAAAAATATCAAGAATATTCCCTGCTATTTTTAGCAATCTTATTTTCTCTACTTCTACTCTTTTTAAATCGAGAAATTTTTTTAATAAAGCTGATGGCCTTATTGGCAGCTCTAATATTTCCCACTTTGGCTATCATTGATAACGAAAGGTATTTTTTAGGAAATAATAATTCTAAATTAAAAGATACCCAAGATTTTTCTGAAAATAATCCCAGTTTTATTCAGATGATAAAAGAAGTTTTAATCGGATTTTTCAGGATAATTCTAATTACCTTATCCGGCGCACTACTGATAGCTGCCTTATTAAATAATAATAAATTTATGTTGGGAATAGAACAGTTTAGCGGAATAAAGATTTCTTATCTGGTCCCACTTTTTTTAGTCCTGGCGATAATGTGGTTGAAAGTGAATAAGGGTAAATTAATGATTTTAGAAAATATCAAGAAGCCCATCCTGATTGAACATGTAATTATAATGGTCTTTTTTGCTGTATTTTTGGTAATTTATATTTCTCGTTCAGGGAATTTCTCTTTTCTCCCCGTTTTAAGTATTGAAGAGAAGATAAGAATCTTTTTAGAAAAAACTTTAATTGCCCGACCTCGAAATAAAGAATTTTTAATCGGTTATCCCGCTCTATTATTGGCGATGAGTATGAATTTCTTAAAAATAAAAGAATTTAAGATCCCGATAATTATAATAGGGACCATTGGACCAGTTACTTTAATTAATACATTCTGTCATATTCACACTCCCTTTTTATTTTCAATGTTGCGCACTTTTAATGGAGTATGGTTAGGTTTAGTGCTGGGATTAATAATAATTACTATATTTTACTATCTGGTAAAAATATTTAGGAAAAAAATTAATTATGAAAAAGTCTAAAACCATGGCAAAGATAATGATTTCTGGTTATTATGGTTTTAATAATACCGGGGATGAGGCCATTCTTAAATCTATGGTTGGAGCTTTTAAAGAAAAGATACCTCAAATAAAGATAACAGTTCTTTCTCATAGCCCTTTGCAGACTTCCCAAACTTATCAGGTAAAGGCCATAAACCGACTGCACCTAATTAGGATTATACGCTTTTTGCGAAATGTTAATCTTTTTATTAGCGGGGGTGGGGGATTACTCCAAGATTCAACCGGAAAAGGTTGGAGCATATTATATTACCTGGGATTGATATTGGCAGCAAAAATAGTCAAAGTGCCGGTTATGATTTATGCCCAGGGTATTGGCCCAATTAATAAAAAGTTTAATAAATTATTAATAAAGTGGATTTTAAATAAAGTTGACTTAATAACAGTAAGAGACAGTCCCTCAAAAAAATTATTGAATAATTTGGGAGTTTTAGGGCCATCAATATATGTGAATTCTGATCCTGCCTTTTTATTGAAGAAAAAAAATATTAACCATACTATAGACAGTTATCCTTATGTTCGAGAATTAATTAATTCAGATAATCGTCCCTTAATTGGGGTTTCGGCCAGAGAATATAAAAGCAACAGTTCAGATTTAAAAAGAATACTTGCCCAAGCAGCTGATTATTTAATTGAAAATTACCAGGCAAAAATTATTTTTCTTCCCTTTAAATTTGATGAAGATGTGCATATTAGTGAAGAAATATTATCTTTAATGAAGAATCAGGCTGATGTATTGAAAACAAAGCTTGAGCCTGAAGAATTACTTTCTCTCCTATCCCGATTATCTTTGGTGATTGGTGTGAGGCTTCATTCAATTATATTTTCTAGTATGGCTAACATTCCTTTTATTGCTTTTAACTATGATCTTAAAGTGAAATATTTTGTAGAATATTTAGGCTTACCCGAATTGTTGTTAGAAATAAACAAGGATATCTCTTTAAAAAATTTTCAAAAAAAGATAGAATATGTTAGAGAAAATAATGATAAAATAAAAGATATTTTACTCGAAAAAGTAAATAATTTGGAAGAAAAAGCTCTTGCTAATAATGAATTAGTTTTTAAGTTTTTAAACCTATAACTATTGAGGTTATTATTTAACATGATCAGAATGTTTCACGTATATAAAAATTATCACAATAAAATTCAAGCTTTACGGGATATCAATATCCATATAAGAAAGGGTGAATTTGTTTTTTTAGTGGGTCCTACCGGGGCAGGGAAAAGTACTTTTGTAAAATTGATTTACCGAGAGATTGTTCCTACCAAGGGACAGGTAATTGTCGATGGGATAAATATAGCTCGACTTAAACCCAGTTATATACCTTATTTAAGACGGAATATAGGTATTGTCTTTCAAGATTTTAAATTACTGTATAATAGAACGGTATATGAAAATATTTCCTTTGGTTTAAAAGCGATTGGAGCAACTAATTTTGAGATAAGACAGCAAGTTAAGAAGGTTCTTAATTTAGTAGGTCTGGAACATAAAAAGAAAATAAAACCGCATTTATTATCTGGAGGAGAACAGCAGAAATTATGTATTGCCCGGGCCATTGCTAACGAACCATTAATATTACTTACCGATGAACCAACTGGTAATTTAGATCCTTACAATTCTTGGGAGATTATGAAACTTCTATTTCATATAAATATACGGGGAACCACTATCGTAATGGCTTCTCATGACAAACTTATGATAGATAAAGCTAAAAAGCGAATAGTAAGGTTGGAGCGAGGACGAATAATAGAAGATACGCAAAGAGGGATATATTAAGATGATTTTTGAGAATGTGGGATTTTATTTTAGAGAAGCTTTACTCAGTTTTAGAAGAAGTACTTTAATGACTACAGCAGCAATATTAAGTACCACTACCATTCTAATTATTGTTGGCGTCTTTCTATTGATATCTGTAAATTCTAATCTTTTTCTAAAAAATATAGAATCCCAATTAGAGATTATAGTTTATTTAGAAGATAATATTTCTAAGGCCGAGCTAAACAATTTAAAAAACAACTTTACTTCAATAGATGGGATAGAAGAAGTAAAGTTTGTATCCAAAGAGGAGGCTTATCAGCGTTTATTAAAGAGTTTAGGAGAGCAGAAAGATATACTCAGCGCTATTGAAGTAAACCCACTTCCTGCTTCTTTTGAGATACAGGCAAAAGATCCTAAGATGATTAAGCAAATTGCTAATCAAATAGCTGAATTTAAAAAAGTGGAAGAAGTCGAGTATGGCCAAGGGACGGTTGAGAAATTGTTAAATTTTACTTACATATTTAGAAGAGTGGGAATTTTAATATTAGCTCTCTTGATCTTTGCCTCAATTTTGATTATTTCGAATATAATAAAGATTACTGTATATGCCAGAAGAAATGAAATTGAGATAATGAGCTTAACAGGAGCTACTTCCTGGTTTATAAAATGGCCTTTTATAATTGAGGGCTTTTTACAGGGTTTTATCTCAGCAATTCTATCTATAATAATTTTGTATAAATTTTATTTTTTTGCTATAAATAAAGTGCATCAAGTCATTCCTTTTTTACCATTAGTGGTGGACAATATGGATTTGTTACCTATTGGTATAGCAATTGTGTTGTTAGGTAGTTTTGTAGGAATTTTAGGAAGTATGTTTTCAGTAGGAAAATATTTAGATGTATAAAAAAAGATTAGTTTTAAAAAACAAGGAAATATTTTCTACTTTAATATTGATTTTAATCTTCATCTTGTTTGCTGTTTTTTTTGGATATGGGGACAGCGGTGGAAACTATAGTCAAAAGATAAAGGAGGAAAACCAGAGATTAAAAAAGATAGAGCAACAGATTAAAAGCGTTAAAGATGAAATTAATAATTTACAGAAGAAAGAAAGTGGTTATTTAGAAGCACTTCATAAAATAGAAAAACTTTTACGGGATACAGAGAAAGAATTGCAAACCATCGAAAGAGATTTAGAGCTTGCTCGAAAAGAGATAAAACAAGGCGAAGATGAGCTTATTTTTGAAAAACGTATGCTAAAAGAAAAGACTAAATTGTTGGAAAGTAGATTAAGGGCGATCTATAAGCGCCGTCTAACTGGCTATATGGAAATTTTATTTAATAGTGAAAGCTTTTCTGATTTTCTTACTCGTTTCAGATATATAAAAAAGATTTTGTCTTTAGATGCTGAAGCGATTAGTGATATTCAGCAGCAGATGAAAAAAATAGAAGATAACAAAATGAACCTGGAGAACAGGGAAGAGATATTGAGTTTGTTAAAAAAAGAGGTAGAGAAAGAGAAAGAAAATATTGATTTTTCTATTAAAGCTAGAAAATCTATAATTAATAAGATAGATTCTCAAAAAGAAGTATATCTAAAATCTTTAAAAGAGTTAGAGCAATCTTCTCAAGAAATAAAGAATATAATAGAAAGAATTTATAAGCAGCAGGAAGAAGATTCTAAAAAAGTTACACAAAAAGAAGTTCCGGCGATTACTTTAAAACCTAAAAAAGGAATTTTAGCCCTACCTGTTCAGGGTAAATTAATTTCCAAGTATGGAAGACATAAAAATACTGATTTTAATACTTATACTTTTAATTCTGGAATAGATATCAGTGCTCCCCTTGGACAAGTAGTCCATGCAGCCGGTTCAGGAGAGGTGATTTATACTGGAAGCATAAAGGGATATGGGCAGATAATAATTATTGATCATGGAGGAAGAATTACTACTCTATATGCCCACCTTTCTAAAATTTTAATAGATATTGGGGATAAAGTGAAAAAGGGGCAAATTGTAGGCCAGGTGGGTGATAGTGGCGGCGTTTCTTCTACCAGGCTGCATTTTGAAGTTAGAGTAGAAGGTAAACCTACTGACCCCATGAATTGGCTATAAACATAAACATTTTTAAGATTTGGTGGTGAAAAATTTGATAAAGATAAAAAGAAAGAGAATAATTACTTTAATTTCTATTTTTGTCTTGGTTTCTATAATAAGTGGATTTCTATTTTATAATGTTAGGGCAAATGGCAAGACTAATGAAGAGGAATTATTTGCCAACTTAGAGCCTTTTTTTGAAGCTTTAAATTTGGTAAGATTTGAATACATAAAGAAGGATATAGATTTAAATAAAGTTATTCAGGGGGCCATACAAGGTATGCTTAAAGCCCTTGACGACCCCTACACTCGCTATATGGACTCTCAAGCCCTTAAAAGAGAACAGGAAGATATGTTTTTAGGTCATTTCGGAGGGTTAGGGATAATTATCTCTATAAAAGATGATCAATTAACTATTATCTCTCCTATTGAGGATACTCCTGCTTATAGAGCAGGAATAAAGGCTGGAGATAAGATAGTAGAGATTGATGGAAAATCAACAGAAGGAATTGGGTTAGATGAAGCAGTTAATGTTTTAAGAGGGGAGAAAGGATCCGAAGTTATCTTAGGAATTAAGAGAGAGAATGTGGAGGAAATTTTAGAAATTACAATAATCCGAGATATAATTGAAGTTAAAGCGGTAAAAAGGGAAGTAATGGGTAAGGATAATAACCTTGGCTATATCAGGATTACTACTTTTAATGTGAATACCGAACCTGAATTAAAAGAAGTCTTAAATGAATTTAAAAAAGATAGTAATATTAAGGGGATTATTCTCGATTTACGCAATAACCCAGGGGGATTATTAGATAGTGCCATAGAGATAGCCAGTAAATTTGTAAAAGAAGGGCCGATCGTCCATATCAAAGATAGAGACGGGATAGTAGCTACTATAGAATCCAGAGGAAATAAATATCCCCAATGGCCTTTATTTGTGCTGGTTAATGAGGGAAGCGCAAGTGCTTCGGAAATTGTAGCTGGAGCGATTCAGGATTCTAGAAGAGGGAAGTTGTTGGGGGAAAGAACATTTGGCAAAGGAGTAGTTCAACAAGTCTTCAATTTGTCTGATGGTTCAGGAATTGTCATTACTACTTCTGAATATTATACCCCAAGTGAACGTTCTATAAATCATATCGGGATTGAACCGGATATATTAGTAGAGCCAGCAGAAGATAGTGAACAGGATATGCAATTAAACAAAGCAATACAATTTTTGGAAGAGGAATTAAAATAGTATTTAGTATATCATATCGTATGTCGTATATCGTATATCGTGAAGAAAATAGAAGTTAATAGCCAGAAGCCTAATTCGTATCTCGTGAATCGTATCTCGTATTTCAGTGGGTAGCGTACTCCAAAATCAAAGTTCACAATAACAGAAAACTTAATAAGCTTACGACTATAAACTATTGACTAACTAAGTAACCAGCTAACCAGCTAACTAAATACTATTTACTAACGACTAATTTATGAGACTTTGAAAGGAATTTTATTTTGAAGAAGAGCCAAAGAGAAATTATAAATATTATTGCTTTAGTAATTATTTTGGTCATAGCTTTTAGTATTTCTAATTTATTCAATAAGTCTATTAAGGAAGAAAATAGCCTTCGTAATACCCAAAATGCTAATCCAACGACTACTAATGAAGTAGAGTTGGAAGTAAAGGAACCTGAAAAAACTACTTATGACAGCGAACAATATACAGATTTAATAGTTAATGATTTAGCCTCTTCAGAAGAAGAAATACATTTTTCTCCTAAAGTAGCTTTTATAATAGATGATTTGGGATACGAAACAGAAGTGGCGAAAAAAATAATGGAGTTGGAATTTCCTGTGGCACTATCTATATTACCTTTTCTCAGATATTCTGAATTTATTGCAGAAGAAGGCAAAAAAAATAATCAAGAAATTATGTTGCATCTACCCATGGAGTCCAGTAATTCTTCTGCTAACCCCGGACCTGGAGCTATTAAATCCTATATGTCGGAAGAAGAAATTAGACAGGCTGTCAGAGACTGTATTTTAAATTTCCCTTATATTGTAGGGGCTAATAATCATATGGGCTCAAAGATCACCGAAGATAGAGAAATCATGGAGATAATTTTAGAAGAAATTAGAGAATATAATTTATTTTTCATAGATAGTATAACCACTAAGGATTCCATTGCCTATGAAGTAGCCCAAGAGATGGAAATTAAGTCTGCAGTAAGGTCAGTCTTTTTAGATAATGAGAACGATATGGAATATATCAAGGGACAGATGTTAGAAGTTCAAGAGACTGCTTTAATAGAAGGGGAGGTTATTGCTATTGGTCATAGCCGGATAAATACTTTTTACGTACTGAAGAGGATGGTTCCTGAATTGATTAAAGCAGGAATAGAAGTAGTCCCGGTTTCAGAATTAGTTAAATAAAATTTCCTCTTTACCCACCTGGAGAATTTATGAAATGTAGGGGTTTGATTTATCAATCCCGTAAAACTTCGAGAGTGGATAAATCCGCTCCCTACAAAATATACTAAAATTATGTAATCCTTCTTCGCTCCTTCTGTCTTAAATTTCTAATTATTAAAAGATGTTATTAAAATATTGTGTTATCATAATTTTTATATTATAATAATCTTGTTTCTTATTAAAAATAGCGTATAGTGTTTAACTTATAGTAAAAAAGCGTAAAGCAAAAAGTCTAAAGCGCAAAACTAAAACTTAAAATTTAAAATTTGCAGAAGATATTTTGAGTCTTGAATTATAGTATTTTGCTTTAAGCTTTTAGCTATATATGATAACTAAAAATTACCGATTAATAGACAGGCGGGACGCCTGTCCTACAAATTTATAGAAATATAGCAGGATGCCTGTCCTACTATATACTATCGACTATATACTAATAAGGGTGGAGGAAGAATGGAAGACAAAAAAATACGAGTTAGGTTTGCTCCCAGCCCAACTGGTTATTTACATATTGGAGGAGCCCGAACGGCTTTATTTAATTGGCTTTATGCCAGACATTATAAAGGGACTTTTGTTTTGCGTATTGAAGATACCGATCAAGTAAGATCTACCGAAGAAGCAGTAAATGTAATATTGGAGGGCATGAAATGGTTGGGTTTAGATTGGGATGAAGGTCCTGGGAAAGGTGGTGGGTATGGTCCCTATTATCAAATGCAACGCTTACACCTTTATCAGGAATATACGGAAAAACTTTTAAAAGGTAATAAAGCATATCGCTGTTATTGTACCAAAGAAGAGCTGGCCAAAAGTAGAGAAAAACAGGTAAGAGAAGGTAAAAATCCTAAATATGATAGGCATTGTTTGGATCTTAGTGAAGGGGAAAGGAAAAAATATGAAGCAGAAGGTAGAAAACCGGTAATAAGACTTAAAATTCCTGCCAAGGAAATTGTCTTTGATGATCTATTAAGGGGTGAAGTAGCTTTTAACGGTGAGCTGTTAAGTGATTTTGTAATCATGAAATCTGACGGAATTCCTACTTATAATTATGCGGTAGTCGTTGATGATGCCTTAATGAAGATTACCGATGTTATGAGAGGAGATGACCATATTTCTAATACCCCTAAACAGATATTGATTTACGAAGCTTTGTGGTTTACTATTCCAAAATTTGCTCATATTCCCATGATTATGGGGCAAGACCGCACCAGGTTGAGTAAACGTCATGGAGCTACTTCAGTTATGGAATATAAAAAGATGGGCTATATCCCAGAGGCAGTAGTGAATTATATTGC
>JABUBL010000725.1_pt1 | contig 10397 bp, 9 predicted proteins | sample 7240371 | NCBI WGS metagenome assembly JABUBL01 (sample SAMN07256343, study PRJNA390944) | subsurface metagenome | isolation source: Methane hydrate marine sediment | place: Pacific Ocean: Eastern North Pacific, ODP site 1244 | collected 2002
ACTCAATAACTTTTCATCTAATCTACCGAAAAGAAATTGAACAAGTCAGCTAACTAAAATCCGCAGATTTCACCAGCTTTGCCTACTAAATTTATAGCAAATTAGCCACATCACATCAAGAAAAAATCTATACAAAATCGCTTCTGTAGCAACTTTTTTTCCATCATCACGGCGATTATAGACAAAAAGCTGCGAAGGCGGGTTCGTGACGGAACATTGCAATGGCGGACTTTTCAAAAACGGATGGAGCCATTGATGAAGCGAGTGGAAGAACTTCTTGAGGATGGAGCTTGCGGCGAAGGCAAATTGTCCCGCAAGTGTCGCAGAATCATTAAACGCCGTGAGCATCTCTGGAGATTTGTGTACGATCGAAGAGTAGAGCCGACCAATAACATTGCTGAGCGTATTTTGCATCAGGGTGTATTGTGATAGTTTATCAGCCACTTTGGCTTAGAACGGAAATACTCAAACATGCTAGAATCAATCCGATGATCTTTCTAACTGAGGGTTTTTCTCTAAAGAACAGCCATGCCAGTACGGCAGTAACGACAAAGCTCATTTGTGAGACGGGTATGATAATACTGGCTTGTCCGTGTTCAAGGGCTTTGGCAAAAAAGAATATTAAACCACACAGCAGAAAACCTGAGAACACACCTCTCAATAGATTATTGATAGGAATCCTCAAGCCCCCACTTTTAAATGCGGTTATAGAGCCCAAAACTGCCCATCCCAGACCTGGGCCGGACAAAAACCACAAATATTCCACACCTTTGGCCAGGGCGATTTTATAGCAGGTTCCATAGATAGCACGCATGACACTGGCAATAATAACTATAAACAACATTGACCATACCCCTTTGGAAAGTATTTTTTGTTGGTGTTGCGCAAAGCAGAACACCGCTGAACAAGCAAGTATCAAACCAAAAATCTTCAAAAGATTTATCGACTCAGCCAAAAAAATGAAGGCGATAATCGCAGCCAAAGCCAGATTAAGGCGATAGATTGCTGAGGCAACGCTTGCTTCTAACCTGCGCATGCTGTAAATCAACATATAGTTGGCAAAGGCTGACAAAACACCTATGGTCAGTGTCCATCTAATGGTTTCCCACGACGGCAGATATTGTCCCTGATAAAGAGCTGAACAAATAAAGACTGAAGACCAGACTGCTCCTGCGATCGCCATATATTGACTTTGACAGTGACCGCTCGTGGCTTGTTCTTTTAACAACGTGTCATTTGCTCCTGCGAAAAGCAGACTTATCAAAGCATATATAAAACTGTGAGTCATTTTATTTAGCTTCTGTAACTGTTCTAACACCTATGCGGACATGTTTTCCTGTGGAAGCCGATTCAATCGCTTCATTGATTTGGGAAAGTGAAAATACTCTTCCGACCAACTCATCGTACGGGTACTTCCGTGAGCATTTTTCAAGAAACCTCAGAGCCATGCCAAGATGTTTAGGGTTATAGTTGTGAATACCTTTTACAGTGAGATACTTCCGTGTCAACTGGTTGCCGTCTATTCCTAAATCGCTACCTGGCATTACTAAACCTGCAATAAGGTATCTTCCTCCAATACGAAGCGATTCTACTGCCAGGCCGACGGCCTCTTTTACGCCGCATATTTCAAAAGCGACATCTACACCGTAGCCATCGGTTTGATCACGAATCTGTGACACAACTTCTTCGCAGGCTAAATCCTTCACATTAATACAAAAATTAGCTCCGAATTTACCTGCTAAGCCCAACCTGCTTTTCACTACATCTGTAACAAATATTTTTTTCACGCCGGCTTCGACTGCCAGTGCAACCAGATTCAATCCCAATAGTCCCGCACCCTGAATAAGTACGGTTTCTTTTTTATTCAGACCTATTGTTTCAACAGCATTGATTACTGTTGATAAAGCACAGTTTGCAGGCGTCGCTATTTCATCTGGGATATCTGCTGGTATCTTATAAATGGCCGTACCAGGAAATAAATAGATGTATTCAGCGTATCCACCTGTTAGATGTGGTGGTTCATTGCAGCAGGTGTGACCATATTTACACAGCTTTTCACATTTTTGCGGCAAATCAAGCTCGCAATAAAAACACCTGCCGCAAGAGGCCATAATGGACCACGAAACCCTGTCACCGACTTCCAGCTTGTCGCCAAATCCATCGTTTTTAAGGTCACTGCCCAAAGCGATAATTTCGCCGATTATCTCATGACCAAGTATCAGCGGTGCGGGCTCGGTACGTCTGCCGCTGATGGTGTGAAGATCAGAACCGCAGATAGTACTCATTTTTACCTTGCAGAGAGCAGCTCCTGGTTCGAGTTTATTCGGCAGGTTAAATTTGCGCATTTCCAGAGGCTTACCTGGCTCGATGAACACGGCTGCGTTACATTCTTTCCCATGCATATTTAATTCCATTTCAATTTTTAATCACACTCTCCAAATCCAACAGCTGGTCAAGACTCGTGATAATCGGCACTGTCTCTTTTACATCAGGCCATGTTCTGTTTACCAAATGATGTTTGAGCCAGATCGGCTGTATACCCGCATCTCTTGCTCCGCAGATATCGATACGCCAGTCATCGCCAACATATATCGCCTCGTCAGCACTTACTCCCATCCTTTCTAAACACAACAGGAACGGAGCCCGGTGAGGTTTTGCCGGTACGCTTGATTCTCCGGCAACAATAACGACATCAAAGAATCTTTCAAGTTGAGGAAATAATGTAATCCGATGTTTGTCTCTTTCTTGCCGTCCCTCTGTGTTGGTAATAAGGGCGATGCTGTGCTCAGTAGCCAGCTTTGTCAAGACGTCCTCTGTTTCAGGAAACAATCTTGTACCGTCCTTAACTTTTTCCCAGTATTGGTGTTCCCGTTTTTCAAGCAGTTTTTCATCACACGGTCGGCAATAATACCAATAGACCTCCTGCCACACAGATTTTCTTGAGAAACTGGACTTTTCATGAAATTGCTTTCTGATTTTTCTGTAATTTTCAAGAAATTCCTGCCATGAAGTTAAGGCAAGCTCTTTAAAAATCTTTTTCTCAACTTGTTTTTCGGCCGAACGAAACCCTTCTGCCGAATCGACAAGAGTTTGTCCAAAATCGAAAATTACTGCCTTTATCATCAGTGTTTAATCTCTTCCCCACTTTTTCAGATATTCGCCGAACAATTCCTCATCGGACGGAATATGTTCGGGGATCGGGTCTGACAGCCAGGTGTAGTTGAGGAAGTGTCTCCAGTTAAGATTGTCGCTTGTCATATTACCTGCCCAAGTGCCGCCACCGAGCGAGTCTGTGGTAGGCTGACCGTTGAACCAACTGCCGCTGTTCGCGGCTGCGTGGGGCATATTGCAGTTTACCCTGCCTACATTAGCTTTGAGCGCAAGTTCGATTTTGCGGTCGTCAATTTCAGTGTGGATTGAGGATGAATGCCCCTCGCCTGAGAACTTTTGCATCTCTTTCATGCGTTCAATCATCTCGCTGAAATCCGTCCATTTCCAGACTGTGAGAACAAGAGAAATCTTTTCGCCTGAGAACCTATCTTCCGGGCCGGGCTTTGTACCAAGAACCATTATGAATCTCGTATTTTCCGGTACGTTGATTCCTGCATGCTCAGCGATATAGAGTGCAGGTTTGGCTACGATGTCCCTGTTTAAAGTTTTCCCATCAGGCCACATGTATTTTCTAAGTTTCTCACGTTCATTAGTGTTGCATCGATAGCCGCCCTCTGCCTTCAAGGCTTCGAGCATGTCATCATAGACGCTGGCCTCAATCGCGACGGCGTTTTCGGACGAACACGATGCGGAATTATTGGCGGTTTTGGATTTGACGATCTTTACAGCAGCGGCTTTTATGTCAGCGGTTTCGTCAACAATAGAGATAACGTTGCCTGCGCCTACGGTGTGGCAGGGCTTGCCAGCTTCATAAACTACTCTTACCAAGGCTGCTCCGCCGGTAGCTATCGCAAAATCGCAACCTGCCATAAGCTCCTTTGTCTTCTCACGACTGGTCTCTTTAATACATTGCAGCAGATCTACTGGGGCGCCAATTTTCGCCAGTGCTTTTCTGCCATGTTCAACCGTCAGATACGAACTGTCCTGTGTCCTCGGATGCGGTGAAACAATCATCGCATTTCTTGTTTTCAAAATGCTCAGGCCGATACAGCAAACCGTCGACTCCGGATTCGTACAAGGGACTACGTTGGCAATGACGCCCATCGGCTTGGCAAATATTCTTAGCCCCTTTTCCTTGTCTTCTCTGACCAGGCCACAGGTCTTCTGGCCAATCAAATCCCGCATTGTGCCACGTGTCTTGCTCTGAATCTTAGCCACCTTATCTTCGTAAACACCTATGCCGGACTCATCCACAGCCAGTCTTGCCAGTGCTTTGGCGGTCTCCGGTTTTTGCCATTCCCAGCCAACTGCAGCTAGCATCTCATCGACCTTTTCCTGCGACCAGTATTCAATTTGCTCAAAAGCTTTTCTTGCCTTCGCATACATTTTTTTAATGTCATCAGCCATAATCACATTTCCTTAATAGAATTAACAATCAAACATTATCGTTCTTATTTTCCAACTTTCTTGATACCCGTCTTTTTACTGGGGTCTTCGATCTCTTCTATAATCGAATATCCGCTACCGTAGATTTTCTTCCTTTCCTCAAAAGCTTTTTTCCATTCGTCCGGAGTATGGGTCTGGGCAGGCTTTGCATTCTTCGCACGTTCTTCCAGAGAAGGAACGGGGCTGTCTTCGGGGCCATCATAGTGTTCTTTAGGTGTTAAAGTTTGTCCAAGTCTTGTATATTCGCCTCTTTCGATTTCCTCAATATAATGCGCCCCTGCTGCAAACGCACGGGTACAAGCCATAATGGCCCAGGTTGCCTCCGGAGTGAACCCCAAATCCATCATTGTCGCACCAGTAGCGCCGAGCATATCAATATCTATTTCTTTTTCGCTGATTTTTTGTGCGGCTTTTACAATCTTTTTGGTAAAGGCAATGTACTTACCAGCGACGCCGAGTTTTTCCGCTCTTGCAATCATGCGTTTGGCTGCCGGGTCCTTGAGCATCAGTTCGGAGACGCCAAGCGCCTCGTCATTGAGATTTTCCTTCACTAATATTTCAGCCATTTCCTCAGTCGATTTGCCTTCCTCTTCGGCTCTTTTAAGGTATTCTTCCAGTCGATTGCCGAAAGCTGAATAAGCACCATAGGCATGGCCGAAAGCCAGAATAGATGCACCGCAGGCCTGCGTTAAAAAGGTCTTCGAATGCGCAACGATTCTTGATATCGCCGCAGGCATAGACAAGCCGTCTTCCAAAGCAAGAATCATAACGTAATTGAGCATATTTTCTTCTTCAATCAGCGGGATTCTGGCCTGGAAGTCTATGAAAAGAACGTCTACGATACCATAACCTTCCTCCATCAACTCGTTCGTATCGTATCCTCTGGCGACAATACGGTGAACATTTTTGTATGCGACTTCAGAGACCCATTGGAAAGGAGCCCTCTTGCCGCTGGTATCCAGTGGCACAGTGCCGTATTCTCTGGTGCTGTAATCAAACGGCATTTTCGGGCTATCTAAATTGCCGATACCTTTTTTGTCACCTAAATTACCCATTGCTTATATTCTCCTTCTTCCTTTTGTTTCTTTGCGTATTCCTGTCTTTCGTGTTGTTTCGGCACTCTCCTGTCTTCCGGCCCTATATACTTAATCATACTCAGATCAATCATCTGAACCATCGGCTCTCGTCTGGATGCTCCCCATGCACGTCCTTTTTTCATATTATAAAGTGCATGAGCAGAGCAGCTGAAACCTCGACAGACGCTACCTATACACCAGGCAGCGTTAGGGGCAAAACCTATATCGCATAAAGCCGTATTGCCCGCACCAACAACGTTGACCCCGACGTATGATCTTCCTTGCCTTTTTCTCCTTGCATGAAAATGCTTTTCAATCGCTCTTTGAAACTCAAGATATACGCCGCCGACTTTTAACTCCTCCTGCTTGACATGAATAGGTTCAGCTCTTGGGTCGCTATCGATGTGTTGCGGTTGACCCATTCCCATGACCGGCTTTTTGTCATCCAGGTATTCATCGACCAGAATCTTAGCCATTTCGTCGAGACTTTTGCCCTCCTTTTGAGCCCGCTCGATGTATTTATTCATCATGTAGCCATGAGCCGCACCAGGGCCGTGAACTCCGCCAAAAGTCATGATCGACGCAGCTATCGCACAGGGAAGATTCGGCCTGCCGGTAGCTACACCAATTGCACCAACAGCCGACGGTGACATGGAATGCTCCAGAAATACTCCCATTTCATATTTGAGCATCTTTTCTTCATTTTCCGTTGGGATCCTGTTCTGAAACATAACAAACATCGCGTCACAAAAAGAATACCCCTTCTCAGCCAGCTCACTCAAATCATATCCACGCATGACAGTTTTCTCTTCTGTCTTATACGAGATAGCTGTTTTTCTTTTGAACAATGGTTTTCTGTCCATTCATCCGTCCTTTCTTTTTCTATTCGTTAACCTTTGTGGTTATCGCTTGATAAATAAACCAATGACGGCACAAATAATGCACGCCGTCGCTACAACAGGAAAAACTAAAGCTGTGTTGTCAACCATTACTCCTGTCACAGAATCTAATACAGTATGTGATTCAATCAATCTGCCGATTAGAGGACAGACGAGCCCGGCAAAAAGGTAAGCGAAGAAATCCATAATGCCAATACCTGTCCCCGCTCGCCGGTTACTGAGTAAATCGGGACACAACGCCCAGAACGCAGATTGCGAACCATAGGCAAAAAATCCGCACAGAAACAGAACCATAATCCCTGCCCAATGGCCTCTCGGCAAAAAGAACATTATCATCGCCGCGATCGCAGCAAGGGTCATAAATGAAGAAATCAGCTTCCAGCGTACCGAGTTAAAGACCTTATCTGATATCCATCCACCCGTCACCGCACCTAAAGCCATACCAACCGGAAGAGCAACGCTTATCCAGGCAGCTTCCGAGTTCTTCCAGTCCTTGCCGAGAAAGTGTACCGGCACCCAGATCAGCAGACCATAACGAGCGGAGCTCTGAAATCCAATTCCAATACATGCAGCCATGAAACGCCAGTTCTTCAGGACAGTTTTATATCGTTGCAATGAGGTTTCTGAGGATTGCTCTTCGATGTTTTGGTTAGGCAGTTCGTTTTCTCCGCCAGGATCGGCTGGCGGATCATATCCGAGATCTTCGGGCCGATTACGGACAATCAGATAATATACCACGCCGCCGATAAGAAGAAGCAGTACCGGCAGCCGGAAAATCCATCGCCAATCAAGGCCAAGTTTCTTTAAAACTATAAGCGGCGTTACAAATGCCAGTATCGAAGACATGCCTGCTGCGAACATGAATAATCCAAATGCCCTGCCTCGCTCATGATGTCCCCACCAATTCGATAATACCTTGCTGCCCGGAGCCCATCCCATTGATTGAGCAAAGCCGTTTCCCGTCCACGGAACAAAAAGGCTCCAGAAACCAACACCGAAACTGACGATCCAGTTAAATCCGCATGACAGAACCCCACCGAGGCTCATCAATAGCCGGCCGCCGTATTTGTCGCCGAGGTTTCCATTGATGGCTTGTCCAATCGCATAGGACCACAATAAAGCTGTGCCGAAATATCCCAGTGTCGTCTTGCTGAGTCCGAGTTCTTCTTCTATGAAGGGTATTGCAAATCCGAAAGTCTGCCTGCCTGTATAGTAAAACAGATAACAAAACATCGTCGCCAAAAGGATTCGCCATTTTGCGGAATTATAGCTTGACTGTCGGGAAATCTTATCGTCAATCATTAATGATGTCTTTCAATAATTTGCTCTGATTGATATTAAACTCTCCGATCGGAGATCGCTGCAAACGTTCTCTTGACGATTTTCTTCGCGTCCTTGCGAATCCGGTAAAGCTGTGAGAACAGAACATCTAACACAAAATCACTTGAAATATTCGAAAATATTTCGCAAGACATTGGGTCACGGTCGGTTGAACTAAAAAGGCCATAGTTTGCCAAATCTACTAATGGAGCATGGATAAAATTGGTAAGAGAAATAATTATAGCCTTTCTGCCCTTGGCCACTTTTGCTGCTGATAAAATATCTTTTGTTGCTCCTGAAAAACTAATTGCAAAAAACACGTCTTTGGCATCCAGTGATGCAGCACGAATTGCTAAATTATAGCCATCGCAAATCACCACAGCATTTATGCCAAGTCGGTTTAAGCGATAGTCAAAGCCAACAGCCAGAGAAGCTGACCCGGCAATACCTGTGACCAATACACGCTTGGCCTCGTTTAAGACATCGGCGACTTTCAGTAGTACACGATGATCAATTAGCTTCTCGGTGTTAGCCAGCTCGGCTGCAATCTTTTTTCCATATCTGAAAACCCGGTCGGTTTCATCAAAGCTGTCGCCGGCTTTCGGCAAAGCCATTTCCTGCGCTAACAGAACCTTGAATTCCTGAAAACCAGAACAGCCTAGTTTCTGACAAAACCTCATTATTGTACCATAGCCCAGGCTGCTGTCTTCGACGACTTCCGTTATAGACAAATAAACCGCATCAGTATTACTCAAAAAATACTTTCCGACTTTTTTTTCTGTCTGCGTAAGGCTATTTTCCAGAATCCGTAGTCGAACCGAAAATGACTGATCTTTCCAATCCGAGTGAAAGCTCTTTGTCCTGCCTTCGCGGTTCGATGTCTTATTTTTTTGTTTCGCCATCTTCTATTTGTCAAGTTATCGAAGAGCTTGAACGCTAACCTCCACATCTCTGTTTTCTAAAAAACAACAGAATAGGCTATGTTATTCTGTTTTGGCCTAGTTAAAGGATATTATATCCAACCGGCCTCGACTGCCAAGCATTAAATAAAATTATTTTCAAGGGAACACTTGCCATAGTGATTTGCGTCAAAAATGCTTCATTCGTCAGTGGTAAAACCTACCATTGCATTAAATTGAAAGCTAAGAGGAGTTCTGTGAAATTTTGCTGGTTAGATTTATGGGTAAGGTGTCACTTTTTGTGCTGCCCAGTTAAACATAGCTCCTTAACCTAATCATCATCCGCCGTAGGAATCGTCATCCTAAAAACAATCGGGTTATGGTCAGAATAATACTGTCGGAACAGGTTATGGTCATAAGGGTCACCAGGAAAAGGGATATCTGTCGATGACCAATAACTAACAACTTAGTACCCTACGAGATCAAAGGAAAAATTCGTTACTTTGGAATCGACAAGAAGCAGGCACTCGAAAGATACTTGATCAAGTAACATATTTGCATGGATGTCAGAGATCGATGCAAAAAGCATCCAATGGTAAAATGACCTTGAAAGAACTGTGCGATATTTATTTGCAGTATCAGCACTCAAGGGTCCGAGCAGATGAGCTTACGGTTTGAGCTCGCCGCGCTTCGCTCAGGATGATCCCGATCCTAAGGCTCTGCTCTGAGCAGGGTCAAGAAGCTCACATCCTCCGCAGCGGTGTTGCTGCCGAGGACGGAGCCGCGATCTTGGCATCATTGCAGTCTATTGGATTGGATCACCCGTGACCTGGACGTCGTCTATGTTCCAGCCGGCGTTGGTCACTGAATTGTCCGTCGGGCCGATACCCCAGCGGACTGGCCTGCCGTCCATAGATCCGTCCATGTGACCCCATCATTGGAGACCTGCACAGAGGCGTAGTCGCCGGGCGATTCGATACCAAGCCAGCGCCAGAAGCTCAGACGGATGTTCTTGAAGCCTTGGCAGTTGATCGCCCGCGTCGTGGCATAGTGTGTTTCGGCTACGTTGTTCCTATAGTCACCCCACAGGGCGTAACCCATGACGTTTTCGCCTGTGTGACCGACCTCGGGATCATTGTTCTTGCCGACGCCCCTAGAAACGGGAGTCCCCCAGCCCCAGCCTTACCGAAGGCGTGGCCGAGTGGACGCGTAAAGGGCCTCTGCGCCAGAGGTGCGTTCGAAGTAGATATCCGATGGGAAGACGGCAAGTTAACCAAGGCTGTCATCACTTCAAAACGCGGCAATCGGGCCACCATTCAGTATGGTGGCAAATCTGTTTCGTTCGACACGGATGCGGGAAAAGCGTACTCGTTGGACGGAAAACTTCAGCGATGAGGGCAAGTCATGCGTTGTTTATCAATGATAGTAGCGTTTCTGTTAACGGCCTCGCACCCTGCGAACCTGCCGCCTCGCTTGCTGGTCAGCAATCTGCCTAAAGGGGCTTCCTATGATGCCGAGAACTCCACGGTTTCCTGGGAACCGACGATCGATCAGGCATTCCAAAGCTACACCTTCGGTTTCACTGTGACCGACGGCATTCGCCAGGACAGCCGCACGGCAACCGTGGAGGTGATCTCAGACTCAAT
>JABUBL010000726.1_pt1 | contig 10391 bp, 8 predicted proteins | sample 7240371 | NCBI WGS metagenome assembly JABUBL01 (sample SAMN07256343, study PRJNA390944) | subsurface metagenome | isolation source: Methane hydrate marine sediment | place: Pacific Ocean: Eastern North Pacific, ODP site 1244 | collected 2002
GATTGCCGAGTAATTCTTCGGGTTCATATCCGGTGCTCACTTTAACAGAATGACCAACATAGGTATAAACCGGGTGTAAATTAAAAGTGGTTAAAGCAATCACATCACCGGTATTTTCAGCAATTAAACGGTATAGTCCTTCAGATTTTTCTAATTTTTTCTCCGTTTGTTTTTGGTTGGCTTTTACATTTTCTAACTCGGCAATCTTTTTACGCAAATCAAACAATTCATTTATAAGTTGTTTTTTAGCTTTTTCACTATCTTTCATATTATCCATCCTCTAAAAATCAAAAGATAATTTTATTCTTCTTTTTAAATTATTACCTTAATTTGTTTTACTGTTTCCCATAAGTATTTTTACTGAAATCTTGCATTATCTTAATATCTTCTTCAGGAATTATTCTACACTTTCCTACGTTTTTACTTAAAATATAAATATGAGCTGTTTTCTCCACTACATAACAGACCTTCATCGCCTCTTTCATGTCCCTGCCTACACAGAGAGTTCCATGATTTAAAAGAAAAACTGCATTTCTTTCTCCCAGGCTGGCTACTGCATTTTTGGCTAATTCTTCCGAACCGGGTAAAGCATATTTCGCACATAAAACTTTTTCTCCCACTATCTGGACAAAATCCTCACAGATTCCCGGAAGACTAAAGTCCGTTACTGCTAACACACTCGAATAAATGGGATGATAGTGAACTATTGCTCCTACATCCTTCCTGGCATTATATATGGAAAGATGCATAGGCATTTCAATAGAGGGCTTTCTAAATCCCTCGATTGTTTTTCCTTTCTTATCAAGTACAATAACATCTTCAAGCTTGATTTCGTTATAATCCATTCCGCTTGGCTTAATATAAACCAGGTCTGTTTCAGAATCCAAAACACTAATATTTCCCCAGGTCCCGATGGTTAAATTCTGCTTATACAGTTCTCGCCCGGTATCGACTATCAATCTTTTAAACTTTTCTGATATTTCTAATTTCACATTTCTATCCTCAAATTTTAATTTTTTTTATTATATCCATACTCCATAATATCTTAAATTCCTTCTTTTTTCAAAAAAATAATCTAACAGATAGTGCTATGGATAGGAAAGTTAATTTACTAAGCTTAGAAGAGGTAACGGGAATCTATTATTGTAATTGTAGGGTGTATTGCATACGCTCTTGCTTAAGTTAGATTTTTTTTAGTTTTATCGATAATAGAAAATTTACAAATAACAGCACCTGCAATAACCAAGCTACAGGCTATCCAGAGGCTGGGTTTAATTACCACCTGAAGATATAGAGAACTGATAATGATAGAAAATAAGGGGGTAAAATAGGAAAGAGAAGCAACTAAAATAATATTGCCTTTCCGCATAGCCCTATCCCAGAAAGTATAAGCTAAAAAGGTGGGGAAGACAGACATATATAAAAGCTCCACTACTACACGTGGCGTCCAGTAAGATTCTTCGGGGAACATAAACCTTATTGTGGTTAAGACTAATCCAGTAACTAAAAGAAAGAGAGGGACAGCTCCGCCTTCCGTATGACCAGCCCAGCGGCGAGTTAAATTAGAATAAAGCCCCCATGAAATGGCAGCCATAAAAGCTAACAAGTAAGGAAGATAATTTACTTGGAAATTTCCTTTGAATACATTCCAGGAAAACATTCCACTTTGCACTGTAGCCAGGTAAAATCCAGCAAAGGCCATTATAATACCGGGTATTAAAGTTATTCGCCCCTTCTTATGTAAAATTGGAAGAGAAAAGACCAGGGTTAAACCGGGCCAGAGATAATTAATAATACTTACTTCAATTACCTGTTCACGGCTAAAAGCTAATCCCACCGCCAAATAAAGACAGACCATATAAAAAATAAATAAAGCTCCACAACCGATTAAATATAAAATAGGTAGCTGGAAGGTTTTTTTAATTCCCCCCGGTTTGCTAATCATGTAAATACAACTCCAGATACCACTCAGTAAATATATCCAGGAAGCAGCGGTTAAAGGTCCTAACTGCTCTGTTAAGCTTCGGGAAAAGGCAATAGTAGTCCCCCAAAATAATATGGCCAATATTCCAAATATAGTATTTAAATTCTCTTGAGAAACAGATATTTTCAAATTACATTCCCCTCAAGCTCTCAGAGCAGCAAATTATTTTTTCTCCAATTAATGTATTTATTCTATGTAAATAAATATTTAATTGCAAGAAAACTATTTATATCGAGTAGAAAATTAGTTAGCTGGTTAGTTAGTTACTTGGTTAATTAGTTGGGCTCCAATTTCAAACTAATTACTATCTAACCAAAATTATTAATAATATATCTTAAAATTACCACTATCTAAGGCAGTAAATTTTAAGGAAATATATCATTTTGTCATTTCGCGCTTGATGCAGGAATAACGCTTTCATTATAAATATCAAAATTAAATATATTTTATAACATTTTTAATTATTATCTTGACATTATTAAACATTTATATTAATATTATTAATAATAACATTAATATTATTAATATGGAGGTGAATAATGAAGAAAATTCCGACTCTTTGCCCGGCCTGTAACTCTATACTGGAGATTACCGAATTAAAATGCTTAACCTGTGGCACTATCTTACAGGGAGAATTCCCTATAAATAAACTTCTATCTCTCTCTGATGAAGACAGCAATTTTTTAATTGCCTTTCTTCGCTCCAGAGGAAATATTAAAGAAGTTCAGGAAAGGTTAGGTATCTCCTACCCTACTGTAAAAAATCGTTTGGATAAATTGCTAATTACCCTGGGATTATTTAAAGAAAGTGAGGGACTTAAGGAAAAAGAAATTTTAGATACCCTGGAAAGGGGAGAAATTACCGCTGCCGAGGCAATAAAATTAATGAAGGAGGCAAAACAATAAATAAAAAATTTTAAAACAAAATTAAAAAGGAGTTTAAAAAAATGAAAGAAGAAATTAAAAAAGTTTTGGAAATGCTGGAAGAAAAGAAAATAACCAGCGAGGAAGCAACAGAGCTTCTGGAGGCTTTAAAAGAGTCAAAAAAAGCGGAAGAAGATATTCCTCCCGCTAAAAGAAAAAGATTTCTAAAAATCCACGTCACCAAAGGAGATAAACCTCAGGTAAATGTTACTCTTCCCTTTGGATTAATCAATTGGGGATTGAATATTGCCAGTAAAATGGGCAAGAACACAGTAGATATTGGCGGAGAAGAAATACCCATTAATATGGAAGAATTAAGTAAAGCGATGAATGATCCGGAGTTTACCGGTAAAATCATAGATGTAGTGGATGAAGAAGAAGGAAAACATGTAGAGATAGAAATTGTATAATAGAGTGAAAATTGTTATATTATAATTTACAATCCGTAAAGAAGGAGAGAGAATGAGAAAAGTTATCCGTGAAGAGATCTTAACCGATAATCCCCTGAAAGTTATGTTTGTATTAAGTTTTCCAGTGATGATTTCTCAGTTATTACACACTTTATATCATCTTGCTGATACCTTCTGGTTAGGTCATCTTCCTCCCGCCGAAAGCGGGGAAGCAGTCGCCGGTTTGCAAATTTCCTGGCCAATAATTTGGTTCCTCATTGCTCTCTCTTTCGGATTTGGAATAGCTGGTGTGGCTCTCGTTTCTCAATATACCGGAGCAGGAGAAAAGAAAAATGCCAATCTGGTAGCCAGTCAAATGCTTTCTCTTTCCATTATATTTGGATTGATAGTTGCTGTATTTGGATTTATATTAACCCCTTATTTGGTCCCTCTTATTACTAAATCAGCTACAGTCACCAGGACAGCTATAACTTATATGCGGCTTATCTTCTGGGGAATGCCTTTTATGTTTATCGCCTTCACCTTTCAGAGTATCCTCTCTGCTAAAGGTGATACTGTAACCCCGATGTATATAAATCTCTTCACTGTTACTTTAAATGTTATACTCGATCCCTTTTTAATCTTTGGGTGGTGGCGTTTCCCTCATTTAGGTGTACTGGGAGCAGCGCTGGCTACCGTAATATGTCAGGGTATAGCTGCCTCTATATCCCTCTATCTCCTCTTTAAAGGTACAAAGGGAATAAAGATAACTTTTAACGGTCTGATCCCGGCTTGGAAATGGCTGAAAAAAATCTTCAAAATAGGACTACCGGCGGCGATAGGGCATTCTACTACTGCCTTTGGATTCGTGCTGGTTATGGCTATCATCGGCAGAGTAAGCAACCCGGAAACAGTTATTGCTGCTTACGGTGTGGGGGAAAAGCTGATTAATATTATTTTTATTGTTGTAGATGGCTTGGGGACAGGAATTATAACCTTAATCGGTCAGAACCTGGGGGCAAATCTTATTAATCGAGTAGAAGAAATCGCCCGGAAAAGTCTTTGGGTTGTATTTCTTATTACTTTGTTAGAAGCCGCTCTGGTCCTTGTTTTAAGAATTCCTCTATTTAAACTATTTATCCCTGGTCGACCTGATATTATTGCTGAAGGGATTCACTTTCTTACCATCTTCACTTTGGGTATCCCATTCTTCGGTTTAATTGGAGCAATTATGGCTCTATTTAGAGGGTCCGGGCACAATGTTCAACCTATGATTGTGGATATAGTAAGACTCTGGGGATTGAGAATCCCTCTTGCTTACTTCCTCGGTAATCAATTTGGCTCTACCGGTATATGGTGGGGAATGGCTTTAAGTAATATTATCGCAGCTATTGTAGCCCTCTTCTTCTACTTTCAAGGAGGATGGAAAAAGCAGGTTATCCATGAATACAAGGAAACTATTCAACCTACCCCCTTTGTTCCCGAGGAAGGATAAACTTATACTTTTCATTAAGTAAAATTTCCACTACCCTACTGGAAATTCTCCACACCCCCTAGTGGAATTTTTCCACACTAACAACAATAAATAAGAACAGTAACAATATAACAGCAACAACATTAGGGTGTAATTTTTCCCCTGCTGCTGTTGCTGTATTTTTTTAATTACTCTTTTTCTATCTTTTCATCTTTCAATTTATTAATTAAGTAGGGGCTTGCAGAGGCAGGAATCCGGATATCATTTCTCCTCAACAACACATCCAAGCTCTTTAAGCTTCTCTTCAGCTCTTGCTAAATCTTTTTCTTTAACCAAAATATGATCGGTAGAATAAGCGGAAACGGCAAATATTGGTATTTTTTCATCTGCAAGTACCTTAGAAACTTTTGCCATGAATCCAACTAACCCAAATGGTAAAACCATATCAAATGTTAATATTTTCCAATCTTTTTCAATTTCTATTACATCCTCATTATTATATTTAGATTGCTCTATAATCACAGTTGTTTCGTTCTTGTCGATTATATTTGCAAAAGCATTAGGAAAAGGTTTCTTTGCTTTAATTATTGTAAAAGTTTCTTTCCAGACATATACTTTACCATTGTTGAAATACTTTTGTAAATCCATAATAAATTTAAAAACTTCCCATATATAATGAATATATAAAATGTTGTACGAAAAGATGGACTGACTGCTTTTTAAAAGAACAGCTCACATGTTTTATATATTATTCTACTTAATACTTAGCATAATTTTATGTCAAATGTGAAGACCTGACCCCTCTTCCTAGTTCGAGAGAAACTTAACGTATGCTTTCATAGTCTACTTGTGATCCTATTTTAGAGAATACTATTTGCCATAATTGATTCTTGTGTGCCCTGAAAGATCCTGCGCAGCTCAAGAGATAGTAGTTCCACATTCTACGGAACCGTTCATCATAATAAATTTTGATTTTATCCCAGTTTTTGTTAAAGTTCTTGTGCCAGGCCATTAAGGTTTTATCATAATGTGTTCCAAAGCTGTGCCAATCTTCAAGCTCAAATATACCTTCAGATGCTTTGGTGATTTGATTTGCCGAAGGAAGCATCGAATTTGGAAATATATATTTGTCAATCCAGGGATCATTGCTTGTCACCGATTTGTTTCTTCCAATAGTGTGTAATAAGAACAGACTACTATCTTTCAAACAGTGGTCAATAACTTTGATAAATTTCCTGTAATTTTTATAACCCACATGTTCAAACATGCCAACAGAAACAACACAATCAAACTTTTTTTTAAGATCTCTGTAATCCTGTAATCGTATTCTAACATCAAGACCTTTACAGAGTTTTCTTGCAAGTCTTACTTGTTCTTTAGAGACTGTAATGCCTACTACTTTAACATGATATTTCTCTGCAGCAAATTTTTCAAGACTTCCCCAACCACAACCAATATCTAAAACAGTCATACCTGGTTTTAACTTTAGCTTTCTACAAATCAGGTCTAATTTAGCTTCTTGTGCTTCATCCAGGGTTTTTGCATTCTTCCAATAACCACAACTATAATTTAATCTTTTATCCAGCATATTTTTATAGAGGTCATTGCCTATATCATAATGCCGCTCTCCAATCACGTAGGCTTTTGATTTTCTTTGCTGATTTATTATTCTGGCTTTGAGGGCATTCCACACAAGACGCCTGGGAGCCCTGATTTTTGTATCCAATCTCGCTTTTAGAAACCTATCAACTGATTGATCGAGTGCCTGGCATTCCCACCATCCATCCATATATGCTTCTCCTAAAGCGAGGGAACCGCCTGCCAAAACCCTTAAATATAAACCTTGATTATTCACCTGAATATCCCAGGGTCTTTTTCCATTAATCTTAACATCTGCACGATCAAGAAAATCTTGCATTATTTGTTTCATACTTTTTATTGTCATTTTATAATTACTCCACTAAAATTACTTAATTATTGAGCATTAACAACCCGTCCCTATGATACTTTTTTATTATCATATATCTAATTAATATAAAAATAAAGCCAATTTTTTAAATAAAGTGATAATAACGATTTCTCTTATTATCACTTTATTCGTAAAATAATAATAAACCTAATATAGGCAAATCCTGCGTATGGAATATGGACAAAAGTGCGAAATCTGACCCTATTTTCTTATTCCTGAAACCCTTATAAAATAAGGGTTTCAAATAAAATATCACTCTAAGTGCCTTTAAACGCATAATTTTTAAAAATAGGTACTTTACCCCTCAAAAATCGCACTTTTTTGACTAACATTTCACTCTTTTAAAAACTGAAAATGGATATTTATAAGGGTTTCCCGATTTGAAGAAGACAAAAATAGACCAAAAATGGGGGTCGTAATTGCCGATTTTTCGGAAATTGAAGTGCGTTTAAAGGCACTCTACGTGCGTTAAAAGGGCATTCCTGAAGGGGGTCTGAAAGCCTTGTAAATAAAGGGTTTAAGAAGGCAAAAAAAGGGGACAGTCTTCTTTTGTGCTCCTGCATTTAGTGCAAGACAAAAAGCAAAGTCTGTCCCCTTCTTTCTAAAAAATGCTAAAAAACTTACAAATAAAGGTCTTTTGTCATTCCCGCGTAAGCAGGAATCCAGCATTTTCTTAAGAAATTATCTATATCATCAACCGGATACCTTGATTTAGATCCAGTTACAGAATCGATTTTGGTTTATGCGCTATTTTTACATTGTCACTAGAACCGTCCCCTTGACACTAAGAAAGCTAAATGTAAACTTTAATTTTTTAGTTTCTTAACTCTGGAAAAAAGTCTGGTCATTGTTTTGTAATTTTGTTTGACTTTGAAGCCCGTAATTTTTAATTTACGGACATCCACTTATATCTCTATCTTTGTTCCCAACTTATTTTCATAATTATTTATCAATCATAATGGCTTTCTATTAATTCCATAAAATAATTCCAATAATTATCCTGCCTTTCTCCCGTAAGAGCTTTAGCCATAATTTCTTTAATTGAATTCTGGTCTAAATGCTTTATTAATTCAATATCAGGTGGTCTATAATATCCACTACCTCTGCTATAATAATCTGACAATTCTTTCCATATTTTGGGAATTTGCTTTTCAGGCTTTATACCGTTAATCTTATTCCAACATATACCACAAAAATATTTTATAGTACTTTCAGGATTATCATAAATCCTACTACAAGCTATATTTATAGCATCTAATATTTCGTGTAATGGTAGGAGTTCTAAAAATCTTCTAATTGTAGTTCTTTTAAATTTTTCGGTAAATATTGTATTTTCATAAGTATCAGAAAATACCTTTTCTATTTCATCTATATCTTTTTGAATACGTTTTTCCACCTTGTGAATAAATTTGCGGTACTCTCTAATTTGTTCTTCTTTTTCTTTTATGACTTTTAAATTCTCATTAATTTTTATAGAAATTACATTATTATTACTGCTATCATCTTTACCATTATTACAATCAGAACAACTAGTAACTAAATTATTTATATCCTCTTTTCCCTTTTTAGAAACTGGCTCAACATGAATAACTTCTAATACGATTTCAGGGGGAGTTCTCCCACAATAAACACACCGAAAACCATCTCTTTTAAAGACTTCGACTCTTAATTTTTTAGATATTGTCAATTACAACCACTCCTTAAATGAAAATTTTATTTTAATTCTCTTCGCCCTATTTATATGGTAATAATACTTTAAAACTATAACATTTCTAATTTGAATGTGCAAAATAATCTTACGTGTCTGACACTCACCATTATTACACTATCTCTATTTTATTTTCAATTATATTTTCTATAATTTCTAATTCTTCCTGTATCTTATTAATAGCAGATGGCATTTTTTGCAACTCATAATCAATTTTTAAACCTTCCTTAATATCAGTAAGATTATCATAGTACTTTTCTAAACTCAAATAAAATCAATATTGCATTTACTGTATGATACGGTTGTCGGTTAACAGTCAGAAAAAAGATAAAAAACCTTAGTATTGGATCGTGGGAAGGGCTCATATTATAAGGGTTTTGAGTGGTGATTTCGAAAAAACGTTCTTTTTTGCATTATTTTTACTCGGGCTATAGTTTCACCCTCGAAAATCGCTTTTTTTAGCCAATATTTCACCCTTTCAAAAACTGAAAGTGGCTATTTATAAGGGTTTTAAGATTTTAAGAAGGTAAAAATAGGCCAAAAATAGGGGTCGTAATTGCCGTTTTTTTGAAAATTGATGCCCTTTAAAAGGCACTCTACGTACGTTTTTGTGGCATTCCTGAAGGGGGTCTGAAAGCTTTGTAAATAAAGGGTTTAAGAAGGCAAAAAAAGGGCTTTTGTCATTCCCGTCTCTTTTTTGTCATTCCCGAGCAAGCGGGAATCTAGCATTTTCTTAAGAAATTTTCTATATCATCAACCGAATACCCTGATTTAGATCCAATTACAGAATCGATTCTGGTTTACGCGCTATTTTTACATTGTCGATAGAAGCGTCCCTATGACATTACCCTCATTTTAATATTTTCCCTAATATTTCTCCCTTTGAAGAACTTCAACCGCTAAATTATTCCATTGAAACAATTTATCCATTGTATGTAAACCATTTAACTTAAGATCTTCATAATTTCCAGATTCAGTATAAAGCCATTTTCTATAATTTGCCCCAAGTCCTGAGAAAGGAACTGGAAACATTTTTATCATTTTAATATTTATATTTGGGGACAAATCTAAAATCCAATTGCTACCTGGAGAACTTGGGAATAATATTTCATAAGCATCAAAAGCATTAGGAATTTCACTTAATGGAATTCCTGTCTTACTAGATAAAATCTCATATTCCCTTTCTTCGTAATCTTTTAATATAAAACCTCCAAATACCCACATAAACCACTGCCAAAAAACTGGATATCTATAGAAATATTTATGTTTTGCAATTGTATCAATTTTTCTATCAAATCGGCTCGGTAATAACCAATCCTTCAATGGTATTTTAATAATTTTATCTTTAACTTTTATTTCGAATTCTCCCTCGGTTTTATTTGTATATCCTACATTTTTGTAAAGAATGTAATCAACTACATTTTTTAATATAGCAAGTCTTGCTCGTTGTTCTATAAAAGTAGATATTTGAATATCTGTATATTTACACTCATAATAAGTATCATTAAAAACTTGCTTAGGTAAAATATTGCACTCTTCCTCAAAAGATTCACCTATAATTTCATTTCCACATTTTGCTGAAATGTGAGGATATTTTTGAAATGTAGAAAATAAACTCCCTAATTTTTGAACAATGTTTTCAGTAAAAAATATTCCACAATTTAAATCGTAATAGTAATTCTCCAATACTTGATAACATTTTTTGTTTTTATGGGATTTTTTCTTATGATTTAGACGTTTTAATAAATTACGTTCAATCCAATAGGAAAATCTCCAAATATCTACATCTAAATTGTCAATCTCATCACTATTGTTTATAAAAATAAATAACTCTTCTTTAGCCTTATCTAACTGAGAAACCAAACCCAATTCTATATCTAATTCTTTAGCTTTTTCTTTTATAAAATCAAAATTAGGTTTTTTATTATGAACTATCAATATACC
>JABUBL010000727.1_pt1 | contig 10390 bp, 18 predicted proteins | sample 7240371 | NCBI WGS metagenome assembly JABUBL01 (sample SAMN07256343, study PRJNA390944) | subsurface metagenome | isolation source: Methane hydrate marine sediment | place: Pacific Ocean: Eastern North Pacific, ODP site 1244 | collected 2002
AACATCCCTGGATCCCGTATATATAATAAGCATAACTCAGGCACTTCCTGAAATACCACTGCTGCAGGCGGTATATGGCTGAGTCATACTTCTCGGATAACTCTGAATAAGGTACCGTAGATCTCTCCGGTACCTCTGTGGTGAATTCAAAGCCGCAAACATCTTTAGCGATTTGATGTATTTCTGTCATATCCGGTTGAATATCTAAATCGTTGTAAAGATTCAGCTCCTGAAAAAAGCAGGCTGACTGTTCTTCCGTGCAGTCGGGCGGGAAGCGGTAGTTTTCGTTAAGTAGTCTGAGGATAGAACGAGCTGTGACCTCGTAATCCCACTCGACGGCGTCGTCGCCCTCTTCGAGGGCAAGGACGTTTTGTCCTGCTTCGACTGCGTTTTGACTGCAGACCATGCTTTCTGTGTCCTGACGATTCCTTGCCCACCAGGCCTTCATATTATCGATTATCGCCGATCTGCCCTCTTCCCAGGGATCGATTATGCGCTGCCATTTTTTATCGGTCAGCGGCCAGCTTGAGTATTCCTCGACGCTGCTGACCTCGCTCAATATTACATCTTTCGTTGACGGCCAGTGTGGATATGGCGCAGGTATTTCCACGCCGTGAAATCTGTTGATCATATCCAGTGGGTTAGTGTCCTGCAGGTAGCTTTTTGCCCCCTGGGTTGCCAGGTTCATGGCTACCATAGACTTGCCCAGAGTTCTATCGTCGATTTCCGGGATCCCGGTCCATAACTGCGCGATGTTCCGGAGCGCTTTACTCCATACACGGTCAAACCAGTAAAACGACGCTGGCAGGCCGGTAACCGTGACTTTCTCGCCTTTAACGTGCCGGTACAGTCCGAAGGGAATGTCATAAACCAGGGCTATTATAGGACCAAGACATAAGCCTGCACCGAAAATATTATCGGTCGTCTGTAGCAACTCAATAGATTCACCGGCCGTGAGGTCTAACCTTTTAAGTTTGTTTATCCTCCGGAGTTTGGCTTTCTTTGTGTGTGGGTGGGCGTTGATTGCGGCATTTAATTCGTGCTGTAATCTTCTTGCTTTCCATGGCAGCCGGCTCAATGTCATGCCAATATTAGCGATTTCGGCCGCGGTGAATAGCCAACCGGCGGGACCGGCCAGGACTTTGGCAATCTGTGAAGGCATACGCTGTGCGGCGAAACGAGCAACACAACCTAATGTCCCTAACGTGTCGTTGACATCGTCCATAAATGTAAGGACGCTTGCGGAATTGCGAACAATTCGAGGAGATGGTGAGGCCATCATCTGAAGGAATTGATCCCGCTTCTTTGTCATCAGCTCCTTGATGTCTTCGTAGCGTTTTTCTCCCAGGGCTTTGACATCTTTCTTTTTATACAGCGCAAGTTCCTGGACCGTGGGTTCTGGCGTAACTCGCCAGTGGATTATATCTTCGAATCCAGGGATGTTTATATTATAACCATATTTGGCGTTGTACTCCCGTTTTTTCTGTTCAAATTCCTCAGTGGTAAAGCGTGGGAGCTTGACAGGGAACTCAAATTTAAAGGTCATGATAGGTTATTAGCCGTAAATAACGGTATTTTACTGATCAGTGGAAAAAGAAAAGCTAAAATATCAACGTGGCTGATAGATCTCTCTTAGGTGCATAGGATACCACTAACTATACTATGTAACATTGTATACCATAGGTGCTGGCCACGTCTAACAAGTCTTCCTCAATAGTCTCTGATACCAGAATTAGCCTTTCTGGCTTAAATATTTTAGGGTCCCGGACCCAAAGAACCCTGTAACTCTGGAGTTGACCAATAGCTCGGAGTCCTGGGTCAGCGGACACCTCTATAATCCAGACTTCATCTTCAAGCTCTGCGATGGAGTCGGCGCGTTTGACAAGCAGCTGCCGCCACATTTTCTTTAGTGGGTCCATTTTATCTTTGTCCAGGAGAAGAGGGCCTCCTAAAGAACAGTCATAGTATAGGTTTAAAAAGGGGGCTCCATAAAGAGACAAAAACCTATACCAGACAGGGATATCAGGTTTAAGCATATGCGGAGGATCCCCGCGCCAGTCTAAAGAGTATCGTCTTCCAAGGTCGGTCGGCATTGATTCAACTCTTTTTTTATCCAGGAGATATCGGTTTGCATTTTAGCAATAGAGACATGAAGCTTGATCTCCCGGAAGATGATCAAAACAAACACTGGAGATAACGGAATTATGTATTCTAAATATGGCATAGGAAAAAAACCATTACCAATAATTAATAACTAATCGAGGGACCTGAGAAGATGCGGCTTGAGTTGAACGGGCGCCGCTCCATTTTTCGCCTTGAGCAGGTGCAATGATTTTGTAGTCGTAATCATAATCGCGAACAACTAATTTAGCAAAAGATCCAAGGACGGACTGAATATAAGAAATGCCGGCAGAATTAAAGGTAAAAGTGTTGTCGGCGTCAATTACCCAATCGATATTGGAAAACATATCTCCGGTGAAATCGTCCCACTCGGGGGCTGTGTAAGGGTCGGCCTGTGTAGATTTTTGAACTGAAACTTTGAGATCATCGTATCTTTTGCCGTATAAAAGAAGACTTACAGAGTCGACGATTTTACTAGAAGGAAGTGCGGTGAGATCAAACAAAAGCCAGGTTCTGGCAAGATACCAACGGTCATAGTAATCGTTATATTCAAAGCCGACCATCTCGTCGTAGTAAGAAGCAAGCGTAACGGTAGTAATAGAAAGGGGTGAATTACGGGCCTGGGTCCATGAGTCTCCATCGTTTCCCCTTGCTTTTAACCAGGTGTTCATGAGAGCCGTATCTTCACATTCGATAGTAACTTCTGTCAAAGGGCCAATTTGATAATTGGGATGTGATGGGTAGCTTCCTCCCGGACCGGGAATGTAAGGGTCGAACGGGTTGTAAGGACCTGCTTCGCCGGGTGGTAAAGGAAAGAGAGGGGGTGCAGCGCCCGGACCGTAGTAGTAAATCCTGAGTGCCCTGGGCAGTGCTTTAGAGATTGGCCAGGGCGTTAACCAGAATAATAGTCTGATCGCGAATTCTTTTTTAGTCATTTCAGGCATTTATCAATACTCCGGATTATATAACCGGAATGTTATATAAATATGAGCTTTTCGCCTGGCCAGGTGAAAAAGCACCACAAGGCGTTTTAAACAACACACAAGATGCAGTTTTAGAAAAATATATATTGTGGTTTGTGGGCCAGGATCAGGCTGCCGGCAGCTGATATCTGGAACATTTGCGACTGCATCTTGTGGTTAATCTCCGGCCGGCTCTTCCATGCTAAGGGCAGCGGACAGAAGTTCCTTAAAACTAAAGGGCTGGAGGATCCTTAAAGGCAATACCCCAATGTTAACTGAGATCAGGAAATCATCCCCTACGTGAACATTTTTGGCCTTAACCGTAATAATATTTCTCCCGGGTATAAGCTCATAAAACTCCCTGGTGGAAATAATCGTATTATTGGCCCTGATCGCGTCGTCACTGTTGGTGGGGCAAAGCTGATACCCTCCGTCCATAAGCTTGACATAAACCTCCCTGTTAGCATTTACCGGGAATATTATATCGATCTGGTGAATAACACCGGCAGAGAGCTCGAGTTCCGTTTCCACGAATTCTGCATCCGGTCCGCCTGCTTCAACTTCAATATTCTTGGAAAAAAACATAGTGTTTTGCTCTATCCTCTAACCAGCCTGCATGAACCTTTGGCAGTCGCTTTATCAAAATGTGTTAGGTAGCCGTAATAAAATGATATCGTAAATGCTTGATCGGGAATGCGGTCATTGGTGTTAGACGTCCAGGTCTCTAGGATTGGCGTAGAGGGAAAAACGTCAGAGTCTAAAGCTGGATTCCATGTACTGAGGTCGAAAAGGCTGATTAGCTCTGTGACGTTTGGCACTCGCCAGTCATCATGTCCGCCAAGACTCGCTGCATTTGCCACGCTCACGAACTCCCAAATATCCTCGTCATTCACTGCATCTGCCCATAGTAGTTTTCCGTCACTGTCCGGACCAATATCGTCAAGAGGTACATACCTGGTCCACATGAGGCCTGTATTATTATCCTGGACACATTCATTTGAGAGGGCGTGGGTTTTAGCATTAATGACAATATCAGTCGTACCTGAATAGTCTCCAGCATCTAATACTGTGTAACTCTTGATAACCCCTTTTTCCAGGTCGCCGTCATCACCGGCGTGATAAAGAGTCGTCTGGCCAGTAACTAACAAATTGGAATTTCTCAATAGCCTTACCTCGTCGATTAAGGTCTGAAAATCATTAACGCTAACGATCGCCTTTAGGTTCGCCTCGGTTGCCTGTTGAACCGTCCTTACGATCGATAGTTGCGTGACAGTTGCCTTTAGGTTAGCGGCCACTGCCTGGATTACCTTAAATCTTTCTACAGGATCCGGCTGGTATATCTCGACAGGCTTTGGGTCGACGTCTTCATAATCTTCGTGGTCTGCCATGATCTATATCTTTCGGTCGCCTCCCGTTTTATAGCCGGTTACCGCGTTGATCATAGTGCTGATAATTCCTCCGCCGGTGCGTGGTTTTTTAAATGGATCCAGAAAAAATCCTACAGTGAGCACGTGAGCATAATCCGCCGAGTCGTTCCAGGTCACGCAATCGATAATATAAGGCGGCTGGAAAAAATCGATATCCAGGTGAAGAGGTACAATACAACGGTTTAGCCTGTAGTTTTCAGCAGCGTTGTAAGGTAGTATTTGGTGAACACCTATCCTGGCGATAAAATGAAGGTATCCGGAAGGGCCTCGAGGAAAATACAGAAATCCACCGACAAGGCGTCCCCTGGATAAACGGAGCGGAGTTATCAAGGGGTTGGCCTCATTATTTTCTTTAGGTGTTGAAATGTAGGCGATATAATCCATTCATAATCACTCGCCTTTTTCTCGATATTCATCAATTGATAGCAAGCAACCAATAATATGGAGACCTATAACATGCCCAACGGCTGCGTCCGGGAAATGAGCGAAAATTTGATCTCCCTCGCCGACAAAAAAATCCCTGAGGGCGGACATGCCTTCTTTCCTGACGGTGCAACCTCGTGACCTGCAAACTACATCACCTATGCCGTCACGGACGCCAAAAGAAATAATGTCCCCGGTGTCGCTAGATGGGGCATGACAAAAACAAGTATGAACGTGCAAGATATAACCAGAATTAACAACATCAGAAAGAATATATTTGGAGTGGGAGGCATCAACCACCTCACTCCATTTATTGATATATATCTGCCTCATTAAGTTAATGCCCTCGACGCGCTGTTATTAGTAATTCCTGAGTTGCTGCAAAAAAACCTGGCAAGTCTGGGAATCTACGGATTCTCCACCTGTAATATCCAGCTTAAGCGAACCAATTTTAGTGACGTCAAACCAATCCTCGATCTCGTCCTGCAGGCCGAAAGGTATTTCGATTGCGCAGTGAGGGCACCAACCTTTAGCTTGTGCCTGCCAGTTAGGGCCTGCGGTTGCCTGAATCTGTTGAAAACGACCGCCGTCGCCCTGATAAAACCTGACACTATTAGAGGCGGCGGCTGCCCAACCACAACCGATCACTCTTACTTGGTGCGCTGGCATACAACCAAAGTACCATGTTGCACCAGATCCCTGCCCGGCAATAGTTTCCTCACAAGGCGGTGTATTGGATTGGAGGATAGCAATGAGATTACGGATATCCTCATCAATAACAACTTTTTTGTCTCCGTCCTGGCTCAATTTAACATGGGCAAGTTGGACGTCCGGCTGTGTGCCTGGCCTTCTCGGGCTGACAAGTAACTTTCTGTAGGGATGGTCTGTTGGGAGATCGATATACTCATGAGCATTATCAGCAAGAGTATAACTGACAAGCTCTTTGGCCATAAGAAAGCCGGCAGGTGTAACGGCCTTCTCATCAAAGGTGTGGGCAAGGACCTCCATTCTTCCCGCGTCACAAGCACAACCGCCGCCGTCAAGATTGATAGAGATCTTAAGTTGAGGGTTGGTAAATTTCTTGGGATCGAAGGCTAACAGGGTATCGTATAAGAATCTACCAAAATTCAACTGATAAACAGAATGAGAGTAGTTGTTGTTAAGGTATCTGATGTTGTGGTAAGGCATTTTCTTGTTGTGGTAAAAATCCAGGGCCTGGGCCTCAAAACCGGAGAGACTAAAAAGAAGATCGCTGCCGTCCACAAGGTCGATTTTAGAGATACATCCTGCGGGGTGCAAGTTGGCTGTAACACCGGCTAAGGGTGTATCGTTATAGGCACTATAAAAAATCTGCAACATCGAGACAGGGTCCGCAAGATCGACATCGATGATCTCTACCTTATCGGTCGTATACTCTGTGGTCGCCAATAGTTTAGCTATTCTGTAATTCATAACAAATTACCTCCTAATTAATTGTTGATAGTTCTGCCCCTGCCGCAAATGAACAAACAAACATAGAGATCAGATTGAGCGCCTCCGGTGATATGCCAAGTAAATTAAATGAAGAATCAAACTGAATGCCTAATAATTTAACAACGTCCTGTATGTCCTGGGCAAGCAGGGGGTCGCTGGTTTTGGTGGATATCGTTTTGAGTATAATCTGAAAAGCCACGTCTGCCGGTTGCGCTTCGTCGGTTAGTGTCTGACATGAGTTCCTGGCCACAATACCAAGTGCCGTGAACACGTGCGGGCGAGACTTAATGCCGTGGTATGCTATCCGGCGCGCAAGGATCCGGATTACAACGTCTGTCTCGGGTCCGGCCGTTTTCATGCAGGCGATAAAAGATACAATGAAAATAACTATTACAGCCATGCTTATAAACTTAATTCGTTTCATGGCATTAACCAGGGTTACTCACCCAATTTTTTTGCGATCAGGGCGTCAACCACTGCTTTGACTCTGGCAAGATTCCTGGGATCCCGCTTAGGGAACCTGGGTCCAAGATCAACCGCTGCTATAGCTTCCCTGTAGGGAGCGAACCCTTTCTCATAGTCAGGACGGGCAATGTAAACACCTTCGGAGAATCGACCTGGTCCTTTTTTCAGGGCCTTCTCCTTCCATTTCGAGGTACCGGCTTCCTCTACACCCTTGGCAAACAGATTCTTTGCCGCTGCTGCATCTATGCCTGCCTTCCAGTTGTCTTTGGCCGCCTTCGTCTCCTCGGCCCAATCCCTTTTGGGATTCTGGATTCCTAATTTATAGTCTTCGACCCTCATCGGGGTCACACGTGCCCACTTTTCACCGATCGCAGCTAAACTTTTTATCTCAGCCATAATTATTTCCTCCCTGATAAAATTAAGGTTTAGACCCTGTGACCCTATGCCACAGGGCCTAGAAATGCAAATCTCAAACAGAGATGCGGTAAATTTACCACAGTTGACAAAGCTTGTCAAATAAAAAGCATTATTCAAAAAAGGAATAACGACTATTGCTAATATCTATTGGACATTCATGGTAAAAATAATAGATAAGGGAGATCAACCCAAAAAGGGAGATGGTATGAAAGATGTTAAGAATTTTATAATGGAAGCGTCAAAAGAAGAGATATGGAAGGAGGTACACAAAAGGATAGTAGGAACAGAACTAGATTACATAGGTGTTAAAAACTGGGTGATGGGATGGCTTAAAAATAGAGACCGAAGAGAGGGCTTCTATAAAAACCTTATAAGAATATTGGAGGGTTAAAATGGATGTAAAACACAAAGCACACCCGATATTACTTATGAATTTAATGATCCAGCGAAAATATAATAAAGATTACTCCTTTCCTTCACAGGAAAAGATGATTGAGTTACTGGATTTAAGGCAAGGGTACAAAAAATCCAGGGCAACTCTAAACCGGTGGATGCGGGTAATAGAAGATAGCAAGTATTTAATTCGCCGCCGGCGAATTAGAAGGGACCATAAACGTGGGATGATATTCAAATCGACACTGTATAAAATACCGATTAAAGGATACAGGCTTTTGGCCAGGTTCGGTGTTGATGTGTCAAAAGAGATCGCTAAATATCAAAGGTGGTTAGAAGAAATTAACCCGGACATAAAGCAAAAAAGGTTAAGAAAGCAATACGCTGCGGAAAAACATAATCCAAGGCATACGGAGTTTATCAAGAAAATCTTGAATGGTTTAGGCCGCGCTGTGAGTTTTATAGTTTAGCCGGCCGCTCCGAATCCCCGTGTCTCACTTTTTACCGGGTAAAAAAAATACCCGTGTCTCACTTTTGGAAACACGGGCACCTGTTAAGGGTTTAAGGGTGTTTAAGGATCTTTGTTGAGTTGGCCTAATTGATGATCCAGGATATCCCTGATATCAATCTGTATCTCTGTCTTAATAATAGCGACTGCAGCAAGATCATAGTGTTGAGGGTCTAACCTTTTTGCATGCTCCATTAAATCATTTAAAATGTCCTCTTTTGTTCTCATCTAATTATTTGACCTCCTTTTTCCTTATTGCCTCCATCACCTGCAATAGTTTAGTTGTCACCTTCATATGTACGTTATGTATACGTGATACAGGATCAGGGTTTTTAACTTCTCTCGACTCTGTCAGTATCAGTGATACAATCTGGTTTATTCCGCTTTCTTGCTCGTTATCCAAGATCTATGCCTCCTTTAAAGTTTAAAGGAAAAACAACGTTAAACAGACCGACAATAAGAGTATTAAGGTGCAAATAGCCAAAAAGAACTTCTCCCAGTTAATTTTTTTCATCAAACAAGCTCCTTTCAAACGGTAAACTCTAAGGTTTTAAAAAGTAAGCCACCATCTTCTTTAACAGCAATACAAAGAATCCTGAACAGATCAAGTAATTGATTTGTTGACATATGAATATCATTACCCTTATAATCATCAAAAACTACAAGATGTCCTGTGATAGATACTTTAATCATTTCGCCTCCTTTTCTATCCTCTCGACCTCATCGATGCACTCCCTGTAAAACTGACCTTTGACAGATAAGTCCATTCTCCGCCCTTTGTCCTGGGCCACTGACTAAAAATGTAAACTGTAAAACTCATATCTCTTTCCCTCCTTTCTTTGTGTAAATCTCGGGTTTACCTGACATAGCTCGCGCCCTCAAATAATCCTCAACGATGCTCTCCATGTGCCTAATAAGAGTATCTTTCATTGTGATCTTATAATAAGCACACGCTGCCTTAAAATCCCTATGTAATTTAGGGTCTATCTTTGTTATTAAATAACATGGCATACTCGTCATCACCTCCTTTATTTATCAGTTATTTTTTGAATAGCTAAATCGATTCTGGATTTAACTACACCAAGAGAAATAAGAGCTTGTTCTCTATGGTAGGCTTCTGTCTCATAAGTGCCTATAGAGAGTAAATGATGTGTAGCTGTTGAAAGCCATTGGGATGTAGAAATTAAACTTAAGATCTCATCTAAATATTTTATCATCAAATCACCTCCTTTCTGTAAGTGGTTATAATAAACACTATAAACACTATAAACACTATGTCAATAGTTTTTTCCATAATTACTTATGAAAAATTTCTATAACTACTATTCACTTTTTAAATAGGTCTCTTATAAAGCCTTCCATGGCGTCTGAATGGATAATTGGCATTGTTTTTGCACTTTCGCCCCTAATTGAAATGAGAAAAACTTGACCTTTAGCTTGCGTGGTCAAGTTTTAGAGCTGAAATAAGGAGTCGGACTTCTTAGGCCGATTTCATTCTAAAAAAAGAGGGGGATTTCGGCGGCTTTTTCTTGCCGATATCCCTCTCTCAATAACCTTTATACAGCAAGCTGTAGATAGTGTAGCAAAAGTGAGACACGGTAAAACATGGGGGTTTGCGGGGGAGTTTGGTGGATTTCGGCCATACCAAAAACAAAAACCTTGACAAGATCCAGGTAAAAACCTATTAACCTAAGTCATGGCAAGGTATATAGTAAAAGTAACCCAATCTGAAGGTCAAACAAGGATAACTATACCTAAGATGATGGCAGAGGAGACAGGACTTGACAAGGCTAAGGTGGTCGAAATATGGTTGACTGAAGAAAAAATAATACAGCTAGAAGAGTATCATGGCGAAGATGGAAAAGAAGAGCATATATAAAGAAATAGGGTTGACCTTGATAGATCCTCCTGAGGATGTAGCAAGGTTAGAGATATCGGAAGATCAGATCAAAGAGCTGGCACAGTCCATTAAAGAACAGGGGTTGCTACAGCCTATTATTGTATTTAGACACAATGAACGCTATGAGATCGTGGCAGGGCATAGGAGATGGTTAGCAGTACTGTACCTGAAACAAAAGACAATAGCTTGCAAGGTAGTTGATAGTAACCCTAAAATGAACGCCCTGGCAAGGGCGACCGAAAATCTTCAAAGAAGCGATTTAACACCCCTCGAGGAAGCTAATCAATACCATGCGATAATT
>JABUBL010000728.1_pt1 | contig 10385 bp, 13 predicted proteins | sample 7240371 | NCBI WGS metagenome assembly JABUBL01 (sample SAMN07256343, study PRJNA390944) | subsurface metagenome | isolation source: Methane hydrate marine sediment | place: Pacific Ocean: Eastern North Pacific, ODP site 1244 | collected 2002
CTGATATTGCATGGGCTATGATGTGTCATGAAACAAATTTTCTAAAGTATGATGGAATAGTTCCTGAAAGTGCTAATAACTTTTGTGGATTAGGAGCGACAGGCAGTCCTGGTGTATATAATAGTTTTGCAACTGAAGAGTTGGGAGTAATTGCTCATTTTGCTCATTTGGCCTGGTATGTATATCCAAATCATGTCAATTCATATTGTTCCATGGATTATGATCCAAGGCATTTTACTTGGGGTGTATCTCCTCCTCATAACTACAATGGAGATCATACTCTAAATTGCTTAAATGTTAGATGGGCTCCTTCTTCTGATTACACCTATAAAATAATATTATTTGCCAACGAAATCTATAACTAATCTATATATTTAAATTTCTCTTCTTCTTTTTGGAATTTTTAACCTAATTTTTAATCTATTCTTTAAAATATTAACTTTTTTAAAAGCTAATACAAATAAATTATTAAAACTAATATAGATGAAATAATTGCAAAAGATAACTTTGGATAATAATATGTTTCTAATAAGCTGAGTTCTTTATCTAAAAATTTCTCTGCAATCTTTAATGTTATCTTATTTATCCAACAAGTTGTAATACTAGGATGAGGAAGGACTAAAGTTCTTTCTAAATTACCAGTAAATAAAGCATTAAAGAATCGTTTTGTAACTAAAAAATAATTTGATTCATCAATATAAATTGCATCTGTATTAATAAACAGAATTCTGGGCAGTAAAGCAGAGACAAATATAAAAAAAGAAAGTAAAAAATTTTTTATTTTCATTAATTTTATTTATTATTTAAAAATTTTTTTATTAAACATAATCGACTTTATTTTGTTTTACTAATTGATAAAAACCTAATAAATTCTAATAACCAATAATATATTTTATAATAAAAGTGTATTTTATAAGTACAATATTTTTCTATTAAATTAATAACTTGGGACTGAACCCCTATCACTAGACACATTGTATACTAAAAATTATTAAGTTATAATAGCGTGTGAGACAAAAAAGGAGGTCTCATCATAATGAGAAAAAGAAGAAGTTTTACAGATGATTTTAAAAATGAAATAGTGGAGATATTACTGTCAGGAAATATGTCAGCAGCACATCTCTTAAATAGTTCAGGTAAACATTATAAGTTAGTTTTAAATTGGATAAATATGTATCCAATTGATGGGGTTCATACCAATAAGAAGTTATTTAGGTAAACGTTTATGAAAACAGTACAAAGAATAGCGAAAAATACAGTAGTACTGCTTTTGTCAGATATAGTTAGTAAAGTACTAGGATTCTTCTACGTAATGTATACTGCCCGCTATCTGGGTGCAGAAGGATTTGGTATTCTGTCTTTTGCACTTACCTTTACTGGAATCTTTGGCGTTTTTAGTGATTTGGGTTTAAGCTCACTAACAGTTAGAGAAGTAGCGAGGGATAAATCCTTAGCGGGAAAGTATCTTGGAAATATCGCTGTAATGAAGATATTTTTGGTGATAATCGTATTAGGATTGATCACCCTAACAATAAATCTCTTAGGATATCCAGAACAAACAATTAAGGTCGTTTATCTTGTTGCTTTATCCATTATCTTTAATACTTTCAGTGGGATGTTCTATTCAATATTCCAAGCTTATGAGAAGATGGAATATCAATCTTTAGGGCAGATATTGAGTAGCGTTTTAGTGCTTCTTTGCACTTTATTAGTAATATCTCAAGGATTTGATATTGTTGGTTTTGCTTGGATTTATTTTATTGTTAGTATGATTGTTTTGGGATATGCTTTTGCTGTTTGTGCGTGGAAGTTTGTTTTGCCAAAGATAGAGATTGATTGGAGTTTCTGGAAGGCTACGATAAAGGAAGCGTTGCCGTTTTTCCTATCAGCAGTTGTAGGTATTATTGTTTTTAAAGTTAATATAATCATACTTTCAATGATGAAGGGTAATATAGTTGTTGGTTATTATAGTGCAGCATACAGATTATTTGAAATTTTAATGTTTATTCCTGTAACTTTTGTTGGTTCAATTTATCCTATTCTTTCTAACTTTTACGTTTCATCACAAAAATCTTTGAAGTTAGCATATCAGAAATCCTTTAAATATTTATCAATTATGGGTTTGCCTATTGCAGTAGGAATAACACTTTTAGCTGATAAAATTATCTTAATTATCTATAAGAGCGAGTTTTCTCAATCAACAATTGCGCTTCAAATTCTTATTTGGACAGTTCCAATTATTTTCTTAACCTATATGTTTGGAACAATGCTTGCATCAATAAATAGACAACTTTTGTTACTAAAAATCAATTTTATTTGTATGTTATTAAATGTAGGAATGAATTTAATACTTATTCCAAAATATAGTTTTATAGGGATATCCATAGCGACTGTAATTACCTCATTATTATCATTCATACTATGTTTTTATTTCCTTTCGAAATTTGTTTTCAAAATACAAATCTATAACATTGCTATAAAGCCAATAATAGCGAGCGTAATAATGGGCTTATTTATTCAATATTTTTTAAAAACAAATTTATTTTTATTAGTTTGCATTTGTATTATTATATATTTTGTGATACTAATTATTTTAAAGACCTTCTCAAGAGAAGATCTTAACTTATTTAAGCAGGCAGCTAATATAAAATGATGTATAAAATAGAGAGGTTGAAGAGGTTAACTGTCCATTCTATCATTGGACATGTGTATTCAAATGCTCGCCTGATTGGAAAAAGGATACAGCATGGATATTATTTTAAAAACTGGATGGAACGTAGAAAAAATATGGAACTTTTAAAAAAAACCAGAGAAAACTTGAACGATAGAGAGGATATTAAAAATAAAGAGCCTCTTGTATCAGTTTTAATCTCTACATACAATAGAGCTGAGATTTTAACAGAACGCACTATTCCGTCCGTTTTGAGACAAACATATCAAAACTTTGAGATAGTAATAGTTGGAGACCATTGTACGGATAACACAGAAGAGCTAATTAAAAAAATTAATGATAAAAGGATAAAATTTCATAATTTGCCGAAGAGAGGCGAATATCCTACGAATCCTCGTGATAGATGGTGGGTTGCTGGCGTTATTCCTGCAAATAAAAGCATCGAGTTATGCTCTGGTGATTGGATAGCTCCAATAGATGACGACGATGAATTTTCAGAAGATCATTTAGAGATGTTATTAAATTATGCGTTGGAACATGATTATGAAATGGTTTATGGAAAAGTAAAAATGGAGATTAAGCCAAATGAGTGGACAGAAGTAGGTTCTTATCCACTTAAGGGAGGAAAAATTTGTCATCTATCAGTTTTGTACCATTCAAAATTAAAATTCTTTAAATATGATATTAACGCTTGGAAATATGGAGAACCTGCTGATTGGAATATGTGGAGAAGAATGAAAGAGGCAGGTGTGAGGATAGGGTTTGTTAATAAAGTTGTGGGCAGACATTATTTAGAAAGGACACAAACGGGCGATAAAAATGCAAGAAATTAATTTGCTTTTTGTTCAGGGTGGACGACGTGTTTCTCTTATTAACAGGTTTCGCAAAACCCGGTTTCAAGTCGCACAGAAGCTATCAATTAGGGGACTTAGCCTACCTTCGGGGGTAACTTTGAGGGAGGAAAATATCGAATATATTGCCAAAACGGTTTATTCCTTAAAGGAGGAGATGTAGTATGGGCGAAGAGAAGACGACAAAACAGATTTTAGAAGAAAAGTTAAAGGAGCACAAGCATACCACCCTTTACAATCCCGAAGCCATAAAGGAAATAGACAAGGCATTTGAGAAGTGGGGAAATACGGCGATGTCTGAAGAGGATAGGATGAATTGGTATGTAGTACCGCGCGTCGTTTTAGGCTCGGAGATTCCCAGAGGATTATTTTACACCCCTCTCGATGTCACCGCTTCGGACTATAGGAAAGACATAGGTTCTCCGGGGGAGGAACCTTATACCAGAGGTATCCATGCAAACATGTACCGGGGCAGGAGATTTACTATTCGCCAACTTTCCGGCTTGGGAGGCCCTGAAGATACCAATGAAAGGATTAAATTCCTCTTGGGACATGGTGCTACCGGCGTGAATATAGTTTTCGATCTTCCAACAATACAGGAATATGATTCGGATGACCCCATGGCTAGAGGTCAGGTAGGCATGGGCGGGGTTGCTATTGATTCCGTAGAAGATATGGAGATACTATTCAAAAGTGTCCCTATTGATAAGATAAGCGTCTCTTTGGTAACCCATTATCCCACGAATACTGCTATACTTTTCGCCATGTATTTGGTGATGGCCGAGCGCAGAGGAATTTCGTGGGGCAAGCTGAATGGCTCGGTACAGAATGACTTGATAATGGAAGAGGTGGTGCGGGGTGCTCCAGAGTTCATACCACCCAAGGAGTGCTTTAGAATACAATGTGATAACATAGAGTTCATCAGAGAGCATGTGCCAAGATGGAACTGCATTACCTTCAATGGCTACAATTTACGTGAAGCTGGGACTTCTACGATTACTGAGACGTCAGTCGGCATGGCAAATGCCATTGAAAGCCTTAGAGAGATGGTTAGGAGGGGGCATAGTGCAGATTGGGTAGCTGAAAGGATCTCCTTTTTCTGGGACGTTTCCAATGACTTCTTTGAGGAGATTGCTCGACTACGGGCGGCGAGGAGGCTATGGTATCGAATCATGAAATATAGATTTGGCGCCAAGGGTGTTAGATCTATGTGGATGAGATGTCACGTCCAAACCTCCGGCTTGTGCCTAGCTAGGGAGGAGCCGATGAACAATATTGTAAGGGCAGCTTATCACGCCTTAGCTGCCGTTTTAGGGGGTGCTCAATCACTGCATGTTGATTCCTACGATGAAGTCTATTCAGTGCCTACAGAAGCAGCTTCACTGGTATCTTTAAGAACGCAGCAGATAATTCAGGAGGAGACAGCGGTGACCCAGGTGGTTGACCCACTTGGTGGCTCTTTTTATGTGGAGTCGCTGACTAACGAGATGGAGAGAAGGATACTTGATGAGGTGAACGAAATAGAGACAACAGGGGGTATAATTGCAGCAATAGAGACAGGCTGGCTACATAAGAAGATTGCCGAGTATGCCCATCATGAGAATGAGATGATTGAGCAGGGGGAAATAAAGATAGTCGGACATAATTGCTTTAAGGCTACTGATATAGATATACCTGAGATTGATGTCCTCAGATATGCAGGAGGTGTAGCGGAGAGGCAGCGCCAGAAGCTGGAAAAACTAAGGTGGGAGCGGGATAACGAGCGGGTAAAACACTGCTTACGAGCGCTTCAAGAAGCATGCAGGCGGCGGGAGAATGTATTGCCATATTGTCTTGAAGCAGCAAGAGCCAATGCTACAGAAGGGGAAATGGCCAAAGTATTCAGGGAAGCCTTTGGATTGTGGAAGCCACCTATATACTGGTAAGGAGGTCAATGCATCATGCCAAGTAAGGAAAGGAGAATCAGAGTGATAATGGCTACGCTGGGTTTAGAACCTCATTGGAGGGGAGCAGTCACTGTAGCTAGCATACTCCGGGATTTGGGTATGGAGGTGATTTACATTAGCAATGCTTACCCGGAAGAGATTATTCAAGCGGCTATTCAGGAAGATGTTGACGTAGTCGGGGTAAGTACCTTGACGGGAACTCACTTAACTCTTGGCAGTGAACTCTTGCAAATGGCTAAGCAAAAAAGCATAAAAGATAAAATAGTGTTTATCATTGGTGGCATCTTCCCGCCCCATGACGTGCCGAAGCTACATGAAGTAGGGTTCGATGGTATATTCGGTCCTGGAGCTAGAGGTGAGGAAATATATAGTTTCATAAGAAACGCGGTCACTGCTAAAGTAAACGAAGCTCGGAGAACTTCTTTGACATAAAACCACTCGCGAAAGTTCTCCGGGAGCCTTTAAAAAGTCGGAATAGGAAGTAGGTGGGAAAACATTCTTTAGAAGGGACACAAGGAGGTGTTAGCAATGGAACACATGCAATTTAAGAAAAAGGGTAAAAATGTAACAATATATCCGCTTGCAAAAATAGTTTTCCCTGAAAACATATCAATCGGTGATGAGACAGTTATCGACGATTTTGTTTTTCTTTACGGACAAGGGAAAGGCATTAAAATAGGAAACTTCTGCCACATAACCGTGCACTGCACCGTGCAGTCTGGGGGGTTGATAGAAATTGGAGATTTTTCAGGAATTGGTCCTGGTAGCATAATTTTAGCAATGAGCGATGATTATCGTGGTGGGGGATTTATAGGGCTTAAACTTTTTGGGGATAAGTATAGAAATGTTTCCTGTGAAGATGTAACTCTTGGTAGACACGTTCATGTAGGTGCTGGGTCGATTATTTTGCCAGGGGTTACTATTGGAGATGGCTGCTCAGTAGGCGCTGGAAGCTTAGTTACTAGAGATCTTCCTGAATGGACGATTTGTTATGGATCTCCTTGTAAACCAATAAAAGATAAACCGAAAGAAAAACAATTGAGAATGGAGAAGGAGTTTTTAGAAGAGTATTATAAGGGGAGATTAAGAACAATTCAGTGAATCTGACTGGAGAGAACTGATATGAGCATCTCAGAATCATGGGCACGAAAAATTCCTAATAAGCTTAAACCTCCCTTGCGAATAGCTTTGCGAGCCTACCGAAGGGTATACGGGAAAGTAACGCTTCTATCCCCTGCAAATCGATTCCAGACTACCAAATTTAGAAGGATGAGCCCTCTAAAACTGAATGTTGACTGCGGTGAGGTAAAATTTTCCGGCTGGGTAAATATCGACATCGAGCCTGGTGCCGACCTCGTTATAGATGTTAGAAAAGGTCTGCCTTTTATAAACGATAGCGTTGATTTTATATACAACGAGCATGTCCTAGAGCATCTCACATTTGAAGAGGGAGAAAAGGTTGTTAGGGAATTTTATAGATGCCTTAAACAAGGAGGCGCTTTGAGAATAGCGATGCCCGACCTTGACTACATTATCCAAAAATACAATACAGACTGTAAAAATCAAGATTGGTTGTCACAGCCCGAATACAAATTCATAGAAACCAAAGGAAGAATGATTAACATCAGTTTTAGGTGGTGGCAGCATGAGTATTAAGAAAATGTCCAAAAGAAAAAATTATTGAAATGGAGGCAAAACTTTATGAAAAATATAAGTAAGAATATCTTACTCATTGGAGCTAGTAGTGGAATAGGAAGAAAACTCCAACCATATTTTATAAATGATGGATTTTTAGTAATTCCACATTATTTTAAAGAAAAGATTGAAGATGGATATCATGCTGACATTCGAAAACCAGACGAAGTTAAAGAAATGGTTGCAAAAATCCTTAAAAAATACGAATCGATAGATATTTTAATAAATTGTGCAGGTATATCAATAGATGGAATTGCACACAGATATAATTACGAGGACTGGAAAAAGACAATAGATACAAATTTAAACGGAGCTTTCTATTGTATAAGAGAAGTCTTACCTTCAATGCGAAATAACAATTATGGTGTAATAATTAACATTTCATCGGTTGTGGGTCGGATAGGAATCCCTGGTACTATTGCTTATAGTGCAAGTAAAGTGGGATTAATGGGTCTTACAAGAACTATTGCTATAGAAAGCATTGCTAAAGGGATTACCTGTAACTCTATTGCTTTGGGTTATGTTAATGCTGGTTTAACAGCTAGATTACCCCAAGAATTGAAAAAACAAATTCTTGAAAGAATCCCTATGAAGAGATTTTGTGAAATAGATGAAATTTATAATACAATCGATTTTATTATTAGAACTCCCTATATTACAGGTCAAATCATTGATCTAAATGGAGGTTTATTTTCAATTTGAACAAGTGATTAACATGAGTATCTCAAAAGCGTTGGAGAATATAGCAAAACAAAAATGCATAAATATTCTTAAACTACTCTTGCGAATAGCTCCTACGAATACTGAGATGTCTGCTTTAGAGACTGGAATGTTTTTTCAGCTAATTACGGGGGGAGTGGTATATAAATGTTAGCAATAGTAGATACTCATTTTCCTTGGATAATTAGCGGCTTTAGATATTGGGAGAATTATGAATTTTGTAATATTGATAAAAGTATATTATTTTTTAGTGTTCATGAGATGAAAGATTATTTCCCAGCAAATATTCATCCTTTAGAATCTATTAAAAAACATCCGATTACTGATATTTATTGTGTGTTTCTAAATTTTACCCTAGGATTATTGGATTACCCGGGGGAAATACCTGGCAAGAATTTTTGGCTGTCTAGAAAACAGCATTTGCTATCTAAGCTTATAGGGCGTAATTACGGGCTATCTGAATTTATAAGGCAGAACAATATATCAGTCCATACAACTATTTATCCTGGTGGTGGCTATCAAGAAAATTTTCTAGACCAAGCTATAAAAGGATTAAGGTTCATAGGAAACCACCCAAACGTAAAGAATGTTTTCACAAATTTAAGTGCTGTGCAAGAAATTATCCCTACCGCTTATCGAGTTGCAGGCATAGTAAATACTGATTTTTATAAATATATCCCTCGGCAAGAAAGTGATAAAATCCAACTTTTGTTCGCTTGCCATCATAGGAGAGAAAAGGGATTTGATTATCTTAGAACGGCATTTAACTCACTCGACCCTGCAAAATATCACTTGCATATCGCTGGAGATTGGAAGGATGAACTCCATTTAATTAAACACAATAATTATACTTACTATGGAACGTTATCACCCGTAGAATTAAGGGAAGTTTACTATAAATGTCATATTGTGGTAACCCCAGGTTATATAGAAGATGCTCCTATCAGTGGTTTCGTAACTGTTGACGGATTTCCAACAGGGGCAGCAGCAGATGCTATGTCTACCGGGTGTTGTTTGATTTCAACCAACATTCGCAAAGATTATTTTGCGCTAAATCCAAGAGAAGATTATTTGGAAATCAATGAAAAATCTTCTGATGATATACTGAATGCTATTGAGTATTTATATGAGAACCAAGATATAATGTTATCCATAGCAGATAAAGGGCATAAAAAAATCTTGAAATTCTTTGATGCTAAAAAAAATGTGGCTTTTAAGTACAATAGGATCAAAAAAAGAGACACTAAATGACAAATGGAAGAGAAACTATGTTTGAAATAGCAATAAATAAATTAAGGAAATTTATTGCAATAATTGACGAAGAAGGAATAGTCAGCTTAATAAAAGGAATTAAGCGTTTTTTTATAGGCATTCTCCAGAATTATTCTCCAAGATTCTGGTATTGGGATTTTCTTTCACATTTTTCCAAAAGGCGCATTATTTTTAAACATATTAAAGGGTACCGAATGGCTTTAGATTTAAGAGATCGGGGGGTTAGCCGGAGCTTATTCTGTTTCGGTTTTATTGAGAAATTTGAAACAGAGCTTATTGAAAAAGTGCTCAGAAAAGGAGATACTTTTTTAGACGTTGGTGCAAATTTAGGATATTATACTTTAATTGCAGCAAAAATTGTAGGTAATGAAGGGAAGGTTTTTGCTTTTGAACCTGAGTCAAATAATTTTGCCCTGCTAAAGAGAAATGTTGAAATGAACGGATTCAAAAATATTGTTTTGGTTAACAAAGCTATTTCTAATAAATCTGGAAAAGCTAAATTATTTTTATCTAAAGAAAGGAATGTTTTCGGAGGACATAGTTTGTACAATAACGAATGGCTTAACGCAAAAGAAAACGATTTTGTTACGGTTGATATCATAACTTTAGATGAATTTTTTAAGGATTATGATGGCGATATAGATATCATTAAAATGGATATCGAAGGAGCTGAGGGATTGGCACTTCAGGGAATGCAAAATCTGCTAAGAAAAAATAAAAATGTAAAAATCTTTACCGAATTTTCACCTATAGGATTGAAAGCGTCTCCAATTGGACCAAAAGAGTATCTTAACATGCTTATGAATTTTGGTTTCAAAATTTATGAAATAAATGAGGAGAAAAAGAAATTAGAGTCTATTAAAACGTATATTTTAAATATGAATCAAACAAATTTACTATCCATTAAAGACTCAAAATTAATAATGGAGGCTGAAAAGGAATGAAGATAAGACAAAAGCTCGGGAATTGGAAAGGATTGATCAACATGATTAAGAGGAATAAATTAGTTAAAGGTAAAATTGAACTAATCGATTTTTGTTTTAAAGATAATAAAAGTATATCTTCTTTTGCGGATTTAGGTGGGGTGTGGGGCGTAGACGCTGGTTATACATTCTATATACTATCCAACTACAATATAAAAAGGGATTACCTGTAACTCTATTGCTTTGGGTTATGTTAATGCTGGTTTAACAGCTAGATTACCCCAAGAATTGAAAAAACAAATTCTTG
>JABUBL010000729.1_pt1 | contig 10380 bp, 11 predicted proteins | sample 7240371 | NCBI WGS metagenome assembly JABUBL01 (sample SAMN07256343, study PRJNA390944) | subsurface metagenome | isolation source: Methane hydrate marine sediment | place: Pacific Ocean: Eastern North Pacific, ODP site 1244 | collected 2002
CATCTCCGATTACACCAAGTTCGACCGCAAGAACTACCCCTACCCCGACCTGATGAAGGGCTACCAGATTTCACAGTACGACGCGCCCTTCGGCCATCACGGCTGGCTGGACATCGAGGTTGACGGCGAGGAGAAGAAGGCGGGCATAACCCGCGTCCACCTCGAGGAGGACGTGGCCAAGCTGTTGCACCGCACCATACCGGGCGAGGAGCATTACAGCCTGGTGGATGTCAACCGTTCCGGGGTGCCTTTGATGGAGATTGTCGGCGAGCCCGACCTGTGCTCCCCGGAGGAAGCCCGCCAGTACCTGATAAAGCTGAGGAGCATACTGCGCTACCTGGGCGTTTCCACGGGGAATATGGAGGAGGGGAGCTTCCGCTGCGACGCCAATATCAGCATCCGCCCTCAAGATAGCCCCGATACCCTGGCCAAGGTCGAAGTCAAGAATATGAACAGCTTTAAGGCGGTCTATCGCGCCCTGAGCTACGAAGAGGAGAGGCAGAGAAAGGTGGCGGGGGCGGGCAAGAAGCTATTCCAGGAGACGAGGGGCTGGATTGAGGACAGGGGGGTGACCGTTTCCCAGCGCTCCAAAGAGTATGCTCACGACTACCGCTACTTCCCCGAACCCGACCTGGCGCCGCTGGTGCTGGACCGGGCGTGGGTGGAAGAGATAAAGGCAAAGCTGCCCGAGCTGCCCGAAGACAGACGCGACCGCTTTGTCGCCGAATACGGGCTGTCCCTCTATGATACCAAACTGCTTACCGCTTCCCGGGAGATGGCCGACTACTTCGAGGACTGCCTGAAAGTCAGTCCGGAGCTAACGCCCAAGGAGATAAGCAACTGGCTTTTGGGCGAGGTGAGCCGTATAATAAACGAGAGTGTTATCGACATTACCGCATTCAGCCAAAAGGTCAGTCCGGAGCGGCTGGCCCGGTTAGCCAGGCTGAACTCGGAGGGAGTGGTTAGCGCCGCCTCGGCCAAGTCGGTGCTGGGGCAGATGTACCGGAAGGGTGAGAGCGCCGACGATGTCATTAAGGCGCAGGAGCTGGGGCAGATAAGCGATGCCGGTGCCATCGAGCAGGAGATTGCCCGCGTCATAAAAGACAACGCCCCGGCCGTCGCTGACTATAAGGCGGGCAAGAAGCAATCACTTAAGTTCCTGGTGGGACAGGTAATGAGAGCCACCAGGGGTCGCGCCAACCCTGCGGTGGTCAACCAGTTAATGGAGAAGAAGTTAGAGGAAGGATAAGCATGGAGACTTATTTTAGTATAGCTCAGATTATACTATCCACAGCCTTGATATTAGCCATTCTGCTCCAGGTCAGGGGCGGGGGGCTGGGGGGTATCTTCGGCCAGGCCGACACCGTCTACCGCACGAAGCGGGGCGTGGAGAAAACGCTCTTTCAGCTTACCATCGTCCTGGTGGCCCTGTTTATTATTATCGCCATAGTAGCCCTGAAGATAATCTGACAGCCGTTAAGAGAGCCTCCATGATAACCCCGACCACCTATACCCACCCAAAGTGCTGGCCGAAGATTGTAGCTATGTGGCGAAGGAGACGATGAATGAAGCTGAAGGTATGGTTTGCCGAGACCAGGCCCCAGTTCCTGCTGCTTTCCGTAGTGCTGGCTTTCCTGGGTAACGCCATCGCCTGGCATGACGGCCATTTTCATCTGGGCTACGCCCTGCTGGCTTTCCTGGGGCTGCTGCTCTGCCACATCGGCGTCAACGTGCTCAACGACTACTTCGACTATAGAAGCGGCATCGACCTCAAGACCAAGCGCACCCCTTTCAGCGGGGGCAGCGGCATCCTGCCCGCGGCCCGGATGACGCCGCGGCAGGTCTTCTGGCTGGGGATGGGCTCCTTCCTGCTGGCGGTACCCATAGGCGTCTATTTTGTTATCGTCGCCGGCTGGGGTCTGCTACCGCTGCTGCTGGCGGCGGCGCTTTGCACCCTGCTCTATACCCCGTTTTTGACCCGGATGGGCTGGCCGGAGTGGGCTCCGGGGGTGGGGATGGGGGCTTTGCCCGTGCTGGGGACATACTTTATCCAGTCCGCTGCCTATACCTTCCCCGCCCTTATCGCCGCCATACCCTCGGGCATCCTGGTGCATAACCTGCTGCTCTTAAACGAGTTCCCCGATATCGCCGCCGACAGGGAAGCGGGCCGCCGGACGCTGCCCATCACCATCGGCAAGCAGGGCGCCTGGCTGATATACTCTGCCCTGACCATAGTGGTCTACATCTGGATAGCCTTCTGGGTGATATCCGGTGAGATGCCTGTCTTCGCCTTAATCGCCCTGCTCACCCTGCCCCTTGCCCTCAAGGCCATCTGGGGCGGGCGAAAGTATAACGACATGAGCCAGCTGGTGCCCGCCATGGCTAACAACGTCATGGTCGTCCTGCTGACCCAGTTATTGCTGGGTGTCGGCTATATTCTGGCCGGAGTCTTTTAAAACCAATGTCCGTCGACCTGGTTCTACTTCATCCACCCAGCGTCTATGACTTCCGCGAGAAGGCAATTCTCTACGGGCCGGTCGCCGACCTGATTCCCTCGTCTTCCATGTTCGAGATGTACCCCATTGGCTTTACCAGCATCGCCGAGTACCTGGGCAACGCGGGCTACCGGGTGCGCATCGTTAACCTGGCGGTGCGGATGCTGAGCGATAGGAAGTTCGACGCCGAGGCGATGATAAAAAAGCTCAAAGCGCCCGTCTTCGGCATCGATTTGCACTGGCTGGTAAGCTCTCACGGGGCCATCGAGGTTGCCCGCATCGTCAAGAAATGCCACCCCGAGTCTAAAGTGGTCTTCGGCGGTTTTTCCTCGACCTATTTCTACAAAGAGCTAATCCAGTACCCCGAGGTCGACTACGTTATGAGGGGCGACTCCACCGAGGAGCCGCTCCGCCAGCTTATGGACTGCATCAAGCACGGCGTCAAGCCCGACAAGGTGCCCAATCTGGCCTGGAAGGACGGGGAGGGCAAGGTCTGGGAAAACCCCTTCACCCACATCCCCACCGACCTGAGCCACCTTATGGTTAGCAACTACGCCGATACCGTGCGCTCGGTGATAAGATACCGCGACCTGGCCAGCTACGCCCCCTTCAAGGGCTGGAAGGACTATCCCATTACCGCCGTGCTCACCGGCAAGGGCTGTAAGGAGAACTGCGTTATCTGCGGCGGCTCCGCCGCCGCCTTCCGCAAGTGCTACGGGCGGGAGAGGCCCGTCTTTCGCTCTCCACAAGCCGTGGTTCGTAACGTTAAGCAAATTGAGAAATTCAGCACGGGGCCTATCTTTATCCTGGGCGACCTGCTCCAGCCGGGAGCCGACTACGCTGAAGAGGTGCTGCGCGGGGTGGAGGGGGTCAAAAACCAGCTCATCCTGGAGCTTTTTAACCCCGCCCCGCCCGGCTTTATAAAGCGCATGGGCCAGGCCTGCCCCAACTTCTGCCTGGAGATTTCCCCCGAATCCCACGACCCTGTAGTCCGAAAAGCCTCGGGGCGCAACTACTCCAACGAGGATTTGGAGCGGACGATTGCCGAGGCGCTGGACGCTGGCTGCGGGCGGATGGACGTCTTCTATATGATCGGCCTACCCAAGCAGACGCCGCAGTCGGTGAGAGAGACCATCGACTACTGCGACCACCTATTTCAGAGGTTTAAGGGCGACAAGCGGCTCTTCCTCTTTATCGCCCCCATCTCCCCCTTCCTCGACCCGGGGAGCCTGGGCTTCGAGCAGCCCAAACGCTACGGCTATAACGTCCTCTTTAAGACGCTGGAGGAGCACCGCCAGGCGCTGGTGGCGCCCAACTGGAGGGACTCCCTGAACTACGAGACGAGGTGGATGAGTCGTCAGCAGGTCATGGACAGCGCTTACGAGGCGATATTGGGCTTGAACGGCTTGAAGGCGAAGTACGGCATTATCCCCCAGGGGATGGCCGAGCTGGGCGAGAAACGCGTTAAATCGGCGCAGGCGATGGTGCAGCGCATCGACGATGTCATGGCCGGTGAGAACGCCGAGGAGGAACTCGCCCGCCTGAAGCCGGAGATAGACGAGATCAACGCTTTTCCCGTGGTGGAGAGGCAGCAGCTGGAGCTGATGAGGGGCAGGGTGGGGTTGAGGTTCTGGCGCTCCTTCTGGGCGTGGCTGACGGGGAGATAGCTATTTCAACACTACCGCCGTGCCGTAGGCTAATATCTCAGAGGCGTTCTGCATAATCATCGAGGTGGTGAAGCGCATACTGACTATGGCGTTTGCCCCCTGTTTTTCGGCATCCTCTACCATTCTCTGAATGGCTTCTTCTCTGGCTTGAGCCATCATCTTGGTGTATTCGCTTATCTCGCCGCCGACTATGCCCCGCAGCCCCGCCATGATATCCCGCCCGATGTGACGGGCGCGGATAGTGTTGCCCTTGACCATGCCGATAGTCCGGGCGATAGCTTTGCCCTCAATCTGAGCCGAGGTGCTGATAATCATTTCTCGACCTCCTTGAATTCGTCGGTCTTAGCCTTTTTAATGCGGTCCTTGATGACGATGCCGATGAGCACTAATACTCCGGCAGCGATGGCGCCGACGGCGATGCGGATGAGCAGGGGGATTTCGGCATCCATAAAGAAGCCTTTAACCGCCCAGCCGATTAGAACCAGTATGCCGATGCCGATGAGGATAAAGGCTATATTCTGCCACATAACGAACCTCCAGAAAAACTAGTTGTTAGCCGCCTTTTTCAGGGCTATCTTTGAAATCGATACCAAGCTCTTTCAAAAGACTGTCAAGGGATTCTTCAGACGGAACACTTTTATATGTAAATACTGTTTTTGCTTCGGTATCTTCCAAGATGACCCCGAGCTCGGCTAGCTTCTTTCGTATTTCATCCGCCCGCTGCCAGTTTTTCGTTTTCCTGCAGTCGGTGCGCTCATTAATAAGACGATTAACGCGGGCATTCACCGTAGCAGGTGTGACTGTAGCTTTTACGGTTGCTTTCATGGAAATTCTAGCTGACACTTCTATGTTGAATATTCGCGGAAGCTTCAACCCCAGCACTTCTCTTGCCAGCGACACAAGGGTGCTTTGAGCCTGGCCAATACTGACGCCCGCATCGCCAGCCTGATTTATGGAGTTGGCTAACTCAAACAAGCCACCGAGAGCCTTGGCGGTGTTAAAGTCATCGTCCATTGCCTCGATAAACTGCTTACGGTAAGACTCGGCATCAAAAGCCTTCCCACCACCGGGGTCATCTCTGGAAACCGCCCGCAGCAATCTCTGCACTCCCTTCGACGCCGCCTCCAGCCCTTCCTCGGAGTAGGTGAGGGGACTGCGGTAGTGGGAGTTTAAGATAAAGATGCGGATGGCGTCGGGGCTGTATTTAGTCAAAGCCTGCTTGATGGTCACCAGGTTGCCCAGGGACTTGCTCATCTTGTCTTCGCCGAACTGCAACAGCCCATTGTGCAGCCAGTATTTGACGAAGGGCTTCTTGCCGGTAAAGCTCTCCGACTGGGCGATTTCGTTCTCGTGGTGGGGGAAAATCAAGTCCTGCCCGCCGCCGTGAATATCGATCTGCTCGCCCAGGTATTTTAAAGACATGGCGCTGCACTCGATATGCCAGCCCGGCCTGCCCTCGCCCCAGGGGGACTCCCAGAAAGGCTCGTCCGGCTTGGACGCCTTCCAGAGGGCGAAGTCCATGGGGTCTTCCTTCTCTTTGCTGCCGATGGCGCACTCGCCCGACATCATGGCGTCCAGGGTGCGGTGGGAGAGCTTGCCGTAGTCGGGGTCTTTGCGTACCCGGAAATAGACGCTGCCGCCGGCGGGGTAAGCAAAGCCCTTGTCAATCAAGCCGGCTATGACCTCAATGATTTTTCCTATCTCTTCAGTGGCGCGGGGATAGACGTCAGTCTCCGCCTTGATGATATTCAAGGCTTTCATATCTTCCTCAAAACTGTCGGTGTACTTCTGGGCAAGCTCGGCGGGGGGAATGCCGCGCTGGTTGGCGCGGTCGATAATCTTGTCGTCGATATCGGTGACGTTCTGCACGTACTTGACCCTGTAATCGCGAAACTTGAGGTAGCGCCGGATGACATCAAAGATGACATAGCTCATGGCGTGGCCGATGTGGGCGTCGTCGTAGGGGGTGACACCGCAGACATATATCTTAACCTCGTCCTTCACTTGTGAAGGAGGGGCAAACTCCTCCTTTTTTCCGGAGAGGGTGTTGTATAGTTTCATTTTTCGGTTCTTTCCAGGCGCTTCAAGTATTTTTCCAGCTCGGCAATTCTTTTTTCCAGGTCTTCCAGCCTTTCGCCCACGGGGTCGGGCAGCCTTTCCACGGTATCGGTGTCGGGGTTACGCACCGCCACCACCCGCCCCGGCACCCCGACCACGGTGGCGTTGGCCGGCACCGAGCTCACCACCACCGAGCCGGCGCCGACCTTGGAGTTTTCGCCGATGGTGATGTCGCCGATGAGCTGTGCCCCCACCCCCACCACCACGTTGTCGCCCAGGGTGGGGTGGCGCTTCGCCCGCCGGTGGCTGGTGCCGCCCAATGTGACCCCCTGGTAGATGGTAACGTTATCGCCAATAACCGAGGTCTCGCCGATGACCACGCCCATGCCGTGGTCGATGAAAAAGCCCTCCCCGATTTTTGCCCCGGGGTGGATTTCAATGCCGGTGAGGAAGCGGCTGATGTGGGAGATAAAGCGGGGCAGGAAGGGGATGTGCCAGCGGAAGAGGGTGTGGGCAACGCGGTGGCACTGGCGGGCGTGAAAGCCGGGGTAAGCCAGCAAAACCTCCAGGGTGCTGACCGCCGCCGGGTCGTGTTCGAAGACGGCTTTGATATCCTTTCTTACGCTGCAAAATCCCATTTAAGTCAGTCTCCCGTAATTAAGGCTACGGCGCGGGCTTCTATCCCCTCCCCCCGACCAACAAAGCCCAGACCGTTGGCGGTGCTTGCCTTGACGCTTACCCTGTCTAGCTCGATAGCCAGCGCCTGGCTTAAGCTTTGGCGCATCTTTTCGATAAAGCCAGTTAGTTTCGGCTCCTCGGCGATAACGGTGGCGTCGATATTGACTGCCTGCCAGCCCTTCTCCGCCAGCTTTTCACCGGTCGTTTTGAGCAGGCTCAGGCTGGAGATGTCTTTATACTGCGGCTCGCCGGGGGGAAAGTGGGTGCCGATATCGCCCAGGGCGGCGGCGCCGAGCAGGGCATCGATTATGGCGTGAGTGAGCGCGTCGGCGTCGCTCCAGCCGTCGAGCCCCTTACGAAAGGGAATCTCCACGCCGCCGAGAACGAGCTTTCTTGCCTTGACCAGTGGGTGGACATCGTAGCCGATGCCGATTCGCATTTTATTTTCCACTTTTGCTTAGAGCCTCCGCGATGAGCAGGTCTTGGGGAGTGGTTATCTTTATATTACCATACGAGCCCATATAGAGTTTAACTTGAAAGCCCGTTTGCTCCACCAGCGAGGCGTCGTCGGTGACTTCGCCTTTTGCCTTCTGGTAGGCTTTTGAGATTATATCAAAGCGAAAGACCTGGGGCGTTTGCACCGCCCAGAGGTCCTGGCGGGGCGGCGTCTCCCGCACGATTCTATCCTCCCCGGCGACCTTGATGGTGTCGGTGACGGGGACGGCGGCTACGGCGGCGCCTGTCTCCTGGGCTGCCTCCAGCCCCTGCTCGATTAACTCTTCAGTGACCAGGGGGCGGGCGCCGTCGTGGATGACCACCCAGTCGCAATCTTTAAGTTGCTTTAGCCCCGCCGCCACCGAGTCCTGCCTCCTTTTGCCCCCGACGCAGACATCGATGGGCTTCGACAGTCCTTCTTTGGTTATCAACTGCTGGCACGCCTCCAGGCTTTTCTCATTCACCACCACTATAATCTGGTCGATTGACTTGCAGCCGTCAAAAGCGTTAAGCACATAGGATATAACCGGCCTGCCCCCTAAGGGGGCCAGGACCTTGTCAATCCCGTTCATGCGCCGACTTTCGCCAGCGGCGACGATGATTGCGGCAACTTTTTGGTTATTTATCACTTTAACCCCTAGTGTCGCTTCAACTCGGAGGCGTAGCTGTCCCCCAGAGCCTCGGCGTTTTCCGTCAGCCACTGGCTCAGACGCGTCCGTCCGGCTGCGGCTTCGCCGGAGACGAGCAGGTTGGCCATCAACCCGCCGATTTCTTCCTTAGTGAGCACCACGTCCCCAACTATACAGCCAATCAGTCGGGCAAGGCAAAGCACCAGTCCGGGGCTGGCGTGAACGATTCTAGCCCGGCGTTTTATCTTATGGGCGATTAGGCGCACCAGCTCCTCGAAGGTGAAGGTCTCGGGGCCGACGGCGTCCATAACTATATTATCACCTTTATGGCCGACGCTGACGGCTATCTCCGCCAGGTCTTCCACGAAGATGGGCTGAACCCGGTAGTCCCCCGAGCCGGGGATGGCGAATACGGGGAACTTCTTGAGGAGCCAGGCGATGTTGTTGATGAGGATACCCTCGGTACCGAAGATTAGGGCTGGCCTGACGATGGCGTAGGACATTTTTGAGTCGATAATAGCCTTTTCCACCAGCGCCTTCCCTCGGAAATAGGGGAAGGGCGATGTCTCGGTGGGGTTGGTGATGCTGATGTGTACCATCCTGCGGACACCGGCTTCTTCGGCGGCTCTAATCAGTATTTGGCTGTTCGCCACCGCCTTATCGAAGTCGCCCCATCGGTGCGAAAAGCGAATCCAGTAGGTGTTATAGAGGGTGGCGGCTCCCTGCAGGCTTTTTACCAGCCATTCCGGATTATCGAAGCTAAGAGGCTGGGCGCTCACCCGCCCGCCGAAGGGGTTTTCCCGTTCGGGGTGCCCGGTCAGGGTTTTGACGCTTTCTCCACTGGCCAGGAGCCGCGCCGCAATGTATTTACCGCTGTGGCTGAAAGCCCCGGTAACCACGTTCGATTCAGGACTTTGCATGGCCCCCCACCAGCCCTGTTCTTATCGCTTCCCTCAGGGTGCTGGCCGGGACAAGCTTGATATTCTTGGGGGCTTTAATCTGGGCGCCTGTCCTGGGCACCAGGCAGCGCTTGAATCCCAGACGGGCGGCTTCAACTACCCGACGCTCTAACTGTGAGACGGCCCTTAGCTCGCCGCTTAAGCCCACCTCGCCCGCCGCTACTAAACCGGGGTCGATGGCTAAATCGCGGGCGCTGGAGGCGATAGCTAAAGCGATGCCCAAATCGGCGGCTGGCTCGCCCACTTTTAGTCCGCCGGTGACATTGACGATAATATCCTGATTGCCCAGCTTCAAGCCCACCCGCTTGGTCAGCACCGCCGCAATCAGCAGCAGGCGGTTGAAATCAACGCCGTTGGCGGTGCGCCGGGGCAGGCCGAAGGAGGTGGGGGTGGTCAGGGCTTGAATCTCAACGAGCAGGGGGCGGCTGCCTTCCAGTGTGGGCACCACCGCCGAGCCTACGGCTTCTTCCAGCCTCTGGGCGAGGAAGGCTTTGGAGGGGTTGTCCACCTCCATAAGCCCCTCCGGCTTCATCTCGAAGACGCCGACCTCGTTGGTGGAGCCGAAGCGGTTTTTCACCCCGCGCAGCACCCGGTAGGCGCTGAAGGGCTCGCCCTCAAGGTAGAGCACCACGTCGACGATATGCTCTAAGACTCTGGGGCCAGCGATAGCGCCGTCCTTGGTCACGTGCCCGGCCACAAAAACGGGCACGGCGCCGGGCTTTGCCCAGTGCATCAGCCTCAGGGTACACTCCTTGACCTGGCCTATAGAGCCCGCCGCCGATTCCAGCTCGGGGAGGGAGATGGCCTGGATGGAGTCGATGACCACCAGCGATGGCTCTAACTGTTCCAGCTGACCCAGGATAGCGTTGAGGTCGGTCTCAGCCAGCAGGTAGAGCCCCTCCCCGCTTATCCCCAGCCGCTCCGCCCGGAGCCGTATCTGCGATAGCGTTTCTTCTCCGGAGACATAAGCCACCTTGCCCCCGGCTTGAGCCACCAGCGCCGAAACCTGAAGCAGCAGGGTGGACTTGCCGATGCCGGGCTCGCCGCCTATGAGCACCAGAGAGCCGGAGACCAGCCCCCCGCCCAGCACCCGGTTGAGCTCGTTTAAGGGGAGGGGGAGACGGTCGGAGCTATCGGTCGCCACCTGGGACAGTTCGCGGGGCGGGTTCGACATATCGGCGATGGGGGTGGGGGCACTGGTGGAAACTGCGGTTTCTTCAAAGCAGTTCCATTCCTGGCAGTTGGGGCAGCGCCCCAGCCATTTCAGGCTTTCCTTGCCGCAGTTCTGACAGACGAAGATAGTCCGGCCGCTGGATTTGGGTTTGACCATAGCTTGACTTTAGCCCATTTTGGGGGCTAATGCAAGGGGAATATTGTTAGCCTACGTCTGGTTTTCCCA
>JABUBL010000730.1_pt1 | contig 10374 bp, 8 predicted proteins | sample 7240371 | NCBI WGS metagenome assembly JABUBL01 (sample SAMN07256343, study PRJNA390944) | subsurface metagenome | isolation source: Methane hydrate marine sediment | place: Pacific Ocean: Eastern North Pacific, ODP site 1244 | collected 2002
AGGCGAGGAACGGTTGTTCAAGCGGGTATGTGGTATTACCAATGGTGACCTGTCTCTCCTGCATTGCCTCGAGTAAGGCACTCTGAACTTTAGCTGGTGCCCTGTTAATCTCATCTGCAAGTATGAAATTTGTAAAGATAGGTCCCTTTCTTGGTTTAAAAGAATTATCCTTGGGATTATAAACAAGAGTCCCAATAAGGTCCGCAGGCAAAAGGTCGGGCGTAAACTGTATTCTCTGGAATTTTGTTGATATAGAGTCTGAGAGTGTTTTCACAATTAGGGTCTTTGCAAGTCCGGGCACACCTTCTATAAGTATATGTCCATCAGAGAGAAGCCCCACAAGTATTTTATCGATAAGATTTCTCTGACCTACTATAACCTTTCCTATTTCATCTGTTAGTTGTTCAATAAAAGAGCCTTCTTTCTCTATTCTCTTGCTAATCATTTTTATATCACTATCCATTCCACCTCCTATCTATTAAAATCCAGTTATTAGTTATTCGTTATTAGTCATTAAAACATTTTAAATTAAATAATAACGCTATAATAATAACAAAAAAACCTTATGTCAAGTTCCAAATTTATAATATTAAACTGAAGTGTTCACTAACAATTTTAGGCAATTAAACTATAGTAGAGTATGTCATTTCTCGCCCCGTTAAATACCTATATCCACAAAATGTCTAAACCTTCTTTAAAAGATCTCTATTTAAAGGTATGGGTGAAACTCAAAAGTTTAAAAGTTTACTCCTGTCCCCATTAATTCTGTCCCATTAATTAACCCATTAACCTCTCCATAATAATTGCATCGTCATCAGAGTAATATCTCCTCTTAACCCCGATCTTATTAAAGTGATGTCTCTCATAAAAGGAAATAGCTGCGCAATTTCTTCTCCTCACCTCAAGAAACGCTCTCCTCTTTTTGTTGGAAGCACCATATTCCAGCATATCTTGCAAAATTCTTGTCCCTATCCCCTTTCTTCTTTCTTCTTTCTCTACAGCAATATTCAGTATATGAATTTTTTCTTCTTCAAGACAAGCCATACCATATCCTATAATTTTCTTGTTCGCCATAACAATACAGTAACAATCCTCGTTACTCATAAGTTCCCAAAATGCAAACGCAGACCATGGATTCTTAAAACATCTGTTTTCTATTTCTAATATCACAGGAACATCAAAAAAATCCATCCTCCGTAACATGTCTTAACATTATCCTCGAAACCACTCCTTGTCAAGTATCAAATTCTTTGGATATTGGGGACGGTGCTTGACTTTGTGACTTTATACTTTCACTTTCAGTCTCGTCTATGTTTCACTTATGAATGAATTAGTAAATGTTTTACGGGTAGACATTTTTTACCAAATAAATTTTTATACTTTTAAAAGTTAATTCTGGTTCAGGCTCTGAATATAAGTCTTGAACAATGGTATGGATGTTTTTGCACTACAAAAATTCTATTCTCTAATTTCTATTATCTGGTTGAGTTTAACACCTTTCCGTACTTTTTTAATGCCGCTCGGGAATCTTACCTCAACGTCAACCGGTATACTATCATTGCCAAAACCGAAGAACTGCACAAATGAATTCTGACTTGTTGTCCCCTTGCCGCCTTGCACTTCCCTTATTTGTATTTTTTCTCCCTGTTTCACCATTATTCTCGCCCCGATACCAGAGGAATTTGATTTTGTCCCAATAACCTTCACCTCAAGGTAGCTGTTTTCATTTCCTTTATTTTCAAAAAGGTGTACTCCTGAACTACTTGCAACAAAGAGGTCTAAATCTCCATCATTATCAAAATCACTGAATGCGCAGCCCCAGCCGTTGAATACCCGTACACCAGCAAGGTATGTTATATCCTTGAACTTCCCATTCCCAAGGTTCTCATATAGAAAACTCTTCCTGCCTTCATAGACTGATGTTATATAAAGGTCAAGGTCTCCATCATTATCTACATCACCCCAGGCAGGATCGGAATGGGTCTCTTCAAATTTGATTCCTGCATCTTCTCTTCTGTCTACAAATCTCCATTCAGGATGTCCGAGATTTTCATATAGTCTTGTCTTATTAGAAAATTCAATGTATCTGGGGTGTGCTAAATTTGCAGTAATCAAATCGAGGTCACCATCATTATCATAGTCTCCCCAGGATGAACCAATGGTATGACCCCACCATCCATCCACCTCATCACCCGCTACACCGAGAAGTGTAGCTACATTTTTAAATGTTCCATCGCCATTATTGCGCCAGAGAAAGTTTTCCTGCAGTCTGTAATTGGATACATAGATATCGAGGTCACCATCGTTGTCAAAATCACCGCAGTTAACACCTCTGCCCGCTCGCTCTTCGTTAAACGGTGGAGACATCCCTACGTCAGTTAAAACATCATCGAATGATATGCCATTCCTACATAGATAGAATGCATCAGCATAGTATGAGTGTTCCTTCCAGTTTTCATAATTTGCAAGATATAGGTCAAGATAACCATCCTTGTTTGCATCACCCCAGGCTGCCCCTTCTGTAGAAAAATCATTTGTCACCTTTCCTGCTTCGAGTGTTACATCAATAAATGAACCGTCCGCCATCTGTTTCCAGAGTCTGTCTCCCTTCACTCCCTTCCCGCCTGAAATAGAATAGAAATCCATCAACCCATCATTATTCCAATCTCCCCAGATGCCACCAGCCGCAGAATAATCTTTTATCCTCACCTTATCTGTAACCTCGTCAAATCCTTCTCCTTTTTTATTCTTAAATATCCTTGAACCATTTAGCAGTATATCATCGTAACCATCATTGTTATAATCACCCCAGGCTATTCGGGAAGTTTTTATACCTCCGAATCCCATCTTCTCCGTCACATCACCAAAAATAACACCTTCGTAATTCATTTCATCTCTAATAACTGACAATAATTCTTTATCCTTCTTATAAACCTCCCTCCATAATTTCTTCAGTGCACTATCTGCTCTTGCAGTCCATTTATTCCTCACATCACCCTCTACAAGCGACATACAATATGAACGTAGCGCATCCTGTTTTTCCCCTCTTTTCTCCTCTATCCTACCCAGAATATAGTAGTATGGTCCATTACTTTTATAATCGTTTACACCGAAATGTGTGTTTTTTATTGCATCCTTTATCCACTTTTCTGATTCGCTTGTTTCGCCTTTTAGGAGAAGCCCCCTCGCAAGTGACATACGTACATCTCCATAAAGCGATTTCTTTTTTAGCTCCCACTGCTCTACAGCAAGATTTTCTGGCCTTTCATACTTCGACTCAAGTTCAATTGCTCTCCGTGCATATTTAATAGCCTTTTCTGTATCTCCACCGGATTCTAAGAGTAGGTAGGAGAGATAACTATAATCAAAGGGGTCCTGAGATTCTTCGTTCAGGAGTCTTTCTCCCACTTCTATCATTCCATCATATCTTTCCAACTTAAAAAGAGAACTCAAAAGATACTGATAAACTATAAATCTCCACTCGGTTTCAGGATATTTTCTAAGGAAATGTTCAAGGTAATCGACCTTCATTGTATCATTGTTCCAGATCGGATATAGTCCGTTATAGAAGTCGTTTACAATAATTTGATAACCTGTTTTACTGTTCGGAAACTCTTTTACTATTGCCTCTTTGTATGGTTTTATTGCAAGCGATTCTGTATCCGCAAGGAAGAAGAGCTCGTATGCTGTGGAGAGAGTTTCCTCCCTATTCTTCTCTTCATGGAGAAATTTCTTTGCCAGGTCTTTCATCTCCACTTTTAATTCTTCGAGTTTTAGAGAATCAGCTGCGATTATATTTTTCTTTGCCTTATAAAGATGCAGAACCAGTTCCTTCTCCTTTGAGATAGAAATCAGTTTTTCATAGTATCTTGCTGCTTTCTCCCAGTCCCTTTTTTTAAAATAGAGGTGTGCAATTCTTTTTATGGTTTCAAAATCATCGGGATAGACTGAAAGAATGGCTCTATACTCATCGAGTGCTCTTTCATAAAGCCGTCTTTTAAGAAATTCACTTGCTCTTTTGAACGATTTCTCCTTTGGAAACTGTTCACGAAATATCATCTGTGTATTAGTACATCCGTGAAGAAGAACGGCAAAGATAAGCGATAATAGAACTCTGCTTTTCATAGCTCCCCCTACATAAATTTCAATACTATTTAGTATCATAACTCCTTTTTTAAGTCAAATTTTTTCTTGCTTTTTTTAAAAAATACTATATGATGGAGGTAATGAAAGTTAATAAAGTCAGGATTAGGAAAATGAAGTCGCGAAACTTTCCCGCCCTGTTAGTTAATTGTATACCTAACAGGGTAAACGCATAGAAACGCAGAGCAAGCTCTACCACTACGGAAATTCCTGTTGTTAATATATGCTCAGTCTCATGTTTAATGTCTAAATTGAAAGAGAAAGAGGTATGATTTGATAATAATACCGATTGGGCATGATAAACTTACACCAGTAGCACTTCTAAAAACAGGAAGGATATTCTTAAAGAACATTGGAAATGATACTCTCGGAAAGGGTGCTTTGGAATTTCTTATTAATAGCTATCCTGATTACAGCGGCATAAACGAAGCCAAAACCCTTTTAATGGAATCTGAGAATAACTTAAAGGAGGTGAAATGGCTAGAACAAAAACAAAGGGTAAGTTAAAGAGACATAAACTCACTGTAAAAATGAAAAGACGATTGAAGAAACTTAAGAAGAAAGGCAAGTAAAAGTATCTTATAAATCCCATTTTTCAATGAAATTAAAGAACAAGAGGAATTTTGAGTTGATATTTCTTGCATTTTTTATAGTTGTATTTATCTTTCTTTTTCTCTGGAAAACTTCTTCAATGATAATCTCTCCACCACGGTTTCTTGGTACTATTACGCCAGGTGTCTACGGACTCAAGTATGAAGAGGTTGAATTTATGACAGATGATGCTATCCCAATAAAGGGATGGTTTATCAGAAATAGCTCTTCCAAAGCCACAATCATCCTATTGCATGGCTTTGCAGTTGATAAGAGTGACCTTTTAGATGTTGCTCTTTTTCTTTTCAAGAATGACTTTTCTGTCCTCTTATTCGATTTCAGGGCACATGGATATAGTGGAGGAAAATATTGTTCACTTGGATATTTTGAAAAAATGGATCTACGGGCAGCTGTTAATTTCCTAAAGGAAAAAGGAGACGAAAATATTGGTTGCTTGGGGTTTTCAATGGGTGGGACGGTTGCTCTCTTAGAGGCCTCCATAAATCAACATATCTTAGCCATTGCCTCAGATAGCGGTTATCTCTCTTTCAAAAGTGCTGTCCGCGATTTTGCAAAGGCATATTATCACGCCCCTGAATATCCTTTCATCCCTCCAGCAGTCTGGACAGCAGGAAAAAGGCTTGGTATTAACCCGAATTATGTTGACCTCACCCTTTGTGTTGGAAAAATCTCGCCAAGACCGATCTTTATCATTCACGGAAGAGATGATAAAGAAATAGCTTTGATAAATGGATTGAAAACCTATGAATACGCAAAAGAGCCAAAGGAAATATGGGTTGTGGAGGAAACGGGACATCTCGGTGCGTACGCTGTTTACGGTAAGGATTATGAAAAGAGGATAATTTCATTCTTCAAAAAAAATCTGTAAAGATCAATAACGTATTCTATAAAAGAGAACAACTTCAGTGTAAAATTTAAACCCACTATTTTTTTATTAATTCTTACGATTGCCCCTTTTTTCAGTTTGTTTTTTTCTTATAAAAAGCGATTGAAATACAAGGACTTAATCTAATAATAAAATTTTTTTAAAAAAAATTAAATTTTTTCCTTGACAAAAAAATCTTTTTCTGCTAAAAATGTGTGGATAACTTTTTTCTATCTTTATAATAGGGAAAAAAGGAAAAGAAAAAACCTTAAAATTGGAAAATTAATAGACTGTGTGGAAAAATTTTGATAAATTCAATTATTTATCTTAAGTTAATAAATAACAGATGTTTACAGTTAAACTGAAATGTGGATATTTTTGTGGATAAGTTGTGTCGTTTCTGTTAAGATTTTTATATTAAACCAAAATTTAGTATATTTCAGACTGTGAAAATGTGGATAACTTATTATGGAACTTAATGGACTCTCTCTCTGGGAAAAAATTCTTGAAAAACTAAAAGAAAAGGTTCCTGAACAAACATTCAAGACATGGTTTTCTCCGACAAAAGGACTCAATTTTTCAGAAGACACCCTTTTTGTTGAAGTTCCTAATCCATTTTTCATAGACTGGCTTGAGGAGCATTATATCAACATCTTGAGTGATATAGCGGTTTCTCTATTAAAAAGAAAGATGAAAATCTCCTTTAAGGCAAATACGTCAGAAGCCATGAGACCAGAACCTGTATTGAAAGATATTGTCGCTTTTCCATCACCGCGAACAAATCTAAGAGAAAGATATACATTTGAGAATTATGTTGTTGGGAAATGTAACCAATTTGCACAGGCAGCGTCTCTTGCCGTTGCTAAAGCACCAGCAAAGACCTATAATCCTCTCTTTATTTATGGGGGTGTTGGGCTTGGGAAAACCCACCTTATGCATGCAATTGGAAATTATTCTCAGTCACTTTATAGAGATTCAAGGGCTTTTTATATACCAGCAGAAAAATTTATGAATGAAATGATCTATGCCATAAAAAATCAAGAAACCCTTGAATTTAAGAACAAATACAGAAGCCTTGATATGCTTCTTATAGACGATATCCATTTTCTTGCCGACAAGGTGAGTTTACAGGAAGAAATTTTCCATACATTCAATGCCCTTTATGGAGCTCAAAAACAGGTTGTCGTCACTAGCGATAAACCACCACGAGAGATACCAGCTCTTGAGGAAAGATTAATATCTCGGTTCCAATGGGGTCTTGTTGTTGATATTCAACCGCCAGACCTGGAGACACGAATTGCAATCTTGAAAAAGAAGTCAGAGCTAGATGGTATAAATGTCCCGGAGGATGTTATTTTCTATATTGCCAATAATATAAGAACAAATATTCGCGAATTAGAGGGTTCTCTTGTTAGACTTCTTGCCCTTTCTTCTCTTACAAATACTGAGATAAATCTTACAACAGCTAAGGAAATGTTAAGCTCAATCATTGGAAGTAGAAAAAATCAGATAAATCTAAAGAATATATTAAAAACGGTCGCTGATTTTTTTGATGTTTCTGAAGAATCCTTAGTTGGGAAAAGAAGAACTGCCTCTGTTGTCCTTCCTCGGCAGATTGGAATGTATATTTTAAGGGAACTTACTTCGCTTTCATTAAAAGAGATCGGTTCAAAATTTGGGGGAAGAGATCATACAACTGTATTACATGCATATGATAAGATTGGAACATTGATTAAAGAAGATAGAGAGTTTAGTAATAATATTGATAAGATAATAAGGAAGTTAACATCTTAGTTGAAAGGATGTTTATAATTTGTTAATATTGTGTGCAAGACTTAATAGGTTTTCTTTTTTTTATATTAATCAACAAGAAATAAACAAACTTTCCACATCAAAAAACTTAATACTTCCTCTTTTATCTTTATCTTTTAGAGTTATTAAACTTTCCACACACACTACTACTATAATGTTTAAATACTTCTTTTAAAAAAGAAATGTTATATAGTTAAAAGAAAGGAAGGAGGAAAACAAAAACAATTAAAAAATTGTCCAGATAAGTGTAATATGCTATTGATAAAAAGGAGGATTTAAATGTTTGGTAAAATGAAGGAAGATCTTATAAATGAAATTCAATCAATAAAAGAAGCAGGTCTTTATAAAGATGAAAGAATAATAATGACTCCACAGTCCGTTGAGATTGAGGTAAAAGGAGGGATAAAAGTTCTTAACTTCTGTGCCAACAACTATCTGGGTCTCTCAAGCCACCCGAAGGTTATCAAAGCAGCACATGATACACTTGATAAATGGGGATATGGAATGAGTTCTGTTAGATTTATCTGCGGAACACAAGACGTTCACAAAATTCTGGAAAAAAAGATATCTGATTTTCTACATACAGAAGATACGATCCTCTATGCAGCCTGTTTCGATGCAAACGGAGGTATATTTGAACCATTATTCGGGAAAGAGGATGCAATAATAACAGATAAGTTTAACCATGCGTCAGTAATAGATGGAATAAGGATGTGTAAAGCTCAGCGGTTTATATTTAACCATGCAGATATGAAAGATCTTGAAGAAAAACTCAAAGAGGCACAAACCGCAAGATATAGGATAATTGTAACGGACGGTGTTTTCTCTATGGATGGAGATATAGCAAAACTTGATGAAATTGTACCTCTTGGGGAAAAATATGATGCCCTTGTAATGATAGACGATGCACATTCAACAGGATTTATAGGAAAAACAGGACGGGGAACACCTGAATATAGGGGAGTTTTGGGAAACATCGATATAATTACAGGAACGCTTGGAAAAGCACTTGGCGGTGCGTCTGGTGGATTTACTTCCGGCAAAAAAGAGATTATAGAATTGCTTCGACAACGATCAAGACCATATCTTTTCAGTAACACCCTTGCACCCGCAGTCGTTGGGGCATCCATAGCTGTATTTGATCTGCTTTCTGAAACAACAGAGCTCAGGGATAAACTTGAAGAGAATACAAAATACTTCAGACAGAAGATGACAGAGGCAGGATTTGATATAGTCCCAGGAGACCACCCAATTGTTCCTATTATGTTAGGGAAATTTCCGGAAGATGCAAAACTTTCGCAGGATATGGCAAAAGACCTTCTCGACCTCGGAATTTATGTAATTGGTTTTTATTACCCGGTTGTCCCAAAGGGACAATCACGGATAAGAGTTCAGCTCTCTGCTGCGCATAATAAGGAACATATTGATAGGGCTATTGACGCCTTTACAAAGGTTGGAAAGAAATACGGTGTAGTGTCTTAATATCGTTTATCTCGTTCAAAGCGAAAAAAGCGATTAAAACGTTATAACGATCTAAACGATTTAACGCACAAGACGAAATTTTCACCCACACATTTTGTCAAATATGTATAATTATAGTGAGGTGTTGTTGTCTAACTTGGAGAATTAATGAGAATTCTTGGTGAAAAGATAGGTTTTGTGGACAGGAAAACAGCGACAACACTTTTTATAATAATTCTCTCTACCTTTCTTCTTCTTTTCCTGTACCATAATGATGTATGGCGACCAATAAGATATTGGCTTTTTCTTAATGGTCTCATTCTTTTTGCAATCCCTCTGATTTCAATCGTCTTCCTTGAAAGAAAAAGAAGCCTCGTTCTTCAGGTCTTATCGGGGATAGTGATAGTGATTATCCTTTTATTACTGATAAATATCTCTACGATGAGACATCTTTCTTCCATAGTGAAAAGATCTCAGGTAGTCTATCCATTATCCGTCCTCTTTACCTTAATTACTGTATTAATTCTTGTACTTGGAAAGGTAAACATTCGTTCTTACGGTATTGCACTTGGAAAGGTAAAATTCTGGTTACCTATTTTACTTCTGTTCTTTGTTTGTATGGTTCCCTTAATATTCTGGGCATCCAGGTTGCCAGCGTTCCAAAAAACCTATCCAATGATTCCCCTTGCAAAGAAAGGAATTCAAGGCTTCATTGTTGCTGAACTTTCATTCGGTATCTTTTTTATATTCTGGGAGTTCTTTTTTAGAGGATACATGCTTTTTTCTCTTGAGAAAAGAACAGGGCTTTTTATTGCTAACGGGATCCAGGCAGTCGCATTTGCATTTATGCATTTAGGAAAGCCAGAATTGGAGGTTTACAGCGCCCTTGTCGGTGGACTTATCGTTGGTTGGCTTGCCTGGCGATCAAAATCATTTCTTCCCGCTTTTTTTATTCACTGGGCAATTCAATCCTCAATGGACCTTTTTGCAATTCTGAAATAACCTCCCATGTATCTTTTAATTATTGACACAGGAATGAATTTATTGTAAAACTTTCTATGCTTAAAAAACTTATTTTAGTACTACTGATTTTTTTCTCTTTACAAATTCAAGTAGTATCTGCTGAAAAAAGCCAGAAACTCTTTTTAATAAAGGCGGTTGACCCTCTCGGGAATGATATCTCAGGTGATAGACAGATTGGAGTAGTAAATAGCATATTGGGTAAACCCTTTGTTATTACAGTCAGGGATGAAGAAAATAACCCAATTAAAAGTATTGCCATCATTTTCAAGGTACTGAATGACGAAGAGGCATTGTGTAACCCATCTGTTGATTATACAGACATTAACGGTTATGCGAAAACCGAAGTTACGTCGGGGGAAAGAACGGGTGAGTTTATCCTTGAAGCAGAATTGCTCAGAGAACCATGTGAAAGATTAATTTTTACATATAATGTCTTTAATAGAAGATGGCTATACCTC
>JABUBL010000731.1_pt1 | contig 10371 bp, 12 predicted proteins | sample 7240371 | NCBI WGS metagenome assembly JABUBL01 (sample SAMN07256343, study PRJNA390944) | subsurface metagenome | isolation source: Methane hydrate marine sediment | place: Pacific Ocean: Eastern North Pacific, ODP site 1244 | collected 2002
GATGCAGGTCATTTAATGGGGTTGGATTCCGAGATTCCTTTGGATGGACCACCTTCTATTAAGGAGGTCAGCCAAACCTTAGCGAAGATAGGGAAGAAGAGACTGATCAAGGAAGAGGAGAAGGTCAAACTTTTCCGACCAAGACCAGGGACTTCTGATGTCCAGACCGCTACCGATTACGTCTATAACGTCCTGCGGTTGCTCTCAGAAGGGATTGACGACAGGATTGAGTATTTAAGATGGCAGGCTTTGAGTGTTGGGACTCTTAGTTACAATAAGTATGGTGTGAAAATAGAACTCGATTGGGGTATTCCTGATCCAACGAACAAGCCTACTGCTGATCCGAAGTGGTCTGATGTGGATAATGCTGATCCACTGCAGGACATCGTAGACTGGAATGAGATTCTGATTGCTGCTACGGGTGGAGGAGCCATTGTAGCTTATTGTTCTACGAAGGTCTGGGGTTATCTCTTGCAGAATGCGAAGATTCGCAATTTAATCGGGTACAGTCAGACAGGTAGGGCAGTCGGCTTTCCGACTAAGGGTCAAGTTATGCAATTTATGTTGAACGGGGAGGGGTTGCCAATCGTAACATACGATGCAAAGTTCAATGAAGAAGCGGCGGACACTGGACTTTCAACTTTAACTCGATTCTTGGGTGATGACAAATTCGTTATGTTGGCTTCGGCTGCGGGATTAAGCCCGTTTGGATTGGGTGATGTTGGAGATGGGCCTGTACCAGACAATGGTATGAGTCCTGGGAAGTACGCGGACTTCTACACCAAGAAAGAACCCTATGCTGAGATAGCTCGCTGCATCCAGTTTGCTTTTCCACGTATATACGTACCAGGAGCGATTTTGATAGGTACTGTCCATTCGTAGAGTAAATAAAGGCGGGCAGCGTGGTGTTGCTCGCTTTAACCAGGAGGGTTAGAAATGGGAGATGTGGTAATCCATTTTGAGGTGCAAAAAAAGTTGGGGCTTACGAAGTCTGAGTATTGTATTATGGATGTAATTGAGCAAGTCGTAGGGGACAGGAAAGACCTGATAAGCAATTTACGGGAAGTAAGGATTGCAAGAATAGCTGATTATATAGGGTTGAGTGCCAGTCGAACCACCAAAATTATCGAAGATTTGGTCAGTAAAGGCTTACTCACCAGGGGAATTGAAGTCCACAGTCAGAGGCTGTGTGCTAGCAAAAAGTGGTATGATGCTGTGCAGCCTTACGGAGAAAAGGAAAGTGGCGAACAGAAGAAAAATTAAGCCTGAAGATGTTGTGTTAGAGGAAATAGAGGAAACCCCCGTAGATGTGAACCCGCCGCCTAGAAAGTGGAGAAAGAAAAATCGGGGCGTTCAGCGGGCAGCGGAAGAGGAAAAAAAGAGGCGGATGCCTGAGTATCCGGGAGTAAGAAATGTTACTAAAAGAGAGGACTGAGCTTGAGGAGCTAAAAAAGGTTGCGGGTAGAAGTGACCGACAGATAGCTGATGAAAGACTAGCAGAGCTTGAGGAAGAGGAAACACTTGACCAGGCCGAAGTAAAGCTCTATCTCGGTGAGCTGTTTCCCGAAGAGAAGATCAACGCTATGCCCTGGAGTGACCAGCTTGGGTGGGTTATAAACGGTCTGTATGTAGATTTGGTTGAGGTCAACCAGCAGGTGATCCTGAATACGCTCAAAGGAACGGGTCAAGAGGAGAAAATTAAAGAGCTTCGAGAAAAGAAGGTTGAGACGGAGAAAAGGAGATTGGCGAAGGAAGAGGAAACGGTTAAAAACCAAGAAGAGATGGGGATTTTACCGAGGGGCAGCTTGGAGCAGTTGAAAGAGAGAAGGGAAAGAGGTCAAGAATACGCTTTCCATCCAGAGTCGCTAGACTTGAGCACTAAATTCGTCAAATTGAGTGCGAAGCAATTATCTCAAAAACGGGAGTATGTTAGTTATCGAATTAAAGAGAGAGAGCAGGAATTAGATGAGCTGAGAAACGTCACTGAAGCTCGACAGAAGAAACACGCCGAAGCAGTATTAGAAAGGATAGGTCCTAAAGAGTATCCTAAATAAGCTAATTCTCAGGGCTGGAAAGCCCTATATTCTGCAACACGGGTTTGACAGGCTGATTATATTCATGCACAGGGGGGAGGTGGACGGCAGACTATCTCCCTCGCAATACTATGAGCTTTCTCGCTTCTATAGGTTGAGGGTGGGAACATTCAGATGTATTAACAATCTCCTGGGGGGAAGGTAGATAATGCTACTTTCTCCCCGCAATTATAAAAGGGGAGTGAATGCCGCATAAAGATATCGAGAAAAAAAGAGCTGCTCAGAGAAAGTATGCTAAGTCGAAAAAGGGTAGAGCTACGGCACAGCGTTATTTAGAAACGCATAAAACTGAACTGGTAAAAAAAAGAGAAGAAGCACGAGAAAAAAAGTTACAGGCTTTTTGCCGCTGGTATTCTATAGACTACTGGATTATAAAGAGGTTAATAACTCTGCACGAGAACGGAGTAGATATTGAAGCGAGAGATCCGCACAACGCAAAGTACGTTTTCAAGTGGCTACGAAGACTGAGTGAGGAAGAGAAGAAGGAAAAGGAAAAAGGACTGAAGAAGCCATCAGTAGGGTCTTTGGACTATTTTTAGGGAACACTTTTGGTGATGTTGCAGGGAACATTTTTCGGGTAAAAAAGTAAAAGGTGTTCCCCTCTGGCAACCTTTCCTCATATCCTTTATCCACGCCCAAAAGAGAAAGAAAAGAGATACCTTTAGGGTTCATTTAAGGAACGGCAAAAGGAAGGCAAATATCATTTAACTTAGTGTATCATGCAATAGAAGCAAATCTATGTCTTGAGGCCCAAGAGAGAGAAGAAAAGGGTGTTTCAGGGTTTAGGTTTTAGTATTTAGGTATTAAGGGGTTAGGTAAGGGGGGTAAGTAATAAAGTCAAGGATGCCTGTGTGTGCAGTTAAAGAAGCAAAATAGGGATCACGAAAGGAGCCGCCAGCGGATGCCCGCTCTCTTCCTGCCTCTGAGCCGTTTGGTCAGGGGATAGTGGTCTGCAAAAATGCTAAACTGTCATAAAAACCTTCCTTTTCACGACACCGAGGAAGTTGTAACCCTCATCTATTCCCAATCCACAAGGCAGAAGTAGAGCCTGTTGCTGTTGTTGTAGCGAAGCTGACGCTAGTTGCTGTCAGTAGAAAGCGACCCCCGCTGAGAATGGGACAAGCAGAAGCTGTAGCAATACAGTATCTAATCCCCTGCCTGTTAGCCGTAGAAATTTACGAATATTCTCTGGTAGGTGGCCGGGGAATTTAGACGTACCGTCTCACCTGGAAAATGGCCGGGGATCCTCGGCAAACGAGAGTATATGCTAAATGCCTGTATCCCGCTTCAGCAAAGGGTTTGAGAGAATGGGAGGCAGAGAGGATAATGTATCTTGACGGAATGGATAGGCTAAAATAGGATAGGTGGTAGAATTTGAGTTTCGCTTCTGGAGAGAAGAAAATGCTACCTGCCCATTGCACAGTACCAAAGTAAATTGAAACTACCCTTGACATTTTTCGCCATTATGGTACAATAACTGTAATCCTATTATTTCCTTCCGGGATCCCCTGAAAAATAACCTGGCGTATCTTAATTTAAAGGAGTGTAAGAAATGAATAAAGGCGAGTATGAGGTTCTACCAACGCTGAAGAACACAAAAATTATACCTATTGAGAGGGGAACTTATGAGCAGCTCTTGCAATTGACTAGCGGACGAGTCTACGACCCAATGATTGAACGATTGCCGGATGGGACATACGAAGTCAAGTATACAAAGAAGACAGGAACAGATGAGATGACATTTATTTTTCCACATCTTGACGAAAAAGAGTTTAAATGGATTGTCAAAAAAGTTAAAAGAAAAACGAAACAGGGAGAGAAAGAAATACAGGAGGTTGTGAATTTTGATGAGCTGGCTAGGAAAGTAATGTTGATAGAACTATTGTTTGCCTATGGCACTGGTTCGTCACATTTTGTTTATCGGCCCTGGGACATGCTTTATTGGCTAAGGATAAGTGACCGAAAGAAGGGAATCTTGAGAGACCGAGTAACCGCCATTACTCACGCACTAGCTCTTGCGGCTGTGATAATAAAAGATAAAACTGGCAAGGAAACTAAAATAACGCATATAATGACGTTAGCAGACAGAGGAAAGGGCCGTAACCGAGAGTTGGAGGTGTCTCTTTGGAAAGATGGCTTGTTCCCACTATGGCCGGAACTAATGAAGCAATTAAAGAAAGAGGGCAAATTGCCACCTTTTGTAAGGCAGCCTACAGCAAAGTTAGCATATAATCCAAGAGGGGGGAAATACCGAAAATATGCGGAGAATTTCGCTTATTGGGCAAGGAGGCACGAAGGGATGGGAACCAGGTTTTGGCCCATTAAGATTGAGACCCTTCTTATTAAAGCAATGCGAATGACGCCAGAGCAGGTCAAGCAGCACTCGAAAAAGGAACTCGAAGATATTCTGCTGCAAGCACAATTACAAGGGAAAAGACACGAAGTGGTAATTAGATGGTATAACATACCGAATAGTGAAAAATTGTCTAAGTCTCAGTGGTTAAAGTCAAAAATTAGGCTTGAATTTCCACGTAGGGAAGTGAAACTATTTAGACAATTAGGTTCTGCTGACAAAACCCCGAGAGATGTATCTGGAGATACACAGATTACCGAGATTGCCGACTGGCTTCACGATGAAGAATTTGGTACTAAGCGCAGTTATAAAACCAGTGTAAAGATGCTTAAAGAGGCCCAGCAACTATTAGGAGAGAAGAGGCTTCAAGAAACTTTTAACTGGGTAAGTCAGGATAGTTATAATCCTCATCCTAAGCTCTTTTGGGAAGAAATAGAGAAGGAGTTAAAAAAATGTGGATAACTCAAGCGTTTAACCCCTCTTTTCTCGAAAAAATGGGCTGTTTAACCCCTCTTTTCTGGAGTTTTAACCCCTCTTTTCTGGAGTTTTAACCCCTCTTTTCTGGAAAAAATTGGGCAACAGAAATGCAGGAACTTCTTTATTCATAACGTCTTTCTCAATTTGGCCTTTACTCATACTACTCTTTATACAAGTCTTTCTTACAAAGAAAATACTACTAAGAGAAACTGGAGTATTTTTTATCATTAAAAACCTAAAAGTCAAAACCTAGTAGTTAAAGGAAAAGACTTTCTCTAAACAAAGGTCTTTCTAACGAAACGAATGATGTGGCGTGTTCGCTTTTAACCATAACAACCTTCCGTAAATCTTACCAAGTTCTGGTCATCGCGGCGGGCACGCCGTTAACAGAATAACCTCGGGCAAGGTTAGCCTGGGCGGGGGGCTTTCTGTCTTTCCTCCCGGTCCGGTGCGCGAAGGATCTCTTCTTGAAGGATTTAGCCGAAACGTAACTTATTAAGAAGGAGGTTTCCATGTTTGTAAACTTTCTCCCAATCACTAATTTGGCGGAATCCGGACCGCTAACGTGGGATATGGCCAAGCAGATAATAGAATCTCAGCATAATCTGGCGATGTGGGGTATAACGACACTCGTGGGGCTGGCTGTACTATTAGTAGCTGGCTCTTGGATTTGGAATTTTCTTCTTCGTAGGCATGAACTACAAAGGGCCATAGAATCTCTGAAATCGGAAATATTCACCAAGGGAAAAGAAGATTTTGCAAAACTGAGTGAGAGAACCAAAGATGACATTGGGAAAATGAAGAAAGAAATTGAAAAAAATGTAGGGGAAAGGATGACACGATTTGATAAAACTGTAGAGGAAAGAATGATGCTATTTGATGCAGAGAAGGCAAGGCTCTTTGCGATCACAACTTACCAAACGAAGAAATATGAAACGGCAGCTGTGTGGCTCGCCGAAGCCATTGAGGATTATGATAAGGCTGGAGGACAAGAGGATATGCTAAGGAAGTGTGTAGATACGCTTAACGCGAGTCTAGGAGGATGCAAAAAACTCAGCGAGAGCGATAAACAGGAAATAAAGAAATGCCTTCCCTTTATTCCAGAAATTCTTAAGAAGGAGAAAGAGCAAATAGAAGACTGGTTGAAGAAGTTACGGGAAGAAACAAAGGAACATTAGGAAATCGAACCGAACTAGGATTTTATGCCGATTGGCAAGAAAAAAGACGCACACAGAGCCTCATACAGATACTTTCTGAGGGTGAGGCAACCTATAATACCTGGGTAAAATTAAAGTATCCGTATTAAGAGAATTTTTTCAAGGCAGTTCTGAGATAGAGAGATTTTAGGAGGTGAAAGAGATGGGAACAAAAATACCTAGTGAGACGTATCTTGTAGATATGCGGGAAATTGATAAAATCCTGACGAATATGAGCCGAAATATCCAGCGACTTAAAGAAAGAATCAAGAAAAAGGGAAGTAAAGAAAGATCGCAGCAGCTTCTGAACGCAGCACAGGTGGCGGAATTGATTGGTTGCCACAAGTACCATGTTTACAGCCTGATCAAGAAGGGTTTGCCTGTGCTGAAACCCAGCCCTAGAAAGTTTAGATTTAAAAGAGGAGACGTCGAGAAGTGGATGAAGTCAAGGCAGGTGACAAGGAGACAAGGAGATAAGTAGATTTAGGGATGAGGGATTTGAAGGAGTAAAGAGATGAGAATAAGAGGCAAAAAATCACTAATTCTTGCCTTGATCTTTCTTTTGCTATTCTCGGCCTCTGGACTTGCCCTAGATTTTCTTTACCCGGTAAAGATGGAGCGGGTGATAGACGGAGATACTATAGTCGTTGACCTGTGCTTGGGTTTAAATGTTATCCTGGATGATCAGTATATCAGATTCTATGGGATAGACGCCTGGGAGACCCGGGGAGAGGAGAGGGAGAAGGGACTAGAAGCAAAGGAATATCTTGAGGGAAGATTGGATGAAGGAGAGAGGGTAGAAATAGAGATAAGGCCGGAATGGAGCAAGAACAAGACTGGCAAAGACAGCTTTGGAAGATGGCTTGGCATAATATATATAGATGGAGTAAATATTAATGATGAACTTATGGAAAAGGGATATGCGGAAAAATATGAGGGCGACCTTGATGACATAGAAAGGAGCACCCGAATGAGTAATTTATGGGAGGTACTGCGCGCAGCAGATTGGTCGTTTTACACTGCTCTTGCCGCCTTAGTCACCGCTGGTGCCGCCTTATTCGCTGCTATTGCTGCATCTCGAGGAGTTGAAGCGGCAAAGAATGCGGCTGAAGCCACAAGAAAAGCGAGTGAAGGGCAACTCTTCATGCAAATAATGACTGCGTATAGTTCAGAGGAGATGTTGAAGGGAATGAGGAAACTCATAGGATTTAAAGAGAAGTATAAGAAGGATTATAAAATAGAGTTTGGAAAAAAGCTGAGGGGAAACTCTACGGAAGGGATGGAATGGAATGCAGCTAGGAGGAGGTTTACCCATTGGTACTACGCAGTCTGCAAGCTACACGAGCACAAGTTTATATCGCAAAATCTGTTTTATGACTTGCTGAATGAAGGCGCAAAGGATTTTTTGAAACGATATATTCTACCTTTAGAAGATGAAGTAAAAAAAGAGATAGAGGAAAGAAAGGACGCTACCAATGAAAAAACAGACGAAGAAACGGAATGAATGTTAATGCGCAAAATAGCGATTCTAAACTTCAAAGGTGGAACAGGTAAAACAACCACAGCGGTCAACCTCTCACACGCTTTAGCGTTAAAGCGTCAAAACGTTTTAGTGGTAGATTGTGACCCCCAGGGGAGTATAACCGACTGGCTGGGGATAAATCCGAAGAATACGTTTTTTGACTTGCTCTCGAATACAGTTAAGCTAGAAGAATGTATATACCATGCCAGGGAAGGATTAAGTGTTATAGTGAGCGACAAGAACCTAGCTCTAATTGAAGTTAGATTAGCTAAAGAAAGTGATATGGAGAAGGCGTTCCAGAAAAGCCTTGCTACTCTCAAAGGCTACGATTTTGTCTTTCTGGACTGTCCCCCGAGCATGAGCATCCTCAACCTCAATGCCTTAGAGTATGCAAAGGAAGTATTCCTGCCTGTCAGCATGGACTATCTCTCGCTCAGGGGCGTGCAACAGGTGGTAGAGTCTCTCCCGGAAGGGATCGAGATAAGCAAAATAGTGCCTTGCTTTTACGATCAAAGGACCAGAAAAAGCAAAGAGATCCTGGAGGATCTACAAGGCTTTTTCAAAGGTAAGGTCACAAGTCCTATTAGAGTGAATGTCAGATTGAGCGAATGTAGCAGCTATCATCAGACTATCTTTGAATACGATCCTCATTCCAGGGGAGCCTGTGACTATCAGCAATTGGCCAAGGAGATAATGAGTGGCTAAAAAAAGAACTGGAGAAAGCCTAAAAAATATGTTTAAAGGGGAGGTAGGGTCTAAAACGCTAAAGCGTCAAGACGTTAAGACGTCAGAGAGTGAGGAAAAGAAACCGAGGCATACCATTTACTTATCCCCTAAGGCATCAAAGAAACTTAGAGTTTATGCTGCTGAACATGGTATGCGGTTGAATGAAGTTATCGAGGGGTTGATCAATAAGAATCTATGACGTTTTGACGTCTTAGCACTTAGGCACTTAGTGTTTTAACGTCATAGCGCTAAAGCGTCAAGACAAAAGAGATCCTGAGGGAGTATTTAAAAAATAAGTGAAGGAGAAGTTTAGTGGATAAAGAGTCCAAAGAGAAAATGGATGAGTTAATTAAGCTTGCGGAGGAAAAAAATAGTGAGTTTGCTCAACGCTTAGAAGGCTATGACCGATGGCGTCGTTCCCGCCGTAGCATAGAAAGCGCAACTAATTGGATGTTAGCAATAAATTTGGGGACATTATTCTTGCTTGTAGGGAGTTTTGGTAAATTCATAGTATCCGATGTTATGCCAATCAAACCATTATTTCTACTTTCAGCTTTCTTTTTAGGTTTCTCTGGTATAACTCTCGCGTTTTTTCGGGCAGTATTGTATCTGAGGGAATTTGGAGTCAACAAAGCACTTGAAGACCTCCAAGGACTCCCCGATAGAGTACGCTTGAATATAGAAACAAAGACCAAAGAGGAATTAAAGGAGACCGTAGAACGAATAGGTAAGCGTTCAGTCGTTATGTGGAGTTCCGCTCATAATTTGATACCTCGTTTTCTTCCTCTAATCATATCTGGATTAGCATTCTATGTTCTGGGCGTATTATTGTTAGCGATATATGTTGTGACTTTTATTGTGAAGTATCTATGACTACTTTCTGCGCGTTTATAGGCTTTGTGAGTTTAAGAAGTTCCGATAATAATTCGTTATGTAAACTTCCTTTTTCTCTCAAACCCTCACCAGACAAGGCTTTTCAAATTAGGGTATTTGTGGTCCCGGAACGACAATTTTACCCCTTCCTGAAACCCGCACCAATCCTGATAAATTTTTTTCAGGTGGTGAGCTTTCCCCATTTTCTCTCGAGGGATCTTCCTGGATATCGGGTCAAGGTGGAGGCTGGAAATCTCCTGAACTTTTTTGACAGGAGGAAAATCTCTCTATCTCGGAACTGGCTTGAAAAAATCTCTTGATAGAGAGGACTTAATTAAAGAAACGTCTTATAGATTGCTTCTAGTCAGGAACATGCCGATTTTGGGCTTCTATGAAGGCGTTTTTTTATATATGTAAGGAGACAAAGAGATAAGTAGATTAGGAGATAAGTAGATGAGCCGACCTCTGTAATCCTTTATCCATAACGAAACTTATTTTAACCCTATACATCACTTGAAACGTCCAAAGTGCTGTATGAGCCTGTAGTGCACCATAACCAAAAGCCTGTATCTACTTTCTAATCAACCATACCTCTGTTTCCCCTCCCGTTGAGCATCGGAAAAGCTGGCGGACTCCTCGAAAAAGCTCAGAAAGCTAAGAAGCCCGTAAACCCACCGTTTCAACATATCTTTATAAAATCGTGCCACAAAATTGTAGTCGTTTTAAAAGTGTTGGATTACCTCTTGACACAGCCGCTAGTTATGATACAATTATTACATATATGTATCTACCACTTGACAAAACCGTAAGATATACTATAATATACTATCTCCAAACAAAAAAGGAGGAACCCCGATGCAAACCTTCCAACTATATCCTCCCCACTCTCCAACTGGTCAAGCCTGCGTAATTAAAGGGGATACCAGGTTTGATGGCAGATTAGTCTCGATAATTCCCCAGGGCTATGTTACCGAGCCTTACTGTATGGTTGAAGACCGAGAGACCAAGATTCAATTTCCCATAAGGCGGGAGTATCTACTACCACTTTGAAAGGAGGAGAAAGTGTCTAAAGAACTGCTGGACGTAAGTTTTAGGATTCAGGGTCATGGTTGGATTGCAGAGGGGTTCCTC
>JABUBL010000732.1_pt1 | contig 10368 bp, 10 predicted proteins | sample 7240371 | NCBI WGS metagenome assembly JABUBL01 (sample SAMN07256343, study PRJNA390944) | subsurface metagenome | isolation source: Methane hydrate marine sediment | place: Pacific Ocean: Eastern North Pacific, ODP site 1244 | collected 2002
CATATCCACCAGAGTTTATTTGATATTAAAACAGCAAGAAATCTTTTTCATGATGAAACTGATAAATATAAGTTATCAAAGATTGCCTATAACTTTATTGCAGCACAAATGAAATTTATAAAAGCGATGTGCGCAATTCTTTGTCCGACTGTAAACTCTTACAAAAGGTTAATTTCTGGTTTTGAAGCACCTGTATACATTACCTGGGCAAGCATGAATCGGTCATCACTCATAAGAGTGCCCAAGTGGTTTAAGCAAAAACCAAAATCTGCAAGAATCGAATTACGGTGTGCTGATCCAACGTGCAACCCATATCTGGCGTTTGCTATTATGCTTAAAGCAGGTTTGGATGGAATTAAAAATAATCTAAAACCACCTAAACCTTTAGAAGACAATGTATTTCAATTTGATGATAAAGGTTTAGCAAGCGTAAATATCGATATGTTACCTACATCACTTTGGGAAGCGTTGCATGAACTGAAAAAGAATAAACTTCTTCAAGAAGCTCTTGGAGACCATTTATTTAAGAAATATATTGATATAAAAACAAGAGAATGGGATGAGTTTAAAACCCAGGTCACTTCCTGGGAAATAGACAAGTACTTAGACATTTTTTAACATTCCTTCAAAATCAAATCCTCATTCATACCAAAATTTCGACGAGTAAAAAATATGATATACGATAGTGGGTATGAAAAATGTGCTCATCTATACGACCTGTTTGACAAGAAGGAAAACGTTGAGTTTTTCCTCCATTATGGCTTAGAGGCAGGGGAAATTCTCGACATAGGTGCAGGAACAGGCCGTATCGCGATCCCACTTGCTGAAAAAGGGATTAAGGTTTTCTGTATTGAACCTTCCCCTACTATGAGAAGAGAATTCCTGAAGAAACTTTCTCAACGATCTGACAAGCAAGAGACCCACCTCTTTTTTGAGATACATGAATCAGGTAAGTTAATAAAACAAATTGAAGAAAGATCACTAGTAGGGATTATCGACAGGAAGAAGGTCCATCGTCTCCTGAGTGAAACTGGCTTCGAGGTGAAACAGGAGTTTAACAATTACGATCTTACAAAATATCAAGAGGGAGACTCACTCTTATAGTAGAAGCTGCTAAAAGGCATAGGTAAGCCATTTCTCTAGCTATTAACTTTGAGAAAGTGCTCTAGCCTTTAAGTAGCAGATTAATAGAAAATACTTGACAAAACTGATAATGAAGAGTAAAATCATATATGCAAAAGATTTATAAGCACTTGGAAGCAATGTTAGGTAAAAATAATGAACATCAATCAAGATAAACGCTTAACCCGTCAACTGGGTGGTATTGCTGTATTTAGTATTTCAGCAGGTGCAATGATCAGTTCAGGCCTGTTTATTCTACCTGGACTGGTTTACGCTAAGGTTGGGCCAGCAGTGATCTTAGTCTATATTATTGCAGGGATATTAGTTCTGCCCGCGCTCTTTGCTAAGGCTGAACTGGCCACTGCAATGCCAAAAGCGGGTGGAAGTTACTTTTTCATCGAACGCAGCATGGGGTCAGCAGCTGGAACAATAGGCGGATTCGCAAGCTGGTTTTCGCTCAGTCTCAAAAGTGCATTTGCATTGGTTGGGATCGGTGCGTTTGCAACATTGATCAATCCAAGCATTTCAGTGCTGGAGATTAAACTCATTGCTTCTGGGTTCTGCCTATTTTTTATAATAATTAATTTAATAAGTGTTAAACTAACGAGTAAGATTCAGATTTTTCTTGTAATGATGCTTATCGGACTAACCGTGATTTATATCTTACGCGGATCGATGTCGCTCGATGTTCATCGTTATAAGCAATCCATTCCGGTCAACTTTCACATGCTATTTGCTGCAGCAGGTTTGGTTTTTATATCATTTGGAGGATTAACCAAAATAACAAGTGTCGCAGAAGAGGTCAGGAATCCTTCAAAGAATATTCCGTATGGAATGATAATAGCATTTTGTGTAGTACTGTTTCTTTACGGATTAGCCATATTTGTAACCGTTGGTCTGCTTGATGGACACGAATTTGCACGTTCACTTACCCCTATATCAACTGGTGGATATAAAATCCTTGGTACATTTGGCAGTGTCGTAATGGCATTTGCAGCAATACTTGCCTTTGTCTCCACTGCAAATGCAGGTATACTGTCTGCCTCCCGGTTCCTAATGGCAATGAGCCGAGATAATCTCTTACCCGATTTCTTTTCAGGGGTAAATAAACGATTCAAAACACCTCACTTCTCAATAATTTTTACGGGTATTTTTATGCTAACGGCTATACTGACTCTGAACCTCGTAACGCTTGTAAAAGTTGCATCAACAATGAAAATCCTGCTCTTTATATTTGTGATACTGGCATCCATCATTATGCGTCAGAGCAAAATTCTGAACTACAAGCCAGTGTTTGTTTCACCGTTATATCCATGGCTTCCGATAACGGGAATTATTTGTTACGTTCTTCTCCTCTTTGAGATGGGTATAGTATCACTTCTGGTAACAGGCGGATTCATCCTTGCCAGCATTGTATGGTATAATATTTACACTCATGGAAGGACAATGCGTAAGTCTGCTTTGATTCATATTGTCGAACGTGTTACTGCTAAAGAGATAGCAGGCAATTCATTAGGCGGCGAGTTACGAGAAATCTTAAAAGAGCGTGATAACATAATTGAGGATAGATTCGATAAATTAGTAAACGGCTGTGAGATTATTGATTTAGATGAGGAATTTTCCCTTGAAGAATTCTTTACATTTGCTGCAAAAAGACTTGCAAAACGATTACACATCGATTCAAGGCAACTACGCGATTCATTCATCACCCGTGAGAAGGAATCAACAACGGAGATACGACCGGGTCTTGCAATCCCTCATATTATAATCGAAGGAGAGCATAGATTCGAGTTACTTGTGGCACGATGCAGAACCGGTGTTGATTTCACAGAAACATTACCGCCTGTCTATGCCGCGTTCGTATTGGTTGGTTCGCGTGACGAAAGGAACTTTCACTTACGAGCACTCTCTGCAATTGCGCAAATTGTGCAGGATGAAAATTTTGACAAGAACTGGTTGAACGCTAAAAGCATTGAAGAATTACGTGATATTCTACTGCTCGCAAAAAGACACCGTGAAGGAAAGTAAGGGCACGGTGCACCTTACCCCTACCTTATTATTAAAAGATTATTACATTCTTCAAGATGTTCTCGATCGATTTTGCTGTTATTATTGCACTATCTTTTGAATAACCTCCGCCTAAAACCATCAATATTGGAATTTTATTTTTAACCGCATTTCTGAAAACTAATTCATCACGCTCGATAATTCCCCCTTCAGAAATATGCATACACCCCAGAGTATCTTCTTTAAATATATCTGTCCCAGCAATATAGATAATGATGTCGGGTTTTGACTTACGAATAGCATCGGGTATTTCTCTCTCTAATAATGAAAGATAATCCAGATCTTTAATGTGAGACATAACTGGATAGCCAAATTCAATATATTTTTTCGCTTCAAAGTCACCAGGATAAATGCGCTCATTATAAACATCGAAGATGTGAATCCTGTTATCATTCTTAAAAATGGATGCATTTCCATTACCTTGATGTGCATCCAGATCTATAATCATAATTGAGAGAGTATTATTATTATTAAACAATTTATACACTGCAATCGGAATATCGGCAAAAAAACAAAATCCGCCTCCAGAATCAGCCTTTGCATGATGATAACCACCGGACAAATTTATTGCCCAACCATATTCAAATGCCAGTACGCAACCCTTTATTGTTCCTCCAGTAGCATACTTTACGGATTTCAGAAGACAATTCTGTAGAATATCATTTGGTACTGATGATAGAACCTTTAATTCAACTATCCTGGCAATAGTTTCCGAATGATTCAAAGCAGATAGATATTCCTTTGAGTGGATGAACAGGAGATCCTCTTTAGAAGCCATTTCTGGTGTATAAAATCTTTTTTTGTCAATCCCTACTTTTTTAACAAGATAGTTATAAATTTTACCATATTTTTCTGAATCAAACGGATGAATCTCTTCTAATCCTCCAAATGTATGATCATACTGTTTTGTAAAAATAATGGGTACTTTGTTGAGCATTCTTTTGAATAGTGAGTTTCCTTTATTGAATTTCATCTATTGTAGATAACAAAATCCATCTTGTTATTCCCCTTCTCCATGCTCCCTTTATACCATATTCCGTTGTAATGTCAAGATAATACAATTTAGGTTTTCTATTTACGACTGTTAAAAAATTGTGCATGTTGTTTTATTTTTTAACGTAAAACACCCGGGCTATTTTCCTAAGTTTAATATTACTTAAACTTATTTGCTGGCACAGTATTTGCTTTATATGTTTATAGAAAAAAAAGGAGGAATGATGAAAAAAGTGCTTATTGTTGACGATGACCCTAACATTCGGTTAATTTTCAAAGAGACCCTTAAGATGGATGGATACAATGTAGTAACTGCATCAACAGGGATAAAGGCTTTAGAGTTAATGCTCGAAGACAACTTTAATCTTTTAATTCTTGATATTAAGATGCCCGACATTCATGGACTTGAAGTCCTCAGTCTGATAAGGGAATCAGGAAATAATATTCCTATAATTATCTGTACAGCATTTGAAGGAATGAAAGATGACTTTGTTATCAAATCTTCCAACATTTTTGAATATCTTGTGAAACCTGTCGATTTGAAAATTCTGAGTGCGTTAGTAAAAAAAGCCTTTGCAATAACATAAAGAGTAAACCTGAGAAACCTGTTGTTATATCCAAAGATTAAGAAGTTCTCAAATTTTGAACTGTTATAAGAAAATTGATAAAAAGAATAAAGTCTTGTTAGCAACGTGGTTACTAAAAAGGCTAATAGTGCAGCAAAGAAAAAAGATGTCAGTGAAATTATTTAACATATTATGTGAGAATGTGAGGGTATACAATGAATAAAATAGATAAATAATCAATATTCTCCGTTATAATTCTAAGTAAACGCTCAGTAAAATGTGTCATTGCGAGTTCCTCTTCTTGCTCAACTCATGCGAAGCAATCTCATACTTGCTTTCTGTCAATATGAGATTGACACGCCCCGGCCTATAAGCCAGAAATATAATATTCTACAGTATTTCTTTGAATAGTGCATAGAGGGCGGGGCTCGCAATGATAATTTGATGAGTACTTTTGTAACTATTTACTCGCACAGGAGTTTTTAAACACTTAGCTTTGGCACAAAGAGGTTTTTCAGATTCAACAAAAGCAAATTGTTTAGTTTTAAAGACCAGGGTGCACGATGTTGTACTATTTGTCACCCAATAATTTAATAACTAAATGTATTATCAGTAGTTATGCTGATAATTTCTGGATGGAACGCTTTATTTTTTACGAGTCTATTATTAACAATTCTTAAAATTAAAAAACTCACGGCAAGTAGGATAATGCCTGTTATGAGTCCGAGGAATTCCTTAGGTATCAACGTTATATATCTTGATAAAAAGGCAAAACCAAACGCCACTCCTATTACGAAAAAAAGAGCAGGAACAAAGTATGCCCAGAAGGAAGCCACAAGAAGAGCTCCTCGTGCCAAACCAATCTCAACTATATCACCCTCTTTTGCACCAATAGGATTTTCTACCTCAACAGAAAACAACTTTCCTTCTTCTGGAGGTTTGCAGATTTCTTTTGATGGACAGTGATTGCACATCTTCTTTCGTTGGATAAGTACCTTTGCTGTTCCTTTATTAGTTATCTCAACAACCTTACCTGTTTCCCTGTTTTCCATCACACAAGTACCTTCTCTTCCTTGACGAGTCTTTTTATTGTATTTGTTGGACATTTCTCCATGACGACATCCCAGTGTTCACAGTTATAGACCTTGCTGTAGTCAATCTTAGCAAGCATCTCATCCATATAGAAAGAACCATCCCCACAATTCCTTTCACAGAGACTGCAACCGATACATCCAACTTCACATATCTTTCTCACGACCGCACCTTTATCGGGATTGTTACAGGCAATTGTGATAGTAGCTGTAAGTTTTGTCTTATCAAATAATTCAAGGGAGATTATATTCCTTGGACAGGCAACCACACATTGACCACAGCCTGTGCATTTCACCAAATCAACAACAGGTAAACCTTCTTCCATCTCGATAGCATCAAAAAGACAGACATCAACGCAATCCCCATATCCAAAGCAGCCATAGGAACATGCAATTTCACCACCGACAATGTCTGCAACCTTACAGGTCTGTCCACCAATATAAATGGCTTTTTTCTTTCTTATCTCTTCGCTTGCACCACAGTGAACAATGGCAATCTTTGTAATTACCTCCTTACTCTCTATGCCGAGGATATTAGCAATATTCTCTGCAACTTCACTATCTCCAACAGGGCAGTCATTCGGTTCTGCTTCGCCTTTAACAATTTTTTGGGCAAGATCATGACAGCTTGCATTCCCACAGGCACCACAATTTGCACCTGGCAACGCCTCAAGCACATGTTCTATCCTCGGATCTTCTTTCACATAAAGTTTCCTATTTGATATGGCAAGAATTACTGAAAAGAATAGACCAAGTCCTCCCATAGCTATTGTTGAAATTACTATAATGTTCATCTTTTCAACTCCTTAAGCTTTTTAACTTTTATGAGGTGCTGATAATTCCTGAGAACCCCATAAATGCAAGGGCAAGAAGTCCTGATATGATTAGTGTTAGTGGAGCACCTTTAAATGCCTCAGGTACATCTGCAAATTCCAGCTCTTCTCTTATACCTGCCATAATGAGAAGAACAAGTGTGAAACCAACTCCAGAACCAAAACCGAAGACTATACTTTCAAGGAAGTTATATTCACGAAGCACCATAAATAGAGTTAATCCAAGAATTGCACAATTGGTTGTAATAAGAGGCAAATAGATGCCAAGCGCTCTGTACAGCTCAGGACTGAATTTCCTGATAAACATCTCAACTATCTGAACAAGGGAGGCAATTACAAGGATAAAAGAAACATACTCAAGAAAAGGCACATTAAATCTCACCAGGATATAGTGGTAGATGAGCCATGTAACTGTTGCTGCAAGTGTCATCACAAATGTTGCTGCAAGTCCCATTCCAACTGCAGATTCAATCTTTGAGGACACACCAAGAAATGGACAGATACCGAGAAAGTATGTTAATACTATATTATTTACTATTGTAGCAGCAATAAAGATTAGGATTATGTTCATTTTGCCTCCTTACGCAGTTCTTTTTAACCTCTGATCAATTACATTCATTAATGCAATGAGAAATCCGAGTGTAATAAAAGCACCCGCAGGCAGAATCATTATCACCCAGGGCTCAAACCATGTTCCGAGTATTTGAATACCAAGGATGCTTCCTGAGCCAAGTAATTCCCTGATTGCTCCGAGAAGTAAAAGAGCAAGCGTGAAACCCAAACCCATGCCAAGTGCATCGAGGAAAGACCTATACAGTGGGTTCTTCTTTGCAAAAGCCTCTTGTCTTCCAAGAATTATACAGTTTACAACAATGAGAGGAACATAGGGTCCTAATTCCTTACTGATAGGAGGGAATTTTGCCCTTAAGTAAAGGTCTGCTATAGTAACAAACGTTGCTATGATTATTGTAAAGGTTGCAATCCTCACTTGATTTGGTACTATCTTTCTTATCAGTGAAACAACTATACTTGTCGAGATAAGAACAAATGTCATTGCAATTCCCATTGATACACCGTTTATAACTGAAGTGGTAACTGCAAGCAAGGGGCACATCCCGAGCAGCTGTCTGAAAGCAGGATTTTCCTTCCAGAAACCCTTTAAGAACTCCATATGGAGTCTTACACTACTCATTTTCACCCTCCCCACTTGGCCCTATCTCCTTAACAATCTCCTTAACCTCTTTTATAGTTGCATTAAGTATATTTACAACCGACCTTGAAGAGACTGTTGCACCAGTTATAGCTTGAATTTCATTCGGGTTTTCGGGTTTCTTACCCTTAACATAGTCTATTGCTGGTAAAACAGACACACCACTAAACTGTCCCTTGAAATTATCCTCTGTAATCTTTGCACCCAGTCCCGGTGTTTCAACGGACTCAAGAATATCTATACCCGTAAGCTTCCCAAGTTCAGAATCAATGCCTACCATTATCTTTATGATACCCTGGTATCCGCTTCCTTTTGCAACAAATGCGTATCCAACAAGCTCTCCCTCCTCGTTTAACCCTTTGAAAATAACTTTTTCACCACGTTCTATTATTTTCACATTTTTTACATCTGGAAGAACCTTAAATATTGCTTCTTGTGTTGCTTTTTCTGCATTTATCTTTATCAAGGGTTCAGCATACTGGTTCATGTAGACGAGGGATAAACCTGAAAGGAGACAAACAACAGTCAGGACAATTATCATATGTGCTGATATATTCATTTTTTCCTCCCTCCAAACTGAACAGGAACCATGTAACGATTTATTAAGGGTGTGAATGCATTCATTAATAGTATGGAATACATTACACCTTCTGGTAATCCTCCCCATGTCCTTATTATTATAACAAGAATGCCGCATCCTACCCCAAAGATATACCTTCCTTTCTTTGTGACAGGGCTGGTAACAGGATCAGTTGCCATAAACAGTGCTCCAATCATTAAACCACCAGCAAAGAGATGAAACCAGGGTGTTGCGTATTGAGCAGGTTTTATAAGATAGAGGACAGAGCTAAGGATAAGAACTGTTCCTATATAACTCAGGGGTATCCTCCAATCCATATATTTTTTTATAAGTAAGAATATTGCACCGATAATAAGTGCAATGGCACAGGTTTCACCAAGAGAACCGCCTGTGTTTCCAAGAAAAAGGTAAAGTGTTGAAGTAATATTTTTGTCAAATTTCATTATAGATAGAGGAGTTGCAGTACTTACAGCATCAAATATACCTGGTTTTATCCAGGTTGTAAGCATAACAGGAAATGTAGCCATCAGGAAAGCACGTCCAATGAGTGCAGGATTAAATATATTTTGCCCAAGTCCTCCAAAAATCTGTTTTCCTATAACAATCGCCATTACTGCACCAAGAAACCCAACCCAGAGTGGCAGGGATGGAGGAAGAACAAGCGCGAGCAAAAGCCCTGTGAGAAGTGCACTTCCATCGTTTATTGTTATGGTTTTTCTTCTTAATTTCTGAAACACCGCTTCTGTTAAGATTGTCCCTGCAATGCATACGATAATAAGAAGGAATGCCCTCAGTTTAAAGTAGTATATACTTGCAATTACAGCAGGAATGAGTGCATAGATAACACCTCTCATTACCATCGGTGTTGTAGGCTTTTCCTTCTGATGTGGCGAAACAGAAATAATAAGGTTTTCTTTCATCGTATTATCCTTTCTTGCTCTCTAAGTTCCTTAATGCCAATTTTCCAACCTTTATGTATTGAACAATTGGAATCTTTGAGGGACATACGAATGCACAACTTCCACACTCTATGCAATCCATTATATGACAACTATCCAATCTTTCCCACGCCTCACCTTTTGCAAATCTTACGTATTCTGTTGGTATAAGGTACATTGGACAGTGGTCAACGCATCGTGCACATCTTATGCAATTAACCTCTTCCTCAATATCAATCTCATCTGCTATTAGGACAAGAATTCCTGATGTTCCTTTAATAACAGGAACACCCATATCAGATTGAGCAATACCCATAAGAGGACCACCCATAATTACCTTCGCTGCATTATCTTTCAACCCACCTGCAGCCTCAATAACATCACTGAAAGGTGTTCCTATTGGAACCATAAAATTTCCGGGATTATTAATGCCTTTTCCGGTAACGGTAACCACCCTTTCAATGAGGGGTTTATTATCCCTTACCGCCTCAACAATAGAAACAGCTGTCCCTACATTATGGACTACAACCCCGACATCCATAGGAAGACCTCCGGCGGGGACTTCCCTCAAAAGAAGCGCTTTAATAAGCATTTTCTCAGCTCCTTCAGGATATTTTACTTCAAGGAGCTTAACATCAATATTCTTCTCATCTTTTGTCTTCTCAAGGAATAGTTCATACGCATCCATCTTATTGGCTTCTATTCCCACTATACCTCTTTTTGCTCCTACTGTTTTCATAATAATCTTCAATCCAAGAATGCAGTCATCCGTATATTCAAGCATTATCCTGTGATCTGCCGTTAAATAAGGTTCACATTCACAGCCGTTAAGTATAATAGTATCAATGGGTTTCTCTTTTGGTGGTGAAATTTTTACTGATGCAGGGAATGCAGCACCTCCAAGCCCAACAATACCTGCTTCTCTTACTATCTTTCTTACATCGTCAGCAGATATATTTTGTAAAGAC
>JABUBL010000733.1_pt1 | contig 10363 bp, 4 predicted proteins | sample 7240371 | NCBI WGS metagenome assembly JABUBL01 (sample SAMN07256343, study PRJNA390944) | subsurface metagenome | isolation source: Methane hydrate marine sediment | place: Pacific Ocean: Eastern North Pacific, ODP site 1244 | collected 2002
CCTGGAGAGATCATGCCTGCGTGTCGAAACCATAGCTACCATGGAGCCGGTAGTCTGAATCCAATGGGATGCCCTACTCGCATGGAGAGCCACATCGCTCTTTGAACAATTCCTCGGGTGGGATCCCTTCCGCCAGCGCAGGAGCTGCATCATGCCGAGGTGAGGATAATCGGGATCCAGCCTGGGCAGACCTTCCAGGAGGACCGCCCGGCGCGGGTGTGATTCTTTAAAAGGAGGGCGGCGCGACCTGCGTCCAAAGGTGCCCGCGAAGTGGAGACCCTCTTCCTTACGTATCCAGCCTTTCAACCGGGCGTACTGGGGGAGGGCATAGGAGCTGCGGTCAAAGTCGTTGGCGAGAGTCAGCTCAGACGAGAGAATGGCCATGCCCCTGATCTTTTTTGCCGCCCAGTGCCGGCCGGCCGTCTCCAGCATCCAGGCCTCGTTGGCATCGGTGATTATGAAACTGTTATCATAGCTGAAAGAGGGATCTCCAAGCCGGCTTGACCCGCCCTGGCCGTGCGTCTGCAGCAGGGACGCGATTACGTTCAGGGCATCCTCCGCGTTTCGGCCCCGCTCGAGGCCTAGGCGCACTAGATCCATGCCGATGAGCCCCGGTTCGGATTCATGATCACGGGTGGAAACCGCCTCACTGCCGATAACCACCCCTTGATCATTGGCACCCATCTCACCACCCCAGCACCACCACGGCTTGCTGAGCACAACGCCGTAGCGTCGGGGTATCTGGGCGATGGACAGGTGGGTGCACTTGAGTAAAGTGTTAGCGTCGTGTTCCACGGCCGGTAGTGCGATAACCAACTGGCACTCGCCGGGCTCCCGATTGCTGTTCTTCCCGAAATACGTGGCGCCATCGGGGCTGGCCGGAGGAGCGATAACCATCGTGCTGGACATGAGGGTCCTAAGCTATCAACCGCTTACCGGCTGCGTCCAAGGTTTTCTTATTGGCTGATGAAACACCTGCCGGGAAAAGGATGAGAAGCAGACCTGGACGGATAGAGGGAGTAAGTGGTACGGAATGAGGGGCGGCCGCCTGTCTTTCCTTCTAGAGCTCGCCTTTCAGGGTCTGAAGCCTGGCCGCCAGTTTTGACCGCCCTGACAGGGTGGTATCCGCCGGGAAATCCTCATCCAGCTTCTGCACCCAGACGAGGCAGGAGTCGAACTCGCCCTGGCCGTAGAATCCGGTGGCGACGGTGAGGTAAAGGTGCTTGTAGGTGATGGTAATGGTGACGTCCCTACGGAATTCCCAGGTGGGAGTACGCTCCAGGGCGTCCTTGGCATCATCTACGGCTTCGGCAAATTCCCCGCGTGCCAGGTTGGCGAAGGATCGCCCCGCCATAATCTCTGTCCCCACAATGGAGGTATCATCCACCACCAAGTCCGCGCCGGTTGAAAAGCTGGTGTCACTGATGCCCGCGCTATCGAGCCGGGCATAAGCCCACCCCAGCCCGTTCCAGCCGTCGGCATACAAGCGGTCCAGCTCCGTCCCGGCTTCGAACTGGATGGAAGCCGCGCGATAGCTGGTGTCGGCCATCAGTTCCCAACCATACTCCACATAGTCCTGTTTCTCCGGCTCAACAGGGGTACGGCAGCCACCCACGATGAGCGCCAGCAGGCTCACGATAAGGATGAAGAATATGCACAACCTTCGGTTCATCAGCTTACCTCACCAACAGCATTTTCCTGGTCATCTGGTGTCCCGCGCTGGTGCTCAGACGCACGAAGTATACGCCGCTGGCAACGGCGAGCCCCCGGGTATCCACACCCTGCCAGGTGAGCTCATATCGTCCAGTTGACGCCTCGCCATTATAGAGCGTCAGCACCTCCCGGCCCAGCAGGTTGTAAATCACGACTCTGGCATGCTGCCGAGGACCATCCTGAAAGCCCAGGTCAAAGACGATCCGGGTAGTGGGGTTAAAGGGATTGGGGTAGTTCTGGTGGAGGCTGGTAATCTGGGGCACGATAATTGTCCGGTGACCAAGGCGGAAGGTCCCCGCCCTGTCTGTCCAGGTAGTCACCAGCTTCCCCTGATCAACCGAAGGCAATTCCTCCCAGCGACCGTTTGACCGGAGGACGTAGATGGCCTGTGCTTCTTCCTGCCCGGCTCTACTTACACCGCGACGCATGCTGACGCGCACCGGCTGATCAAAGGTGAATTGCCCGTCACCCAGCCGGTAGGCCCCGCCTTCAGCAGCCGACAGCCCCATGAGCGTGGAGTCCACCACCAGCAGGTATCGGTCCCCGCTGACCGAGCCGGGAGAACCAGCCGTCTTGAACAGCTGATCAATACTGGCTGCCACCCATGGCTGACCACGTTTCGCCAGCGCTATGGACATGCTGGTACTCACGGTGGAATCGCCGGCGGCGCTGTGCCCGGTCACCTCCACGTCTAGGATGCCGGCCGACAGGAGCTTGTGATTGGCCAGGTAGGTGAAGGTGTCGATTACACTATGGGCGATGGTCACGCTGTCGGCCTTGACAGTGATAGTGTTGGCCATGCCCAGGATGTCGGTGATAAAAATCTGCAGGTAGGCTGGTAAGGTACTGTTCTGTACAACCGCCACGGTCGGGGCTGGTCTGGCGATGATCCGCACGCCGTCCTCGCTGAACACCGTGTCGGACACGTTCCCGGCCCGGTCGGTGGCCCGCGCCATGAGCCAATACCAGGCCTTTAAGTCCAGCGACAAGTCGATGGCCGTGAAGGTGGTGTCGGTGGCGTTGTCGGTCCAAACCACTATATCGGTGTCGCCCTTAGTGGAACCGATGGCATACTCATATAGAGCTATACCAGCGTCATCATCGACGAAACCGTAATACCGGCCGGAGAGGGAAGTGGTGGATTGGGTGGAATCGATGTCGTCGGTCGCCAGGCTGTCCAGCAGGACGGCCTTCTCGATATCCGGGGCTAAGGTGTCGAACATGACACTTTCTATCGTAGTAGTATCCGGATTTCCGGCCTTATCAATGATAATAAAGTCCAGCGTGTAGGTAGTCCCCTGTACTAGCGTGGGAGCATCTACCAGTACAGTATCATGGGTTCCAGCTGCCGTTTCTGAGGCTGTGAGGATCTGAACGTGCGGTGTACCGTCACCGGGACCACTTTCCCTGGTCCAGGTCACCGTACCGCTGTCAATTGCTTGTGGGAGGGTATACACCACCGCGGTGGTCTGGCGAAAATCCCCCGAATCTGGTTCAGCGACAGTGATTTCCGGAGGTGTGTTATCAACCAGCAGGGTGTTGGTGCTGCCGGAAACAGGAACCGCCGGTATCCCCGCCGCATCAGTAGCCGAAACGGTAACAGTGGCAAACCCATCGTTTTTAGACGGAATGTCCAATGCGTAAATCCATATGGTGTCTGCGGGACCCATACTCATAGCCGCCCCGCTGGTATCCGAGTCGGAGTCGGCGAAGTCAATGGCAATGGTAGGTTTGGTGGCGGGGGTGGACTGCACCGATTCCTCAAAAGTGGCGGTAATGGTTACTGTGTCACCCTCTTTTACCAGCGAATCTGAGTAGGCCAGCACATAGCCAGGGGGGGTATTGTCCACCATCAAATCCGTCCGTCCGGTGGTGTTCGCTGTCGTTAGGGCATTCCCGGCCAGGTCATCCATGCCTATCGTTACCGTTGCCGTGCCGTCATTCCCGGACGGGATAATGGCATCATAGGTCCAGACGAGGGTATCCGCCGTGGCCGACATGCCAGCATCGCTAGGCAGTGTGATGGAAGTGTATTCGATGGTAATTCCGGGCGTGTCCAGGGCAGCTGCTTCACTTAATGTAACCGTGATGGTCACGGTATCCCCCTGGCTGACCAGCGTGTCACTGTAGGTCAGGGCCGCCTGAGGCGGTGTGTCGTCAAAGGTTACGTCAGTGCGGACAATATTGGTAGCCGCGTTTCCGGCGGCATCCTCCCCGGCAAAGGTAAGGTTATACACCGTGCCACTTACCAGGCTGGGGTCGTTGGTGAGGGTGATGTCTGTATGGACACCAGTGGCCAGTTCGGTTCCGGTGAGGGCCTTGATATGAGCCGCCGGGTCAGCCGTACCACCGGTGCGGCTCCAGGTGATGCTCCCGCTGGCGATATCTTCGCTAAGAGTATAGGAGACTTTCGTGTTTTTCAGGTAACTGGAATCGGCCGGGGCAACGCTGCTGAAGGCGGGGGGGGTGGTATCAACATCCAGGTTCTTGGCACCGCTCAGGGAGCTCGCTGCTCCGGGGGTTGCGAGTGTAGTATCGGTGTCATTGCCAGCCGCGTCCTGGATCGTCCCGCCGTTCAAGCTCAGGGCCGTTGTAGACTGGTAGCCTAGGTTAACCTTATTTTGCCCGGCCTGGACAATATAATTGAACACAACCGTATCGCCGATAATAATGCCGGAGTAATCTACAACATAACCGCTGCCCACATTCAGAGTCAATTTGGGAGTACCGGTTACCACCACTGCCTCACTGAATACTACGGCGATTGGAATAACCTGTGCGGCCTTGTAAGCGCCATTCGCCTTGGTGGAAGTAACGGCGGTTACTGTTGGTATGATTGCATCGATGTTCCGGTCATTGCCATATCCCAGGGATCCGCTTGTGCCAGGCGCGGGAAGGGCCAAATCGGCGTTATTCCCGGTTGTATCTCTGATGGTAGCCAGATTCAACTGCAATGCGTTCGCGTCGATATAGTCCAGGTTATCGCTCTCGTGCCCAAGAGCCACTATATAGGTAAAAGTGAGAGTGTTGGTGCCGGACCCGCTCACATAGTCCAACACCGCGTCGGTGCTGCCAGTTTCAAGGGTAAGGGTTGGCGTACCGGCGCCCGTCTTATAGACGGTTTCGGTTAAATTAATAGCAATGAATATTGTGTCGCCCGCCACGTAATAACCGTCACCGGCGGTGGAGCTCACCGATGATACTGTCGGTGGCGTATCGTCAAAACTGACCGCGGTACGCACAATGCTGGTATCGTTTCCGGCCGCATCCACACCGTAAAAAGTAAGGGAATATTCGGTGCCGCTAACAAGGGGGGGGGTCGTTAGTGAGGGTGATGTCTGTATGGGCGCCAATGGCTAGTTCCGTCCCGGTGAGGGCCTGGATGTGGGGCTCTCCCGGGTCAGCCGTGCCACCGGTGCGGCTCCAGGTGATACTCCCACTTGCGATATCTTCACTGAGAGTATAGGAGACTTTGGTGCTGTTTTGGTAACTGGAGTTTGCCGGGGCCACGCTGCTGAATGCCGGCGTCGCGGTGTCAACATCCAGGTTCTTGGCATTGCTCAACGAGCCCACCGTGCCTGGTGATGCCAGGATCCGATCGGCGTCGTTGCCGGCGGCATCCCTTATTGAGCCGCCCCCGGGAAGTAGCGAGTTGGTATCAACATAGTCCAGGTTGACCTGGTTCTGCCCGGCCTGCACCGTATACTCAAATACCAGTGTGTCGCCAGAGACGCTGGTGTAATCGACGGCATAGCCACCGTCGATGTTCAGTGTCAATGTAGGTGGGCCACCCGCCACCGCTACCGCCTCGCTGAAGACCACGCTGACGGGAATCACCACCCCGGCTTTGTATACGCCATCGGTCTTAGTGGAAGTAACCGCCGTGACCGTGGGTATGATGGCGTCCACGTCCCGGTTCTTGCTGAATCCCAGCGACCCGTTGTCGCCGGGTGCTACAAGCGTCAGATCGGCGTCATTCCCCGCGGCGTCCCTGATGGTGGCCAGGTTCAATACCAGGGCGTCAGTGGCGGTGTAGTCCAGGTTATCGCTTTCATGACCGGAGGCCACCGTGTAGGGAAAGGAGAGTGCGTTGGTACCGGAGCCAACTGTATAATCCACTACCGCATCCGCAGTCCCCGTTTCCAGGATCAGCGTAGGAGTGGCAATGGCTACGTAGACGGTCTCCGAAAAGGTGACGGTAATGGGTATCACATCGTCTTTGACGTAATAGCTATCGTCGGGGGCCGTGGAGCTCACCGACATGACCGTAGGGTCTGTCGTGTCGATTACCAGCGCCTTGTTGTCGCTGAGGGATTTTGCGTCACCGGGAGTTTCCAGCGACAGGTCCGCGGCGTTCCCGGCCGGGTCTGCGATGGTACCGCTTAATGGGTTGACCAGCACATAATCCAGATCGCTGCTGTTGTGCCCCGCCTGCACCGTGTAGTCGAAAAACAGGGTATCCCCAGAGGTGGAAGAATAATTCACGGCATACCCTCCGCCTACGTCCAGGGTCAGCTGGGGGGTGCCGCCCACCGTTACGGCTTCACTGAGAACCACCGCGATGGGGATGGTAACGCCGGCCTTGTAATAATCATCAGTTTTATTAGAGGTAACGTTCAGTACGGTGGGAGCCTCGGTATCGATGATAATTGCTTTGTTGTAGCCCAGGGAGCCGGCAGTACCCGGGGCAGGCAGGGCGCTGACCGGGTTGCCGGCGCTGTCCTGCAGGGCAGTACCTGCTACCAGGGAACCGATATCGACGTAGTCCAGATCGTTACTGCCATCATCTGCCACCACAGTATAGGTGAAGACCAGCGTGTTTGTCCCCTTTCCAATGACATACGTTGCGTTCCGGTCAGTGGTGCCTGTTTCCAGGATTACCCAGGGGCTGCCGGCATCGATAACCACCTCGCTGAATGTCACGCGTACGTCGATGGCTTGCCCGGCCTTATAGGCACCATTGGATGTGTTAGACGTCACGTTGCTCACGGTGGGTGTGGTTGTATCGATGATCAGCCGCTTGCTGCCACCCAGGGAGTTGGCCGATCCCAGTGGGGGTAGAGTCAATGTGGCGTCATTGCTGCTGAGGTCCTGGATATAGGTGCCCGGCAGGAGGGCGCTGATGCTCCCATATTCCAGGTCGTTGGTAGTGTGACCCCCGCCCACGGTGTAGCTGAGGGTCAGTACGTTGGTGCCGGAACCGCCGGTGTAGCTGGCCGTCCCCCCCGAGTTCAGGGTCAGAGTGGGTGTGCCGCTCACCGTTACCGTCTGGGAAAAGGTCACCTGGATCAAGATTACGTCCAGCTCTTTATAGGCGCCGTCGCCGGTGGAGGAGGTCACGTTATCCACGGTGGGAACAATGCCATCAATGACAATGGCCTTGTTGTTACCCAAAGAACCTGCCCCCCCTACGGCTGGCAGCTCTAGATCGGCGTTATTGCCGGCTACGTCTTTTATGGTCCCGGCCAGGGCCGAGGTGCTGGTATAATTCAGGTCCGCCGCCGTATCACTGGCGGCCACCGTATAGGTAAAATCCAGTACATCGTCGCCATCGGTTCCGTTGACGTAGCTGGCCGTGCCGCCGGAGTTCAGGGATATGGTGGGCGTACCGGTGACGTTGACGCTCTCATTGAAGGTCACTTGGATGGAAACCGGGTCGCCGATCTTTTTCGTGGGAGCATCGGGTGTGGAGGAGTTCACATCCGTAATGGTGGGGGCTTGGGTGTCGATGACGATGGCCTTGTTGTTGCCCAACGATCCGGCGGTTCCCGGCACCTGGAGCGTACGGACCGCCGTATTTCCCGCTTCATCCTCTATGGTGCCGGCAGCCCCCAAGGCCGTGGTATTGACATAATCCAAGTCAGTGGTGTTCTCCGAGGCGCCTACCGTATAGATAAAGGTAAGCTCGTCGTTGGGAGAACCGCCGGAATAGCTGGCCGTACCCCCCGTATTGAGTGTCAGTACAGGCGTGCCGGTCACGTACACCACTTCATCAAAGGTCACCTGGATCGGGATTACTTCGCCCACGGTATAGGTGCCGTCCCCCTTCGATGAATTGACGGTGGCGTTACCCGGCGTGTCGGTATCGATCTCGATAGCCTTGTTCGCCCCCAGGCTCCCGGTGACTCCTGGTGCCGGCAGATCACGGTCGGCGGGATTCCCCGCCAGATCGGTAATGGACGTTCCTGCCGACAGGGCCGATGTACTCACATAGTCCAGATCAGGGGCGGTATGTCCCCCGGCTATCGCATAGGTAAAACTGAGGGTGTTTGTTAAGTCCCCGCCAGTATAGTTTACATAGACATCCGTCGGCCCCGTTTCCAGCTGCAAGGTGGGCGTACCAGTAACATCCACCGCTTCGGAAAAGGTCACTTCGATGATAATATCGGGGTCACCGACCGTATAGGCCGCATCAAGAGTGGCGGAGGTGACATTGGTTACGTAGGGAATAATCCCGTCAACCACGAAGTTGAAGTTGGCGCTGAGCGAACCATCAGTCCCCGGATCCGGTAGCGTCCGGGGGGCGTTGTTGCCAGCTGCATCCTTGATGGTGCCGCCATTCAATTGCAGGGCTGATGCGGAGAAGTAGTCCAGGTCGTTGCTCTCATGGCCTGAGGCCACGAGGTAATTGAATACTTGAGTGGTGGTTCCGGTGCCACCCGTATGGTCCACCACCGCGTCACTCGCTCCAGTTTCCAAGGTCAGCTGAGGAGTTCCTGTCACATCCACCGGTTCGTTGAATATGATTTTAACAGGAATTGTATCACCAATTTTTTGGGTGGTAGCATCCAGTCCTGGCGTTGAATTCACATCGTCCACCGAAGGATTAATCCGATCGATGGTCAATCCCGCCGAAAATGCTTCCTCTGGCTTAAGAGTAAAAATCTTGAACGTGAGGCTCTTGTTTTCGCCAAACTCGGTCACATTCTCCACATGGGTGGGGGTAAAATCGATGGCTTCGAACGTGACATTACCACCTGCATCACTCATCTTGTTCCGAAGAGTCCAGTTCGATCCGGATTGTCCATCAATATACACTTCCAGATAGCAGGTTATCGGGCCGTCTGCAAAACTGGCGCCTGATACAGTGACTGAAGAAACGCTCCCGTTCCAGTAACTGCCAGCAGGGCTGCCATTGATATCCACCGATACCGTTGCCCCCCACAGTGGTGCCATTACCAACCATCCCACAACCAAGCCACGCACTGCCCAGCGGCTAAGGGAAGTTGCATTTATATCAATGGCTGGTCTACTCATATGCTCTTCTTCATCGGTTATCTTCGGCAAATATAATGAAATCGCCGGGCCGAATTTAAACTAAAACTTTATATCCTCTGGAAAAGTGACGGGCATCAAATAGTGGAAGCGGATGTGACCCGCGTCAAGTGCTGGAAGTGATCCGGCGCACATATTCACAAAATAATCGGGCATGGCACGCTGAGGAGCTCCCGGCCGCTCCTAGAATGGGTAGCCGATACTGCCGCCGATGTCCAGCCAGTAGGCGGAGCCGGTGGCGGTGGCGTTCTGGACAAAGGTTAGCCGGGACTCGAACGTGATGGCGATAAAGCGGATGAAGGGGATGGTGTAGCTGGTCCCGAAGACCATACCGCCCCTGACATTGCTGCCCGAGGCGTACATACCGCCCCCGGCTAATACTTCCAGCGGTCCGACCGGAAGGCGTATCAGGGCCTGCAGGGCCACCCCGCGAAACTGGCCTCTACGGGGATGTTTGTTAACGAAGCTGAAGGTGCCCGCTTCCAGGGTATAGGCGGGAGCCAGCCGTCCGCCGTCCTTTTTCCGGGGCAGGTCCAGGGCGAAACGGACGTCCACGTAGGAATACCAGAAGGCGTCGAAGCCGAGCCCTACCATCCAGGGAGAAGCCACGGACACCTTCGCCGTGTAGCCGCGTTTGACGCGGGGTTCTTTGATTTTCGGCTGCTCGATCTCCTGAAGCTCCACCTCACCGGCCTGGTCGTCGGCCAGGTCAAGTTCATCTACCCCCGCTTTCTGCGGGATTAGGAGCCCCGCTACACTACGTTACGCGGGGCAAGCTCAGGAGACAAGGGAGAGAACAGGAAGGGCCCGGCTACGCTTTGCTACGCCAGACAGGCCCCGCTTCGTTACCCTGCGCGGGGTAAACCGGAAGGGGGGGAACATTGCTAAAAAAAAAGTCTTTACTTTTCAGAATTGTTGACTACATTTAGCCATGACGCTCCTTACAGCGCTGCGTAAAGCGCCAGGGCGGTTGTACAACGGGAAAAATCGCTATAGCTCTTCTGCTTTTATTATGACCAAACAATACAGCACCATTGGAATGGCCGGCCTGGCAGCCCTGGTACTCCTGGCCTACCTACCTGAACCCGCCGCGGCCCAGCAGTACTATCCCGAGGAAGATACAACCTACTACGAAGATGAATACTTCGACGAATACTACGAAGGCGAATTTTACGAGGAATATTACGACGAGGGGGAAGAAGGCTATTTTGGCGAAGAGGAATACTATTACGAGGATGAGGGTGAGTACTACGAGGAGGGGGACGAATACTACTACGAGGAGGGTTTTGACGAGACCTTCGAGGAGTATTTCCTGGATGAACTGGGGCCGGAAGAGGGGGTAGATGAACTTGACCTGGCCGACGACCAGGCCGGT
>JABUBL010000734.1_pt1 | contig 10356 bp, 8 predicted proteins | sample 7240371 | NCBI WGS metagenome assembly JABUBL01 (sample SAMN07256343, study PRJNA390944) | subsurface metagenome | isolation source: Methane hydrate marine sediment | place: Pacific Ocean: Eastern North Pacific, ODP site 1244 | collected 2002
AGGTCGGGGGGAGGCGGTTTTGCTGATACCGCTCCGCATGGCATTGATTCTTTAAGATGGTTAGTTAATAGTGAAGTAAAAACTGTGTATGCAAATATTGATAATAAAATTTTTCCAAATCTGGAAGTAGATGATATAGGTACAGTAATAATTGAATTTAAAAATGGGGTAATTGGAGTTTTAGGGGCAGGTTGGGCAAATCCTGAGAGCTATCCTACCTGGTTAGACATAAGATATGAAATATTAGGAACTGAAGGATTTATTGATATTAGTAAACCTTATCATGATTTAGCAGTTTATGGAAAAGAAAAAATGGTTAGGGAATATTGGTGGAGAAACGATGTAAGAATGATATTGGATGAATTTATAGATTGTATCTTTGAAGATAGAGATCCAATAATTACTGGGGAGGATGCAAGAGCTTCTTTAGAAATAATTTTAGCTGCTTATAATTCATCAAAGAATGGAAAAGTTATTAGACTTCCTGTAACTGATACTAAATAGAGGAGTGGTTTGTTTAATTTATTTTTGTTTGTGGAGGATTAAGTTTGCTCTCTTAATTTTTTAATTATAGTGTATTAAAATGAAATATCATAATATAAAAAATTATGATATTATAAATAATAGAAGACGAAAAATGGCTGTTAATAATTTTTAACTAAGTATAACTTTAAAAATGATTTCGTATCAATAAGGCAATAAAATTAAATAGTTTTTTATAAAATTAATTAAATTATACAAAAAATAAGTTAATTAAACAATATTTTCGTAATTTTGCATAAAGGAAAAGGGGATTATAATAGCGAATCTATTTAATAGATATATTTATTATCGAGGCATAAACAAATCAATGAGAATAGTAGTAGTCACAGATTCTTTCAAAGGTAGTTTGACTGCCATAGAGGTATCTGCAGCAATAGAGCAAGGGATAAGAGAAATCTTCCCAGAGGTGAAATTATAAAAAAAGTAGTAATAATAAATGTAATAAAGTTATTCTATTAATGACTATTATAATATATTGAATTAGATTTTGGTTTGATGAAAAACTATACTAATGAAAAAATAAAAATTATTGAAACATTTAAAAAAAATACTAATTTATAGTTTATGACTTCGATGTAAATAAAAAAAAGAGGGGGTGATTATAGGTTAGTTTTAGAGAAAAAGTAGATATAAGTTGATTTTAAAATTTAAAAGGAGGTATTTAAAGTGAATAAGTATTTCAAAGTTTCTACTATACTTTTAGTAACGTTAATAATGTTGTTGTTTTTAGGAAGTTTTGGTAGCGCTGCTGAACAGAAAGAATTTACTTTAGTTATCAGAATGATGGACAGCCAGGATAAGTGGTTTAAAGAGAACATAGTTCCACAATTTGAAGAAAAGTATAATGTAAAATTAAAAGTGATATCTTTTGATACAATGTGGGATATTGAGAAGATGTTAAAGATGGAGAAAGAAAGTGGCAAATTTACCATTGGCCTGGTAAAAACTCCCTTGGAGATGACTAGGGTACTTACTGCTCCTGGAAAAGATTTTTTACAACCCTTCGATGATATTATGAAGGTAGATGAATTAATTAGCCTCAAAAAAGAGTATGATTACCTTGCCATAAAGATGGGGACAATTGGTGGTAAATTATATTATCTTCCTCGAAAACTTGAGACTAGAGTAATGATTTATCTAAAGCCTAAAGTAGAGGAAGCAGTAGCAAATTGGCAAAATTTTGAAGCAGAAATTGTGGCTTCACTGAAAGAGGCTAATGGATATGGTCTGCCAGCCGGATATACCTTAGAAGCTGATCCGAATGAATGGGATTATTATGATGTATTTGTAGTATCCTATTATTGGGCTAATACCCCTTACTTTGGGATTAAGATGCCTCGAATGGCTCATCGAGGGAAGAGATATGGAGGAACTGTTCAGGGTTTAGTAGATAGAGCCTATAATATGGGTGCAACCCAAGATGATATTCTTAAAATGAATACCGATCCTGTTGTGGATATGTTTGAATGGGAAGCAGTATATCGAAAGTATAATCTATATAATGAAGGAATGTGGGTTGATCCATGGAGTGGTGGAGGTATCTGGAATGCTATGAAAGACGGAAAAGTATTTCTTGCTATGATGCATCAGATAGACTGCTTCTTTATTCATGGTGGTACCCATCCTACCATGCAAGGTTATCTAGTAAATCCTGATGATTTAGGTGAAGCATTGATGCCTTTAGGTGTTTCAGTAGAGTTAGATGCTGATGGAAAACCTGTCCGTGTAGGAAGCAAGAAAGCCTCAACAGGTGGCTGGTGGTGGTCCATTCCTAAGAATGCTCCGTATCCTGAATTATCGGTAGAATTAGCAAAATGGATTACTAATTATGAAAATCATCTTGCAGAATGTAAGACTTTTGGTATGATGCCAGTCCGGAAGGATATTCTTGATAATTTAGGCAAAGCTTTCCCCGAAGGATGGATGGGAGAAGTGTTTGCAATTTCTATTAGTCAGCTGAAGGCAAACGGGGAAAACACTGTTCCCTTAATTGCAGAATATACCGATTTAGGTATAAATTACTTAGCCGCTTGGTATGATATAATTGTTGATGAAAATTATGGAGAAGCTGAACAAGTTGACCGGGATTATATTAAGAAAGTACTTGATAAAACATACGTACCAGAACAGAAGGGCATCTTAGGCGCAGGCTATCCTGAATAAAAAGCAATTAGATTATTCCCCCTCTATATTAATATAGAGGGGGAATAATCTGTTTTGTAAAGAAGTATATCCCTTAATAAATACGGAGAAAGATGATACTGTGTTGATAGAAAAAGAAGGGTTGATAAATAGCTTAATAGTCAATATTCGCAAAAATAGTTTTGGCATATTAATACTTGCGCCAGCTCTTTTATATCTATTAGCATTTTTAATAATAATTTTATATCAGATTATAATACTTTCACTTACTTACGTAGCACCAAATTTAGCAGAAACTTTTCCCACAGTAAAGAATTTTTTAGATTTAGCTAATAATAAAGAATTTGTTAATGCTTTTAAAAGAACCATAGTTTTTACCCTTATCGGAACCCCATTAGAACTCATTGCAGGTATGATTGCTGCAGGTCTTATCTATCGTGAGTTTAAAGGGAGAGGGATTATCAGAAGTCTTTTTGTCATACCTTTAGCTATTCCAGGAATAGTAACTGCAATAATTCTTTTTATTCTTTTTGATTTCCCTTTCGGGCACATTAATGATTTATTATTAGGTAGACATAGTTTTTTCCCTAAAATAATTTCCTATCCAATTCCTTGGAGAAGTTCTGCGACATTTTCTCTGGGAGTTGCAATGTTTGGAAAAGTATGGAGAGATATGCCTATTTCAATGTTGATTATTCTATCTGGTTTACAGTCTATTACCAGGGATCAATATGAAGCAGCCAAAACAATGGGGGCAGGAGCTTTACAACAATTTAAATATATTACCCTTCCTCTTCTTGTACCAGCAATATCTACAGTTTTAGTTTTACGTTCTATAGAAATGTGGAAAGAGTTTATTTTTCCGTTTATTTTAGCAGGCAGTTATCCTTTATTAGGTACATTAATAGAGAGAGCTTATCACGAATGGAACTCAGCTACTGAAGCTGCTACTATTGGCTTAATATTGTTATTTTGTATAGTTATTTTTACAGCTTTTTTATTTTATAGTTTAAGTTGGTTAAGAAAACAGTTAGTAAAAATATAGGAAGATGAAAATGCTAAAAACTCGTAAAACGATGAGACAAGATTCTTATAAGTGGGTATGGTTGGTAGGAATGATTATTATGATAATCATTATTATTGTACCCATTTATATGATGTTTAAATATTCTATTAGTGATCGCTCAAGTGTAGTTACAGGAGGTGCCGTAATTCCTCTATGGCCCTATCAACCAACGACAGAACAATTTGGAGGGTTATTTGAAAACAAAGATTTTATAAATGCAGCTTTTACGAGTTTTGGAATTGCTTTACTTACTGTATGTATTTCTTTAGGTTTGGGTGCTCCTGCGGCCTTTTCTTTAGCACGTTATAAAATTCCTGGAAAAGCAATAATGATGATTTTAATAATTTCTATTCGTTTATTTCCTGATGTGATATCAGTTATCCCAGTAACGGAGACTTTTATTAAATTAAAATTAACAAATACTATATTTGGAGTTTCTTTAGCCCATACCTTGTTGGCTATTCCTTATGTAATATATATTGCTATGGGTGTATTTGAAACCATTCCTAAAGATTTAGAAGAACAAGCACAAATTTTGGGGGCAAGCAAGTTGTATGCTTTTTTAAAAATTATTATACCTGTGGCTTTGCCAGGATTGGCAGCAGCTGCTATATATGTATTTTTGCTTTCCTGGAATGAATTTATATTTTCCTATTTCCTATTATTATTTGGAGAAAGTGCAACTCTTCCCGTTTTGTTAAAAAAGATACTTTCGTGGACACCTCAACATAATTTATTAGCAGCGATATCAGTAATGTTATCGGTTCCGGTAATAATATTTACTTTCTTTGTTCAAAGATATATGCAGGCAGGCATGACTGCCGGTGCCGTTAAGTAAAAAATTTGCATAGGAAGGATTTTTTTAATATGGCCAATGTAATATTAAGAAATGTGACAAAAAATTTTGGCAAATTTATCGCGGTTAAAAAAATGGATTTAAATATTAGTGATGGTAAATTCGTAACCCTGGTTGGCCCTTCAGGATGTGGTAAAACAACTACTTTAAGAATGATAGCAGGTTTAGAGGATATAACTTCTGGTGAGTTAAGAATTGGGGGGAAATTTTCAAATTATATTCAACCTAAAGATAGAGGAATTTCCATGGTTTTCCAAAGTTATGCTCTCTTCCCCCATATGACAGTTGCCGAAAATATTGCCTTCGGTTTAAAGATAAAAAAAGTCGCACGAAATATAATTTTGAAAAAGATTAGCTGGGTTTTGGATTTATTAGATTTAACCGGATTAGATGATAGGAGACCAAGAGAATTAAGTGGAGGGCAAAGACAAAGAGTAGCTTTAGGTAGAGCTCTTGTACTTGATCCCGAAGTTTTACTTTTAGATGAACCCTTGAGTAATTTAGATGCTAAATTAAGATTAAAGATGAGGACAGAGTTGAAGAGGATTCATCGTAAAATTGGATCCACTGTTGTCTATGTTACCCATGATCAAGTTGAAGCAATGACTTTAAGTGATGAAATTGCCGTGATGAATAAAGGGTTTTTAATGCAAGTAGGACCACCACTTGAAGTGTATAATAAACCCGAGAATAAATTTGTTGCAGGCTTTTTAGGAAGTCCACCGATGAATTTTATCCCGGTTGATTTAGTAAAAGATAATAGTAAATTTTATTTAGACGCTAAAGATTTCAAAATACTTATTCCTAACCTGAAAGCAGATAAAGTTAAAAAAAATGCTAAGATTGGTGAGGAATTAGTTTTTGGGATTAGACCAGAAGATATTATCCGAATAGAGAAAGCTAAAGATGTGCACCAGGGAAACAAGATTGAGACAATTATAGATGTAATTGAACCTATGGGTTCAGAGTTAATATTATCTTTAGCTACAGGTAAACATATTATTCAAGCAACCGTTGATCCAGATATCCATCTAAAAGTTGGCCAGAAAATGACTGTAGTGGTAGATACCAATAAAATACATTTATTTAAATTAGATAATGAAGAAGCTATTTTTTAAAAATAGTTTTACCGTATGAAAGGGAAAGATAATATTTGCATAAGACAGGTATCTGTCACTTTAGAGTTGGATTAATAGATGGAGTATCCTTAGAGATAGGTAAATGGGAAACAGTTTTAGAGGAGATGGGTCATAAAGTTTATCTTCTTGCTGGCGAAACCTCAAGTTTGGATGTTACTATCATTCCTGAATTGCATTTAGGCCACCCCGAAATAAGAAAGATTTACTATAATGCCTTTTATTCACTTAGTGATTTTCCTTCTGAAGAAAAATTTTCTAAAGAAATATTTAGGATAGCTGAGCTTATAGAAGAAAAAATATCTTCTTTTATTAAATAACATTCAATTGAGATATTAGACATTGAAAATATTTGGTCCCTCCCTTTTAATGTCCCTACCGCTATTGCGTTTTATAGAATAGCAAGATCAGCTGGTATTAAAGTGATAGCCCATCATCATGATTTTTTCTGAGAAAGATCTCACTTTAATAATCCCACTTGCAAAACTATTAAAAAAATTCTTGTTACTTATTTCCCTCCACGGGATAACCAGAAAAAAATAGGGCTATTAATAGTAGCCATGTTACTCTTCACCTCTTGCTCAATAGATCAGATAGAATTAATTTGAAATTGAGAATTGAAAATCAAAAACTATAAAAAAGGAGTATTAGGTATGAAAGCAATAATTTTAGCTGGCGGATATGCTAAGAGACTCTGGCCTTTAACTAAAAATAAACCCAAGCAGCTGCTTTCGGTCGGGGGAAGGCCGATGATTGAGTATATTATAGAGAAATTAGAGACTCAAAAGGAAATAGATAAGATTATAATATCCACCAATGAGAAATTCGGAAAAAATTTTAAAGAATGGCTGTTAGAATATAAGTCAATAAAAGATATCTCTCTGGTCATTGAGCCAACTTTATCAGAAAAAAATAAATTAGGGTCGGTAGGAGCATTGAGATATTTAATAAAGAAAAAAAATATTGATGAAGAATTAATGATTATCGGAGGAGATAATCTCTTTGAATTTGCTTTAAGAGACTTAATTGATTACTATAGAGAAAAAAAAGGAAATGTAGTTGCCTTATATGATCTAAAGTCTATTCAGAAAGCCCGAAGCTATGGAGTAGCAAAGGTCGATGAGGAAATGAAGATAATAGGTTTTGTAGAAAAACCCGAAAATCCGCCTTCTACCCTGGTTTCTACCGCTTGCTACATATTATCTACAGAAGGAGTAAGAAGTATTTTAACTTATTTGGACAAAGGAGAAAACCCTGATGCCATAGGATTTTTTATAAAGTGGTTAATCAAGAGAGAAAAAGTTTTCGGATTTGTATTTTCGGGTAGGTGGTTTGATATAGGTTCTTTAGAATCACTTAAAGAAGCAGATTTAATATATAGTAAAAAGAAGGAGGAAGGTTTATAATGAAAGACAAGATAAATATTGTTGTAGGTATTTGTACTAAAAATGTTGAAGATACCATTGAAGGAGTAATTAAAGTAGTTGACCAGGGTTTGCATAAATATTTTCCAGGGAAGAAAAGTTTAATTATAGTCTCAGATGGTTTTTCTAAAGACCACACCAAAGAGAGGGCTAATAAAACTGTAACCAGAACACAGAAGATGGTACTGGATCAAATTGGAAAAATCGGAAAGGGAAATGGAGTAAAAACCATATTTATTAAAGCAGAAGAAGTAGGAGCAGAGGCAGTTGCTTTAGTAGATGGTGATCTTACCAGTATAACCCCGGAATGGTTAAAACACTTAGTTCAGCCTATATTAACCGGGTATGATCTGGTTGCTCCCTTTTATGCAAGACATAAATATGATGGAGTAATTACCAATCATCTGGCTTATCCTCTGACTCGAGCACTTTACGGGATTTCTATCAGACAACCCATTGGGGGAGAATATGGCTTATCCGCTAAAATGGTGAAAAAAGTGTTAGTTCACCCTCTTTTCCCGGCTGAATTTGGAATTGACATATTTATTACTACGGTTGCTGCTTGTGAAGACATGAAGATGATAGAAGCGAAACTGGGAATAAAGAGTCATGATTCCACCAAAGATTATAAAGACCCCAAGGTATTATTAGTTCCTATGTTCAATCAGGTAACAGGAAGCATTTTGGACTTAACCATTTTTTATAAAGATTTTTCAAAAGGAAAAGTGGCAGACAAAAATGTAGAGAGGATTGGAATAAAAGAAGTAGAGACACCTAAAGAGGTGGTTATGGATTTATCAGGATATATAAATGATTTTAAATCTGGATATAAAGAGATAATGAAGGCAAAGAATTTTTTCTTACCAGCAGAGATAATATCTTCTTTAGATAAAATATCTAAAAGTTTTGGTGTGGAGGACTTTAATTTTCCTATAGATTTATGGGCCCAAATAGTATATTATAGTTTAAACTATTATGAACAGAAAAGAGATAGAAAAGAAGATATTTTAGAGATATTAAGAATTTTATGGCAGGGGCGCTTAGCCAGTTTTGCTATTGAAACAAAAGATTTAGATATGGAACAGTCAGAGGAAGTAATTCAACAGCAAGTAGGAGCTTTTAAGGAATACAAAGAAAAAATGTGGCAATGATGGGAAGGCAGTATATATGATGATAGATAAAAAAAGTTTAGAAAAAAAATATTCTATTGGTGCTGATTTGGGAGGAACGAATATTGTCAGTGCAATAGTAAATTACCAGGGGAAGATAGTAAACCGCTTAAAAGTTCCAACTTTAACCGAAAGAGGTAAAGAAGCTATCATTAAAAGAATAATAGAGACTATTCATAAAAATATTGTTCAATCCACCGTAGCTCTTGACGATATAATAGGAATAGGAATTGGAGCACCAGGCCCTCTCGATATTAAAAGAGGAATCATCAATTTTGCTCCCAATCTTCCTGGATGGAGAGATGTCTCTTTAAGGAAAATATTGGAAGATGAATTTAATATGAAAGTTGTTTTAGAAAATGATGCTAACGCAGCTGCCTGGGGTGAACGGTGTTTTGGTATAGGCCGAGGAGTTGACAATTTAGTATGTTTTACTTTGGGAACCGGAATCGGTGGCGGAATAATTATTGATGGCAAGATATATCATGGTAATAATTATGGAGCAGCAGAGTTGGGACATATGACCGTAAATAAAGATGGTCCTCGTTGTAACTGTGGTAACTATGGCTGTTTGGAAGCATATTCTTCTGCTACCGGGATTAAAAATAGAATAAAAAATAGAATAAAAGAGGGAATAAAGGGCAAATTCTTAAATTTTGACGATAATAAATTATTTGAATCACTAAGATTAAAATCAATTTTTGAAACTGCCCGCAAAGGAGATAAATTAACTAAAGGTGTGGTTGAAGAGGCCATCTCTTATTTAGGTATAGCCATTGCTAATATTGCCAATATATTGAATCCTGAAATGGTGGTATTAGTTGGAGGAATAACTAACGAAGGCGATAAACTGCTTACCCCTCTTAGAAGGGAAGTAAAAAAGAGAGCATTTTATTCCAATTATAAATCTCTTAAAATTGTCATTGGGAAATTGGGTGGAAACGCTGGTGTTCTTGGTGCAGCAGCTCTCCTGTGGATTCCCAATAACTGTTCCTGCTAAGTCAAGCTTTTTGGAAATAAGGATACAAGTTTTACGATAGGGAATAGATTAAAGTAAAAAAAGTTAAAGTTAATATAAATAATTGAAAAAAAATAAATATTTTTTATTTATAAAAGAGGATTTTTTAAATTTTTATCGAATTATAGTAACATAAGTAAAAATTAAAAGTATTGGAGGTAAAAATGTCAAAAAATTTAATAGTTTCATTAATAGTAATTTTATTAATTGTTGGCGGTTTTGGTATTTATACTTATGACCAATCCAATCAAGCAAAGAAAGAAGTGGAAGAAAAAAATCTTAAACTGGTAAGTAATGACGAACTTATTTCGGAATTGCAAGAAAATATACAAGAAAAAGAAAAACAGATTGATGAACTGAAAGCAAATTTAGCAAAAGGAGAGGAAGGTTTAGAGAAAGAATATGCTGACAAATTAACAGAACTAACAGAAGAAAAAGCCAAACTCGAGGCTTTATTAGCGGAGAAAGAGAGGATTTGGCTTGATAAAGAAAAAGAAAAACAACAACTTATCATTAAATTAGAGGAGGAGGTTGCAGGATACAGGGAAAGTATAATCAAGTTAGATAATGAATTAGTTAATTTAAAAGAAGAAATAGCTCAGCCCACTAAAGAAGAAAAAGATTTAGAGAAGGAATATGCTATAAAAGTGTCTGAATTGATGAAGGAAAAAGGAATACTTGAAGCTTTACTAATTGAACAGGAAGGAATCTTGCAAACTAAAGATCGAGAGAAAGAGGAGCTTATTAGCAAATTAGAGAATTACAATAATCAGATTAACGAACTGAAAAACAAGTTGGCTCAACAAGAAATTGGAGAAGAAAAAGATTATGTTGCAGAACTATCTGCATTATCGGAAGAGAAAAGCAAACTTGAAACTCAATTAAAAGCTTCTCAAGAGCTTCTTTTAGAAAGAGAAAATACTATCGCGCTCTCTAAACAACAAAAAGAAGATTCAGAAAAAGTTATTTCCGGAAAAGATAAAACAATTGCAGAACTATCCG
>JABUBL010000735.1_pt1 | contig 10350 bp, 16 predicted proteins | sample 7240371 | NCBI WGS metagenome assembly JABUBL01 (sample SAMN07256343, study PRJNA390944) | subsurface metagenome | isolation source: Methane hydrate marine sediment | place: Pacific Ocean: Eastern North Pacific, ODP site 1244 | collected 2002
TTGACGTGGAAGTAACCCCAGTTCGATTCTGGGCGGGGCCATTGAACCATATTATCTGGGGAGTGGATTTGTTAATAAGTTTTAAAAACCAATTTCTCTAAGATTTAACATGAAAGTCCCGAAAACATTAAACAGATATTGTCCTTACTGTAATAAAAAAACAAAGCAAAAAATCAAATTAGTCGGAACAGGATTCCAGAGAGGAACCCTTACAAGAGGGAGTATTGCAAGAGCAAAATCACGCGGACTTGGCCGCGGGATAGGAAATAAGGGAAAATGGGGTTCTAGGCCGCCTGTATCAAAATTCAAAAGAAAATCAAAGACAACTAAAAAAACAAATTTCCTTTATGTCTGTGAAGTCTGTGGAAAAGCAAAATATCAGAAAAAAGGAAAAAGGGCAGGGAAATTAATACAAGAATAAAATGGCACAAGCAAAAAGAAAACAAAAGTTTTTCGATGTAAATATGCCCATAATACAAAAAAATACCCAATTGTATGGTTATGACCTTAAAGAGTTTAATGGAAAAACAATAACATATGATTTAACAAGATTACTAAGAGGGAAAGGTATGCTCCTAAAATTAAGAGTTAAAGTCGAGGGGGGTGAAGCAATTGCAGAACCTAAGGAATTAAAAGTTATGCCTTATTTCATCAGGAGAATGATGAGAAAGGGGACAAATTATGTTGAAGATTCTTTCTCTATTGAATGCAAAGATGCGGTATTAAGAATAAAGCCCTTCTTAATAACAAGGAAAAAAGTTTCAAGAGCTGTCAGAAAAGCACTTCGGGAAAAAGCAAAAAAAGAGCTAATAGACTATGTAAAAACCAGAGACATAAAAACACTTTTTGATGAAATTATGAAAAACAAAATCCAAAAATTCTTAAGCTTGAAACTCAAGAAAATATATCCTCTTTCTCTTTGTGAAATTCGTTTCTTTGCAATCAAAGATAAGAAAGAAAGTAAAAAAGAATAATGGCAATAGAGCAAACCCTGGTTCTCATAAAACCAGATGGAGTTCAGCGTGGTCTTGTAGGAGAAATAATAAAGAGGTTTGAACAATGTGGTTTGAAGATTGTCGGATTAAAATTAACTCGTGCTGATAATGATCTGGCTCAAAAACATTATACAGAAGATATTTCAAAAAAATGGGGGAAAAAAGTAAGAAATAAGCTTCTCGGTTTTATTATATCAGGACCTGTAATAGCAATAGTGGTTGAAGGGGTAGATGCTATTAAAAATGTAAGAAAAATAGTGGGTGATACAGAATCAAAAAAGGCCCTTCCAGGAACAATAAGAGGGGATTTTTCCCACATTAGCTTTGAACATGCTGACACAAAAGAAACTCCTGTTAAGAATTTGGTTCATGCCTCTACAAATCCTGAAGAAGCAAAACAGGAATTAGGAATCTGGTTCTCTGTTGATGAAATCTATGATTATAAAAGGGCAGAAGACGAGCATGTTATCTAAATAATAAGAAGTCTTTTAAACTATTTTTTTCTCAATAATTTATGCCTGTGTAGCTCAGTGGTAGAGCGACTGCCTTGTAAGCAGTAGGTCGGGGGTTCAAATCCCTCCGCAGGCTTATTTCTCTTAGAATTATTTCAGCTTAACAGCTGTTTCCATATGCAAGCATTTCAGAAGCGCCTTGCATTACCATAGACGTCATAAATCTTGTGGCTATAACTGCATCTGCTTTAAGATTTATTGCTTCATTAACCATTCTATTAAATGATTCATCTCTTGAATGGGCCGTCATCTCTGTATAAGTCTTAATCTCCCCACCAACAAGATTCTTTAATCCTGCACCAATATCTCTTCCAATATTTCTCGCCCTTACACTATTTCCCTTAACTATTCCAAGAATTTGTGCTACTTTTTTTCCAGGAACCTCATTGCTTGTTGTAACAATTATCTTTTTCACTTTTTCTTCCTCCTTTTTATTTGTTCTATTTCATCTTCTTTTTTATTAAAGAGAATAAAAAATCCAATTAAGATAATCGGAATTCCATATATTAAAACCCAAGGCTCTTTAACAGAAACAGAAATCAAAATTATTCCTAAAATAATTAAAACTATCCCTGCTATTGTCCTACTTAAAACATTCATAAACCACTAATTTAAAACTAATTAATAAATTTATCTACAATTACTCCCTGAACAACAGACATTAAAATCAAAATAAAACATAATATTAAAACATATTTTAATGAGAAATAAAAGACTATTAAAGGCAACATAGGAATTTTAATTGCCCTATTATAAAGAAAACAGGCAATAAGCCCGTAACTTAATCCCTTATCTTTTAATTCAGCAAGCAAAGGATACCAAACATAAATTGCTCCAGTAGATAAAATTCCCCCAATAATAACAAAGAACCATTTTTTAATTCCTTTTTTCATAAAATATTTTGAGATGATTTTTGGTGTAAAAAAATAATTTATTAGAGACATCAAAACAAAAACAGCAATAAGAACAGGAATAATTTTTTCCAATATATTTAGAAAAAATAATGAAGCAGATATAAAAGAACTTAATTTAAAAAAAAGCAGGAATAAATAGATTAAAATTATAAATATGAGAAAATACCATTTTCCTGAAATTTTTTTTATTTTCATATTAAATTAAAAATTAAAATTGTAATTATTGCCACAATTATTGCAAAAACAAATGAAATCAAATTTCTTAGTAAAGCAAATTTCTTTCCTAATACCATCATTTCTGCAGGTAATTGAACAATGCCAACTGTAACCCATGCAACTAAAAAAGCTGTGACTGCAAGTAAACCTATTCCTTGTTTTAATAATTCTCCTCCAATAATATAACTAATAAGAGGTGTTCCTGCAGAAATACTTCCTATTAAACTCCCAATAAAAGGATCAAAAAAATGATTTCCTGTAAAAATTCTTGAATAAAAAGACTGGGGCACTAAAGCAGAAATTAAACTAACAAGTAATATTGTTCCTAATATTATAGGAAACATCTTCCATAGATTTCTCCCTGCTTTATATGTAGCCTGCTTTAGTTTTTCTTGCATTACCCTCTTGTCATTTTTGTTCCGCATTTAGGACATTTCTTGTTATAACAAGGGATTCCAGTTTGATGTGGCTCTTTATGCCCACATTTAGGGCAAACACAAAAACCACTAGGCCCTGCTGCAAATCCACCCATACGGCCTCTTCCTCCAAGTCCTGATCCTTGTCCTCTACCAAGTCCTAAACCTCTTCCTCTTGGTCTAACCATCTTAAAAACACCTCCTTGTATTTTAATTGCCTTCCCATTAATCAAAGCATCTGCTATTTTTTTTCTTGCAGAAGTTAATAACCTTGATAATGTCGGTTGAGAAATTTTCATTTTTTTGCCTGCTTTTTCTTGTTCTATTTTTTCATAATCAATTAATCTTATCGCTTCTAATTCATCCCTTGTTATAATATTTTCCTGCAATACCCTTAACATAACTCCGGCTGGCTTAAAATAATCTGTTCTTGGCTCAAAAAAAACTCTTCTAACTCTCCTCGGCCTTGGCATTATTTATTAATCATTTTAATTCTTTTAATCTTTTCTGTATTTCATCCATCTCTTGCTTTATTAGCTCTAATTCTTGTTCAAGCATTTCTCTTTCTTGTTGCTCAGTTATTACTTGTGGCTGAATTTGTTGAATCGGGACTACTTGTTGCTGAATAGGCATTTCCCTCCTCCAGCCAAATCCTCTGCCAAATCCAAAATTCATAAAACCAGGCACATTAAAACCTGCACAATAACCCGTTCTTCTTCCAGTCATTGGTCCCTGACCTGCCGGACCAGTTCCATCTCCTCTAGGCATTTTAATTTCCTCCTTGCCCCTTCAGGAGCAACTTTAGTTATGAATACACATTCATTATACTATTTAAATGTTTCGAATACCTATTCAGAAAGAATCACTTCTCCACAATCTCAGCCTTACTGTCTTCAATAAGAATCTTTGCAATTTCTTTTGGAATATTTGCAATCTGGCCTTTTTGAAAAGGTCCTATTTTTTCCCCTTCCATATCCAAGAATTCCTCAACATCTGTCTTAAAAATAACCAATTCATTTTTTAATTCCTCAACCTTTTCCCTATTCAAAAGCTCGTTAATTTTTTTGTCAGAATTTTCTATATTCTTTATCAGCTCTTCAAATAAAGATTTCTCAAAAGAAAGCATATTACCAAAGTCTTGTTTTGAAATTCCTGTTTCTGCTGCAATTAGAACCAGATTAAGTATCTTTTTTCTCCGGCGTATCATCAGTTCCCTAAAAAGAGTCGTTGCATTTTCCAGCTGTTTTTTTGTCTTTACAATCATATCTGAAAAAATATCATCTTCTTTCAGAGAAAGCTGTTTTTTTTCTTTAAGATATTCTGCCACTTCTGTAATAAAATTCTTTTGTAACGATTGTAGTTGTTCAGAATATCTCTCTTTTCTCGCAGCCTCATAAAGATCACTATAAGTTATCATAAAAATATAAATAGTAAGAGATTTTTAATCATTGCTATAATCAAATATAATAGATTATCTTAAAAATCCAACTTTTTCTAATAATTCTTTGCCCATAATCCTCCCAAGACTGCCTTTTCTCGCATTCTTCTCACAAAATTTTTCCCCTTTTGCTTTTTCTTCAGTGTTTTTTCTTAAATAAATAGGTATTTTCTGACTTGCTGTTTTGAAGAAAGCTGAAATCCTTTTTTTTGTTTTAGGGGGCTTATCATTATAAAATAAAACAGGAACAGGATCTGCAGAATGTGCCTTAAGTTTTGAAGGGGTTGAATGATCTGCTGTAACAACAACTTTTATTTTGTTTGGAGGAACAAATTCTCTTAAAAATTTAAATAAAGTTTTATCTATATATTCAATCATAAGCTTTTTCTCAATAGGCTTGTTATCGTGTCCTGGAAGGTCTGTTTCTTTTATGTGTATGTATGCATAATCAGCATCTTTGTGATTTTTCTTCAAAACCTTGATTGAAAAACTGCAGGCTTTTTTAAGACCGTCACGAAGATTTTCATATGAATCAAGACTTTTCAGCCTTGGGTAATCAAAAGAGAAAATATTCATTCCACTAACTTTTGAAAAACCAATTTCTAGAGGCATATATACTACAGAAAGCCATCTTTTGTAGAACTTTAATTTAGGTGGCTCAATTCCTGCACCCCTCAGAAGAAGATAATTCGCTGGTAGCAAACCTTTTCTTTTTCTTTCTTTATTAACAGGATGGGTATTAAGAACCTCGAAAGCTTTGTTAACAAATTCCTTAAGTATGTTTGCTGTATATTGTGTATTTTCATCATCATCCAAGGCTTCAAAGGTTCCTATTTTTTCTGCTGCTTTTGCTTCCCCTTTTGAATAAGTTGAATCGTTTCCAGTAATATTATCTGAAAACCCTCCTCTAAGAACCAAAACTCCTCTATGCTGGATCGTTGGTTTAAAAACAAACTTGCACGGAATTTTTATTTTGTTCAAGGCCTTGGCAAGTTCTTCTGCTTCTACTGTTGTAAGAGTTCTTCCAGCTCTTCTATCACTGATATTTCCCTCTTTTAAAGAATCTATTGTTGCAAAATTAGCCCTTAAAGCAAGATCTCCTCTTGTAAGTTTTATATCTGTTCCTCTCGCTTCAAGTTGTCCCCGGGTACTGTCAATAAGGTCATTCCCAAAAATAGAAATAATTGCTTCGTCAGATTCAGGAATAAATCCTGGCTTTACCGGATACATATATCCCATCTCTCCTCTTGTAGCCAGAAAATCGAGGTTAGGTGTTTCTGCTGCCTCTAAAGGAGTTTTGCCGTCAAGCTGTCTGCAAGGAAGATCCCCAATACCATCGAGAATAACCAATATGCCTTTCATAAAAATATAAAACAGCACTTCTTTATAAAAATTTATATTCCGCTAAATAATGTATTAATATTATTTAGTCTCTTTAACAAAGCCAGATCTATAAATTAATAACTTTATAAATTATAACTCATTATTAAAAACATGTTCAAATTTTTAAAAGAAAAAATAGGAAACTGGGCAAAAAAAATATCTAAAGAGAAGGAAGAAACCAGAGGGAAAAAAGAAGAAAAGAAGAGGGAATTGAAAAAAATAATTGTAAGGCCTGAGAAAGAAGCAGGATTTTTCAAAAAAATAAGTGATAAAATAGAAAGGATAAAAATCTCAGAAAAAGAATTTGAAATTTATAATGAAGAATTAAGAATGCTTCTTCTAGAAAACAATGTTGCCTTTGAAGTTGCTGATAAAGTAATTGAAAAACTTAGGGTAGAAATAATTGGGAAAAAACTTTTGAGAAAAGAAATAGAATCTGAGATAAAGGATGCTTTGAAAAAAATAATTGAAAATATCCTTGTAGAGCCCTTTGATATTATGGAAAAAATAAAGGAAAAAATTGCAGACCAAGAAAAAGAGCCCTATGTAATTCTTTTTGTTGGAATTAATGGAACAGGGAAAACAACGACAATTGCAAAAATTACAGACTTTTTAAAGAAAAAAGAATTCTCTTGTGTTCTTGCTGCCGCAGATACTTTCCGTGCAGCAGGTATAGAACAACTCAAAAAACACGGAGAAAGAATCGGGGTTAAAGTTATTTCACAACCATATGGTACAGATCCTGCCGCAGTTGGTTTTGATGCAATAAGTTATGCAAAAAAGAATTTTATAAATTGTGTTTTGATTGACACTGCCGGGAGAATGCACACATCAAAAAATCTTCTTAAAGAAATAGAAAAAATTTCAAGGGTTTGCAAACCTGACTTAAAACTGTTTGTAGGGGAATCAATAACAGGAAATGATTCTATAGAACAAGCCAAGTCGTTTAACTGGGCAATTGGAATTGATGGAATTGTTTTAACAAAAGCAGATGTTGATGAAAGAGGTGGCACAGCGCTTTCAGTTGGCTATATCACAAAAAAACCGATTCTCTTCCTTGGAACCGGCCAAGAGTATAGTAAAATTGAAGTCTTTAACAAAAAGAAATTTCTAAAAGAGTTGGGATTGTGAAATATATTATATAGTAAAGAAATAATTATAAGACATTCTGCATTGATACTAAAATGAAAGAAGTCATATTATCTGCAGATGAAAAATATTTGATACTTGGAGAGATGAGATTTAAAAGACCAACACCTTTGTCAACAATTGAAGTAAAAGTCAGTACTGCCAATCTTTCTGATACAAGAATTGATATTAAAGAAGATTTTGTAGATGCAATAAAGAATTTTCCTGATGTAAATGCCTTTTTAAATCTTGGACCAATTCCAGGAAAATTAGAGACAGAAGAAAGAGAACATGAACATTCTAATGTTAATTTTATAATTACTAGTTACCGATTTTACAAAATAGAGATTTATCATCTCGGAGAATAATAACCCAAAATTTATTAACTCTTAATTTCGTTCTTCTAAAATGCTTGAAAGACTCGGAGAGGTTTTGAGAAAAGCAACAGATAAGATAGCTAATGCCATATTTCTTGATAAAAACCTTGTAGATTCAGTTATCAAAGACTTGCAGAGAGCACTGATTGAAGCAGATGTAAATATTGTTCTCGTGAAAGAATTAAGTGATAAAATAAGAAAATCTGCTCTTGATGAAAGAATTAAAGGAATTGAAAAGAAAGAACATATGATTAAGCTCTTGCACGATGAGTTGACAGCAATACTTGGAGAGTATAAACAACTGAAACTAAAAAAAGGAAAGAAAGAACAGAATAGGATAATGTTTTTAGGACTTTATGGTGCGGGAAAAACAACGACAGTTGCAAAACTTGGAAACTATTTTTCCAAAAGAGGGGATAAAGTTGCTCTTGTTGGTCTTGATACTCACAGACTAGCAGCTCCAGAACAACTGCAACAGCTGGCAGAAAAACACAAACTTTCTTATTTTATAGATACTGAAGAAAAAAATCCTGTAAAGATATGGAAAAAATATGAAAAAGATCTTAAAGAATATGATGTTGTTCTTATAGATACTGCAGGAAGGCATACTTTTGATAAATCCCTAATAAATGAAATAAAATCTCTTGATAAAGAAATAAAACCAACAGAAACAATTCTTGTGATGCCTGCAGACATAGGCCAGGCAGCGAAAAAACAATCTCAGGAGTTCAGAGAGGCTGTTGATATTTCAGGAGTGATAATTACAAGAATGGATTCTACAGCAAGAGGAGGAGGTGCATTAACTGCTTGCGCTGAAACAAAAGCCCCGGTTTATTTTATAACAACAGGAGAAAAAATAAATGACATAGAAGAGTTTAATCCAAAATCTTTCTTGTCAAGACTCTTTGGTATGGGAGACCTTGAAACTTTAATAGAAAAAATAAAATCTGTAACAGACGAGGACAAACAGAAAAAAATTCAGAAAAAAATTGAAGAAGGGAATATCTCTCTTGAAGATGTTATAGAGCAAGTAAAATCAATGGGCTCTATGGGTGGTTTTGAAAAAATTAAGTCAATGATTCCTGGTTTTTCAAAAGTAGAAAAAAAGATTCCTGAAAATCTTATAGAAACTCAAGAAGCAAAAATTTCAAAATGGGAACACATAATAAAATCAATGACCAAAGAAGAAAAGGAAAATCCAGAATTGATGGAAAAACAAACTTCCAGAATTTCAAGAGTTGCGAAAGGAGCAGGAGTTCATAGCAGTGATGTCCGTTCTCTTCTGAAACAATACAAACTTTTGAACGATATGATAAAATCTGGCGGTGATATGGATATGTCCCAGGGGCTAAGCCAAAAACAATTACAAAAACTCGCTAAAAAATTCGGAAAAAAACTAAGATTTTAAAATGAAACACAAATTAAAATACATTACTTTGCTCATAATTTTTATTCTGTGCTTTATAGCTTCTGCAATACTCTCTTTTATTCCTCCTGAAGAAGCATGCGGGGGAAGTGAGACTGGTTGTTACATTATCAGCCAGTCAGAATACGCTCAAACAATTGGGATAAATAACTGCTATTTTGGATTAATTGCATTTTCTGTTTTAATAATTCTTACAATATACCACATCCAGAAACCAAAAAAATATAAAAAACAACTGATTTTACTCGGACTAATCATTGGTTCTATCTTTGCACTTTATTTCATCTATCTTCAGCTAATCGTAATTAAGGCGTGCTGTCAGTTTTGTATGGTTGTTGACATTGGAACTTTATTAGGATTAGCAGTATTTTTATTCTGGAAAGAAAAATGATAAAATCAGAATTTTTTTAATTCATAATCTAATTCAAAATCTCCACCTGGCCATAAACTCCATCTATTAATCATGAGCTTTTTTCCCTCTTTTAATGCCTCATTTTCTAATTTATTAATTTTAATTGCTAATGAAATTGAATCTGAACCTAAAAAAAGATTCTCCCCCAAAATTTCTTCGGCTTCTTCTTCCCTTTGTTCAGGAGACATCTCTTTCCATGAAGGAATATGATAAACAAATTCAAGATAAGCATCTCTAATACAACCAAGTGCAAGAAGTATAAGACTTTCTTCATATAAGCCACCTGCACCTCTTAAAGAAGCAATAAAATCATCATATTTTCTTTTCAATTCTCTTCTTTTTTTATAGATATATTTTAAATCATCTGCTTTCCCACTAAAAGCAATATTACTTAATACTTCATCTAATTCATATTCTAATGTATGAATCCCTTGCCCTTCAAGAAAATTCGTTGCGCCTTCTAATGGTCCTGACATAAAAAGGAAAATAAACCAATATTTTTAAATAAAATTATTTTTTAATATATATGACAAAATTAAACATAATCCAGCAAGGAGCAGAGGCAAATATAATTAAAGTAAGGTATGGGATAATAAAAGATAGGGTAAAAAAAGGTTACAGGATTCCTGAATTAGATATAAAAATAAGGACAAGAAGAACAAAGTCAGAAGCAAAACTTCTGGAAAAGGCGTCCAAGCTGATTAATTGCCCAAAACCTTTTCTTCAACCATCAATAAGAAATTCTTCTAAATTAAAAATGCCTTTCATAGACGGAAAAAAGCTTTCTGATTATCTTGATAAATTTCCACTAAAAAAACAAAAAGAGGTTTGTAAACTAATCGGAAAAAGCACAGCAAAACTTCATGATGCAGACATAATTCACGGAGATTTAACCACTTCAAACATGATTTTAAAAACCAATAAAATCTACTTCATAGATTTTGGTCTCGGATTCGTCAGCCATAAGTTCGAAGACAAAGCAGTTGATATTCATCTCCTCAAGCAAGCTCTTGAAGCAAAACACTTCAAAAACTGGGAGATTCTTTTCAGAGAAGTTCTTAAAGGATATTCAAAATCCAAAAGCCATAAAACTGTTCTAGAGAGATTAAAATCTGTTGAAAAAAGAGGTTTGT
>JABUBL010000736.1_pt1 | contig 10333 bp, 8 predicted proteins | sample 7240371 | NCBI WGS metagenome assembly JABUBL01 (sample SAMN07256343, study PRJNA390944) | subsurface metagenome | isolation source: Methane hydrate marine sediment | place: Pacific Ocean: Eastern North Pacific, ODP site 1244 | collected 2002
CATGTTCGTGGCGATGGTCCTAATCTTCTCGTCGACCGGCATGTCCAGCGGGTAGAGGTGGTGGAAGTCGCTCCCCTTCTCAACCTCCTTCAGCACAAGCTCTGCTAGTTCTTTACCTCCGGGGCCGCCCTTCAGGACGGTGTCGGTGAAAGCCGCAGCTACGCCCTCCTCCTTCGCCCAGTTTAAGACCACGTCGATCTCCTTATCGTCGTCGGTGTAGAAGTGGTTCATGCAGACGACCACTCTCAGGCCGTGCTTCTTGGCGTTGTCCACCGCGTTGGCGAGGATGGGCAGGCCTTCCTTAACCTTCTCGGGGTTGGACTCCTTGAGCTCGCGGTACTTGACGCCCGCGTGCCTCTTCAACGCCTTGATGGTGGCTACTACCACAACCAGATCGGGCTTCAACCCACCCGCCCGGGCTGCGATGTTGCAGAACTTCTCCATGCCCAGATCGGCTCCGAAGCCGGGCTCCACTATGACGTAGGGAGACAGCTTGAGGGCGGTCTTGATGGCGGCCAGGCTGGGGCAGCCGTGGGCGATGTTGGCGAAGGGACCGCCGTGGATTATAGCCGGTGTGTTCTCAAGGGTCTGCACCAGGTTTGGCTTCACCGCCTCCTTCATGAGGATGGCCATTGCACCTACACCGCCGATCTCCTTAGCCTTCACCGCATCGCCCTTGCCGTTGTAGGCGACGGTGATCTCACCCATCCTCTGCTTGCAGTCCATCAGGTCGCTGCTGATGGCGTGGATTGCCGCTATCTCGCTGGCCGTAGTGATCTCGAAGCCCGTCTCATAGGGGACCCCGCCGTTCTTGTCGCCGAGGCCGACGACGATCTTCCTGAGGACCCGGGATTCAATGTCCAGCACGCGCTTCCACATGACCGACTTTAGATCTATACCCAACTTGTTACCGCGGAACACGTGATTCTCCATGAGGCTCGTCAGAAGGTCGTGGGCGCAGGTTATGGCGTGGAGGTCGCCGGTGAAGTGTATGTTAATGTCCTCCATGGGCAGCACCTGGGCGTATCCGCCGCCTGCCGCGCCGCCCTTGATGCCGAACACGGGGCCGAGGCTCGGCTGGCGCAGGACCACTATGTTCTTCGTGCCTATATGGCCCATCGCCTGGGCGAGGCCTACGGCCATCGTGGTCTTGCCCTCGCCGGTCTTCGTCGGCGTCACTGCGGTGACTATGATCAGCTTCCCATCGGGCTTGTCCATCCGGTCCTTCAGCACGCTGGGATTGAGTTTAGCCTTATACTTCCCGTAGAGTTCGATGTCGTCCTCAGTCAACCCGAGGCCAGCAGCGATCTCGGTGATTGGTTTAAGCTTGGCGCCTTGTGCAATCTCAATATCCGGTGGTATTGCCATCTAGTATCAACTCATCCTGATACACGAGTAGTATCTTAAGAGTTTTATTCAAGGAAAAAATACGTATCCTCGGGTATTTAGATGGTTAAAGTTACTATACTGAAGACAGGATACATTGGGACCACCACGCTTATCGACGCTCTTCTCGATGAGCGAGCCTCCCGGAAAGATATCTCTGTCAGGGTCATCTCATCAGGATGCAAAATGGACGATGATGAGGCAGTGGACGCAGCTAAGATAGCTGCCTCGGTTCCAACAGATCTCTACGTTATCATCTCTCCTAACGCGGGTCTCTCGGGGCCCACCAAGGCCAGGGAGATTATCAAGGAGACGGGGAAGCCCATCATTGTTGTATCCGACGAGCCGTCGAGGAAGGCGGCGAGAGCCCTCCCGGAGGAGGGGATAGGATACCTCGTGCTCTACGGCGACCCCATGATCGGGGCCAAGAGGGACTTCCTCGACCCGGTGGAGATGGCTATCTTCAACGCCGACGCAATAAAGGTCCTCGCAGTGACAGGAGTCTTCCGCTTGGTCCACACGGAGATAGACAGGGTCATCGAGGAGATAAAGAAAGGCGAGGAGCCCAAGCTGCCCGAGGTCGTGGTCAACAAGACCAAAGCCCTGGAGTACAGCGGACTCAACAACCCCTATGCGCGCGCGAAGGCGATGGCCGCCTTCGAGGCCGCTCGAAGAGTCGCAGTCATGGATACCGAGGGCTGCTTCAAGACGGAGGGAAGGGAGAACTACATGCCGATCATCGCCGCGGCTCACGAGCTGATGAGGAGCGCCGCTCAGCTGGCCGACGAGGCGAGGGAGATTGAGAAGGCGAACGACTCCGTCAGGCGGGTGGCTCACTTCCGCAGCGGTGAGCTGAGGGAGAAGGACGGATTCCTGGAGAAGTACAGGAAGTAGGGGTCAGCCATTCCTACCCCTCCTGGTCCTGACAGCCACACCGGTGCCGAAGGCTAGCATCTCCTCCGCATTGAGGAGGGCTCGACCGACGGCCAACACCTCCTTTTTCGAGTTCAATATGACCACTTCATCCCCTGGGCGGATATCCTCACCTGCTGCGACGACGTGCTTTGCGAAGACGTTCTTCCCATTGGAGGGGAACTCGGACACATCATCCATGACTGTAACGGTATAGCCTAGTCCAGGCATCCCCGATAGAAGCCTCTCTGCCCCCACGATGGTCAGGGTGAAGAGGCTGTCAGAAGCTCTGAGGGACGCCAGGAGAGCGCCATGCAAGCGTGCAAACCTCAGCTTCCCCGTGTTCTTGGATCGTTCAACCTCAACCTCATCTGAGAAGAGGGCGGATCCGCTCCCACTCCCGAACTGGTAGTCTGCTATAGCCCTGATACGCCTCAGCTCGCCGACCATACAACAGTTGAAAGGCGCTGAGCATTTATAGCCGATTCGCCCCCCATCATACTGGGATATAAGATGCTCTGTGAAGTCTGCGGGGCCGAGATCAGAGGGGAGCCCTACTATAGAATTATCGAGAGAGGGAGGATGACAGTCTGCGGGAGATGCGCGAAGTTCGGCTCCACCGATTGGGATCCATCAAGACCCCAGATCCGGAGGACAAGTGCTAGACCCGCGCCGAGACGACCCCGAAATGAGCTTGAGGCAGCCGAGGTCATGGAGCTCGTGAACGATTACGGAATCATGATAAAGAAGGCGAGGCAGAAGAAAGGGCTCAGCGTTGAGGACTTTGCACGTATGATTAGCGAGAAGGAGTCGGTGGTGAAGAACCTTGAGCGTGGGGAGTTCACTCCAGACTCCAAGCTGGTACGCAAGATAAAGAACACGCTCCATATTGATGTCCTCGAGGCCCCAGAGGCCGGTACGCGGACACAGGTCACACAGAGGCCGACATCCGGGAGGACCCTCGGCGACCTCCTCAAGGAAACTGAAAAGTCCGAAGACGACGATGAAGGCTAGTCGAACGGTTCCGAGTTCCATATCCCACCCCCATGGCAAACGTAAATCGGTGTAAGGATGTCCAACACGAGGAAGGTAATCCTCCTTACCGGCGTACCAGGCGTAGGTAAAACGACAATAGCCGCCCTGCTCAGTGAACGCCTCAAAGGAGTCCACGTTAACCTCTCCGAGCTGGCCCTGGTTGAAGGATTAGTGACCGGATACGACAGTGTGAGAGAGACCTCAATAGTCGATTTGGAGAGGACGACGACAAGGCTCATGGAGATAATCCGGGAGGGACGGGACCCGCTGGTTATCGAGGGGCATTTCTCTCAGGATGTCGTCTCACCTGAAAGGGTGTCCAACGTCTTCGTGCTCAGAAGGGCACCCTGGACGCTCAAGGATGAACTGGAGTCCCGAGGATATAATCCAGAGAAGGTGCAGGAGAACGTTGAAGCGGAGCTCCTCGACATCTGCCTCGTCGAGGCCATCGAAGCTTACGGGAAGGAGAAGGTCTGTGAGTTGGACACAACAGATGTAGAAGCCAACGAGATCATCGAGACAATTACAGCCGTACTCAGAGGCGAGAGGTCATGTGAGATTGGGATCGACTGGTTAAGTCATCCTGAGGCTAAGGAGTTCCTGGGAGGTGAGGCCTAATCTACGTCGTCGTAAGATGCCTCCGTTGCGGGAACTTGGTCCTCGGAAACAGGAGGTATAGAACCAGGTCATGCCCAAGCTGCGGTCATCGGAACGACCTTCACAGCTTAAGAGCGCTTGGAAGGGCTGACTCCCCTCAAGACGCGGTGGCCCTCATACAGTCCATGAAGAAGAGAGAAGCTGAAGGAGACCAAATCTAGGAGATCTAGTGCTCAGCTTCCCCAATATATCCAAAAAAGTTTCCCATTTTTATATGACGTTGTTATAATCACTTAGGGCAGGTGTAGAGAATGGCCGCTGTAGCGAGTAGGAAGTTCTTCGAGGAGCTGGGACAGCTGGTCGGCAAGCCCGTAAGAGTAGAGGACACGAAGGAAAAGGTGTATGACGGCGTCCTCCTCGGCTACGACAGCAACACCATGACCGTCTGCCTCGGGGACGTGCCAGGCGAACAGGGAACAAAGATACACAGGGTGTTCATATACGGATCCACGGTCGCAAGAATATCAGCGTCCGAACGCCCATTCAACCTTGCAGGCCTCGCGGAGAGGCTGGAGAGGGTCTTCCCAAACATGATCAGGACATTCACGGACGCGAGCATCATAGTCGTCATGGACAAGATACGGGTCAACGAGACCGGAGTGGTAGAGGGAAGCGGCCCGGCGGCTGACAGGGTCAGGGACATCTACCAGAGGTTCATCAGCGAAACCAGCTAGCACAACACTAACCATACTTTCTTTTAGTTAAATTCTCAAAGTGTTCAGGTTCTTGCTAGCCACCAAAATGAAATACCCCCCTTTGGGCTTAATGTTTGAGTGCTATGTCCTTCGAGTTGCGGGATAGGGACCTCCTAGGCAGGATAGGCAGGTTAAACACCAAGGGGGGAGCCGTGGAGACACCGGCCTTCATGCCCGTCATCAACCCTGTCTCACAGGTAGTGACACCAAAAAGGATGAGGGAAGAGTTCGGATGCGAGATCCTCATCACCAACTCCTATATCATAATGAAGCACTTCGGGGACCTACCGGACCTCAAGGTACATCAGCTACTCGACTACGACGGCGTCATAACCACAGATTCAGGGGCCTACCAGATACTGGTATACGGAGGGGTCGAGACCTCACCGGACGAGATAATAAGATTCCAGCAGAACATCGGCTCGGATATAGCGGTCATACTGGACATCCCGACAGGGTGGAACGTCCCCCGCGAGAAGGTTGAGTGGACCGTCGAGGAGACGCTGAGACGGGCTGAGGCAGCCCTCCCCCTGATCGAGGGAGATGATACACTATGGGTCGGCCCCGTCCAGGGGGGAGCTCACCTCGACCTTGTGGAGAGGTCAGCACAAAGGATAGGGAAGATGCCCTTCCCCATTCACGCCCTCGGGAGCCCGACCGAGGTCATGGAGAACTACAGGTACACAGTGCTCGTGGACATGATTATGGCCGCAAAAAGGAACCTCCCCCCGGATAGGCCCCTGCACCTGTTCGGAGCAGGGCACCCCATGATGTTCAGCCTAGCCGTCGCCCTGGGATGCGACCTATTCGACTCAGCCGCATACGCCCTCTACGCAAAAGCCGGACGCTATCTGACCTCCATGAGGACTATGAAGCTCAAAGAGCTCAGCTACCTCCCCTGTTCATGCCCGATCTGCAGCAAGTACAGCGCGGATGAGCTGAAGGGGATGATCAAGGGGGAGCGTGTCAAGGCACTCACCGAGCACAACCTCCACGTCACCATGACCGAGATGGAGACCGTGAAGCAGGCGATCGTGGAGGGAACCCTATGGGAGCTCATGGAGGTACGGAGCAGAGGACATCCAGCGTTGGCCTCTGCGATGAAGGGGTTGTACAAATATAGAGACTTCCTGGAACGGGGCAGCCCATCGTACAAGGGACGAGGGGTCTTCATCTTCGACTCCGTGGGGCTGGCGAGACCCAAGGTGACGAAACACCTCAGACGACTCGAAGAACAGTTCATACCCTCTTTGAATCAGAAGAAGGTAATCCTGATACCAGCTCCACCTAAGAGACCCTACAACAAGACACAGGAGTACAAGTCCCTTGCGAGAAGGCTGAGGAATGAGCTTGACGACTCGGAGAACGTACAGATCTGCTTCTACTCAGCTCCCTTCGGGGTAACCCCCGCGGAGCTCTCCGAGACATATCCCCTCTCCCAGTTTGAGATAGTAGACCCACCGGACATTGAGACCCTCATCTTCACCGCTAAGAACATAGCCACGTTCGTCGCTGAGACAGACAGCAAGAACGTGACCTTAATCTCGGGGGGAGATGAGCTCGATAAACGGGTCACAGCAAGATGTGAGCAAGTCTGCGAGGAGAAGGGAAGGAAAATCGAAGTCATATCCTGTCCTGATGCGTGGGGTGAGGAAGCCCTTGACGAGCTACTCTCGATCCTCAAGCGTATCTAAAAATCTGGATCCCAGAACAACCAGCACGTCATCCTTTGAAAGGGTAACAAAGAGAAGAAATAATGAAAAGAGGGTCTAGGATATATCCTTCATCTTTCTGTAGAAGGTGTAGTCCACGTACTCCCTGTGGGGGCTCTCGATCTGTTCCTGAACAGGCACGGTCCGCTCCCTCTTCTCAACAATCTTATCGGTGACGGTGAAGATGTACGAGTCGCTTCCGGCACCGGAGCCGTATGCGGTCATTAGTATCTTGTCCCCAGGCTCTGAGATGTCCAAGACAGCCCCCAGGGCAGCGGGACACGACCCTGAGTAAAGATTGCCGATCTTGGCCACCGTTAAAGCAGGGGCGATCTGCTCCCTTGTGAATCCAGCCTGACGGGCGGCCCTCTGGGGGAAACTGGCGTTGGGGCTGTGGAGGATCACGTAGTTGATGTCCTCAGGTGCGAGCCCGCTCTTCTTGAGCATCGCCTTCATCGCGGTGACGACGTGCTTATAATAGGCCGGCGTTCCGGTGAAGCGCCCTCCGTGGCGGGGGTACTTCTCCCCCTCCCTGCGGTAGAAGTCCGGGGTATCAGACGTGTACGACAGATAGTGGTCGAGGGTAGCGATCACATCCCTGCGCCCGAAGATGAATGCGGCTGCACCTGCCCCGACCGTGTAGTCGAGGGGATCACCGGGAGAGGCCTGGCTGTTGTCAGAGCCTATCACCATGACGTGCTCTCCCCCGAAAGCTGGGTAGTTGACCAAGGCCGCGGCGTCGACGTACAGGTCCGTGGCAGCCTTGCAGGCAAACTGGGAGTCGACACCCCCTGAGAAGTAGCCGTCCTCGAACTCTTCGCCCAGTTCAAGAGCTTGAGTGACGGTGGCCATGATCGGCTTCACCGCGTATGTGGGTGACTCGGTTCCCACGAAGCACTTCTTCACGTACGTGTTATCTAGAGCCGCGTGTATTAGGGCCCTTTTTCCGGCCTCAACCGCGAAGGTTGTGGTGTCCTCGTCTGCGAAAGGAAGCGTCCTCTCTGTTACCCCGAGAACACCCCTTCCCTCGTTCTTTATTCTATATTTGGGCAGGTAGACACCGTACCCCACGATTCCCGGCTTCTCGACCTCCTCCGAGGGCTCGATCTTGACGTACTCCTGATGCGGGTAGTACCCATCCCCGAAGCTAAAGTTCAGGCTTGAATAGTGGACCAGGCCGTCTTCGCTCCCAGAGTAGTTCCTCCTGAACCTGGGGACAACCTCCCTCCCAACGAGGCTGGATAGGTCCACCCCGTCCTCAGGAGGGATGTAGTCGGTTATCCTTCCTGGTACCCTCAAGCTGTGTTCGGGGAACTCGAAGATGCCTGAGATATGTGCCCCCACGTCCTTGAACTTGTTTGACGGGATGTTGATGACAGTCCCCGAGTACAGCGCACCCTTCTTGTAGAAGAAGTCCAGATCCTCCATTCGGCTGGCCCTTCCCTCGTTGTAGCAGAAGGACTTCGGGGGGAAGTATATTGTCCCGCAGTCCTGACATTTTGTGGCGTTAATCCTGTAATCGACAATTATCTTCCTTCTCGCGATCGGCTCACTCATCAGGCACCCCTCCCGAAAATATGCACCGTACAGATACCACCAGTTCCTCCAACGTTGTGGCACAGGGCAACGTCAAGGTCTCCATCAGACTCCACCTGACAATCCCCCGCCTCTCCCCTCAGCTGCCTGTAAACCTCGAATACCTGCCTCACGCCGGTGGCTCCGACGGGGTGACCATCAGCCTTTAGACCGCCTCCCGGGTTGACTATCACCTCCGCATCGTCGCGGACATAGGGGATGTGCCTCAAGCCTTCGTAGTCTTTGTAGCTGTCGAATATTCCCTTCCATGCCTCACCTGTCTTGTAGAAACCCGAGTCCTCCATGTACATGACCTCCTCTATGGTGAAGCAGTCGTGGACCTCAGCAATGGGGATCTCGGAGATTTCCATCCCCGCCTGCTTGAGAGCCGCTCCCATTGCGAGCCTGGTGGCCTTTACCCCAGTCAGGTTTACTCTCGTGGAGAGTGCCACGCTATCTGTCGCCTCCTGGCTTGCGTAGATGTAGACTGGGGTATCAGTCATCTCCTTGGCCTTCTCTGGGCTGGTTATTATCACTGAGGCGGCTCCGTCAGATATCGGTGAGCAGTGCAGAAGCCTCACAGGATCCGCTACTGGCGCGGAGCGCTTCACGGCCTCCACTGTGAACTCCCTTCTGAACTGTGCATATGGGTTCCCCATTGCATGGTGATGGTTTTTACTTGCGACGATGGCCATGGCGTCGAGGCATCGCTCATCTCCCTTCCCATAATCGTACAGATAGCGGGACATCATGATGGCGTAGAGACCGGGGAACGTGAAGCCCGCATCGAACTCGTGAGGGTCAGCAGCGAACATCAGGTCGTCCATTATCTTATCTACCCGGTCACTCATCTTCTCGAACCCCCCCGCTAGGACGATATCGAACTTCCCTGACTGGATAGCGAGGACGGCGTTGAATACTGCGGCTCCACCTGACGCGCAGGCTGCCTCAGTCATGCTGATGGGGATGTTGAGACCAAGCTCCTGGGCCATGTAGCCAGGTATGAGCCCCCGCTTGTTCGTATGCTGGTACAGGAAGCTGCCGAAGAAACATGCCTGTATGTCCTTCCGGCCTATCCCCTTGTCCACTGACTCAACGCACTCCAATCCGGCCTCCACGAGCAGTTTCTCAGGGTTATCGTACCATAATTCGCCAAATTTGGTCCTGCCGGCGCCTACCACGGCAGCGATCGGTTTAGGACCATCTTTCTGAGCCATACAATCAGCGAACTATATCTACGAGTGGCTTAAACCTTTTCGTCGATCGTGGTACTTCGGGTACTAGAAATGTTGGCAATATATCGAATTTTATCTGTTATCTGACATAAAATCGACTTTTATCGTTGAGTACTCCTGATTTTTTCGCATTATCTCGGTTTTTAATAACGCATTACATTTCTTCAGATCCATTTATTTTAAAAACAGATTAGACAACCATAGATCGTCAAGATATGCCACTGAACAGAGAACGAGCAGTCCAACTGATGCAGGACAGGGGCGTAGACGCCCTGGTCGCATCGTCAACAGAGAACGTATACTACGTATCGGATTATTGGAGCCTGAGTAAGAATCTGGGTTGCGGCGTAGAGGCATACGTCGTACTGCCCCTGAACAATGATCCGGCTATTATCGCGCCCATGAACGAGGCCGACCTGATCATACACAGCGGAACCTGGATCGATGACCTACGATTCTATGGAGAGCCGAATGTAGACGTGGGCGAGGTTGAGGAACCCTCCGAACAGACAGCGAGCCTTCTCAAGATACACAAGGAGACAAAGACTGAGACAGACGGAACCTCAGCTCTGCTTAAGGCTCTGGAAGACCTGGGAGTAAACAAGGGCGCGATAGCCCTCGACACCTCGGATCTCTCACCTACAATATTTGAGCACATTAAGGGAAAGATACCCGACTCTAAGATTATCGACGGATCCTCATTACTCAGAGAGATAAGACAGGTTAAGACACAGCCGGAGGTGGAACGTATCCTCAGGGCGACGGAGATCACGGAGAAGTCAATGGAGGACGCCTTGGAGATCGCACGCTCCGAGATCTCGGAGCTCGACCTCGCCGGGATGTTCACGTACTCCGTAATATACGATGGCGGTCAGGTAAGTCAGAACCTCATAGGCATAGGCGAGAGGAGCGCCTACCCAAACCCCGTTCCCTCGATAAACCAGGCGAAGAGACGAGACCTGCTCAGGCTGACCCTTGGATGCACCTGGGGCCACTACCACTCCAATATCTCTCGTACGGGCGTCATCGGACGTCCCCTTGGAAAGGCCCAGCGGCTTTGGGAGGCCGTCCAGGGGGCACAGGACTCGGTGTTGGACATCATCAAACCAGGTGTCAGGCTCTCCGA
>JABUBL010000737.1_pt1 | contig 10331 bp, 9 predicted proteins | sample 7240371 | NCBI WGS metagenome assembly JABUBL01 (sample SAMN07256343, study PRJNA390944) | subsurface metagenome | isolation source: Methane hydrate marine sediment | place: Pacific Ocean: Eastern North Pacific, ODP site 1244 | collected 2002
TCTGCAACGGTCTTCCCGTCGACTCCGGGTACCTCGCTCTTCAGGACGGTGAGGTTCTCAGCCCATCTGGGGGCCGTGTTGGGATTGTAGGCTACCCTGATGAACCACTTGCCGCTGCGGACGGCGTCCTTCACCTCCTCGCGGAAGTCCTTGACCTTGAGCCACTTCCCAAAGCCCTCCAGCCCCCCGAGCTCCCTGAGCCAAGGGGAGTAGAGTGAGGCGAGGTAGGGCATCGTCGAGAAGCCGCTGCGTGTGAGCTGGGGGATGGCGTCCCAGGTGATGTCGAGATCGGTCTTGGCGTCCTCTGTGATCATGTCGAGGGTGGTCTTGACGTTGTGGTGCTCCAGCGCGTCGGGTGCGGGCGGGTGCATCTGCCAGCCCGTGGACATGTGGGCGTAATGGAGGCGGACCCCCGTCTTCTTGTGGACGTCAACGCACTCCATGAGGGCGGTGATCTTCTCGTTGGGCACGTGCCCGGCGGCGACGCCCCTCCTCCTGCCGGTCCTCCTCCAGTGGGGGCAGTAGACCCCGTCGTACTCCTTGAGGACGGAGACGCCGTCGATGATCTCCTCGTGGGAAGCGTAGACGTCAGGGTCATAGTCGAGGCCTGTGCTCATGCCGAAGCAGCCGTCCCTCATCGCCTCGTGGATGAGTTCCCGCATCTCTGCCCACTCCTCCTTTGTAGAGTGGCGCTTGAAGTCGACGCCCATCACCTTGGTGCGCACGGATCCGTGGCCGACGAGGGGGGCGTAGTTGACCGAGACTCCCTCCTTCTCTACCCTCTTGAAGTACTCCCCCATCGTGGTCCAGTCGAGGGTCCAGCCGTAGATCTGCTCCATCCACTCGTTGATCTGCTCCAGGGGATAGTAGGGCTGGTTGGGGTAGAACTTGTAGGGGTCCAGGTCCGGGAGGTGGTCCGTGAGCACCCCCGGGGTCCTGATATATTCTCCGAGGGGCGCGGGGGAGCCCCCGCACTGGCCACCCACGAAGCTGGTGATACCCTGCATCACGTAGTTCTGGCAGTCCGGAAACTTGAGGAGGCTCCAGTCGGCGTGGGTATGGGCGTCTATGAAGCCGGGAACCGCCGTGAGGGCCTTCGCCTCGATGACCTTCTTGGCGTCTCCCTTGACGTCGCCTATAGCAGCGACCTTGTCTCCGGTGACGCCGATGGTCCCCTTGTACGCCTTCTTGCCCGTTCCTTCAACGATTGTCGCGTCCTTGATCAGAATGTCGTATTCGACCATTAGAATCTCCAATTGAGATATGGTTTACATAATTATAACATTGATGAGTCCTGGAACTTTCACGGGGGTCTGCCACAATCGTCTACCAAGGTTTTAATACGGAAACCCCTCAGCAGAGCACACATGGACGCTGACGTCATATTTTCGGGCTGTGGCACCGTCTGCAACGACTGCGAGTACTTCAAGGGTGAGAAGGAGCCGAAGTGCCCGGGCTGCGAGTCCGTGAAGGGGAAGCCCTTCTGGGGGTCCTGCACAACCTATACCTGTGTCCAGGATCATGGGGTTGAGCACTGCGGCGTATGCGGGGAGTTCCCGTGCGACAAGTTTATCGAGACCTTCGACCCGAGCCATGGGCAGGTCAGCTCGGTCATCAGGGCTGGATTGCTGGCGTATAGGGCGAGACATGGTGACGAGAAAGCCGTGGAGCTCTCGAGGAAGCTGGAGCACTGAATCCCCATTTTTCCTTTTAGTATCGTTCCCTCATCTCTCTCTTTAAACTGGAAATGTCTTTGGTTTCCCAAGTGCGCGCGCGATGCGATGCACAGGGCCGCGTGAATGATGTTGCGTGTATTCCCCATGATAAGATGGAAATAACGTCGGGGCATGGATTGGAACGTGAGCTTGGAAGCGTTCTGAGCGAAGAGGAATTCCAAGCTCGCGACGACTTCTAGGGCAGCATACCGGCGGGGGGAAGGTACGGTGGAGACCCGTTCTCGCTCTGGGGTAGAGGAACCTACGAAACTGAGAAATGGTGGGAGGACGAGATTATTGTCAGTCCCAAGGGTCAATCGGGTAACCGACAGATAATCAGGTGTGGAAAACGATGGATGAGGGCAAGAGGATAATCTCACTTCTAGAAGAGGCGTACCCAGGGGTAAGAGGCACTTCGCTGAACTATCGCAGCCCCCTCGAGATACTGATTGCCACAATTCTCTCCGCCCAGTCTACGGATATGCAGATTAACAAGATCACGGCGGAGCTCTTCAAGAAGTACAGGACCGCTGCAGACTACGCTAATGTAAGCCGTGAGGAGCTGGAGGAGGACATCAGGAGCTCCGGCTTCTTCCGCCGGAAGGCAGCGTTCATTCAGGAGGTGACGCGGGCGATAACCGAGGAGCACGGCGGCGAGGTCCCAGCCTCCATGGAGGAGCTCACGGCGATGAAGGGCGTGGCACGGAAGACGGCGAACATCGTCCTGGGGAACGCCTTCGGCATCGTAGAGGGCATCGCCGTGGACACCCACGTCTGGCGCCTCGCCCACCGTCTGGGGCTCAGCGACAAGAAGAACAGGGACAAGATAGAGGCGGACCTGATGGAGGTCTTCCCCCGTGAGAAGTGGCTGGCCGTCAACTACCTGCTCATAGAGCACGGGAGGAGGGTCTGCGACGCCAAGAAGCCCGACTGCGGAAGCTGCATCCTCACGGAACTCTGCCCCTCCGCCTTCACGTTCCCCCACAACGAGAGATGAACGGGGTCACCCGAAGATCTTCTTGTACTTCTCGGCCTTGGAGTTGGTCCTCTCATGCTCCTTGGCCACCATCTCCCTCTCCCCGTCCCTGACCTCCCGGAGGGGCTTCGCGGGGATCCCGATGGCCAGCATGTTGTCTGGCACCTCCTTCCCGGGGGAGACGAGGGCCCCCGAGCCCACGATGGCGCCGTCCCCCACCCTCGCCTTGTCCAGGACGATAGCCCCGATGCCGACGAGGACGTTGCTCCCAATGGTGGCGCCGTGGACCATCGCGCCATGGGAGATGATGGTGTCATCGCCTATCTTGACGGGGGAGCCGGTGGGCGCCTCGACGACGCAGTTCTCTAGGACCGTGGTCCTTGCACCGATCTCGACGGTGTCGTCGTCCCCCCTGATGATTGCCCCGGTCCAGATGTTGGCGCCCTCCCCGATGGTGACGTCGCCGATGACCCAGGAGCCCGGGGCGAGAAACACGGAGTCATGAATCCTCGGTCTCTTCCCCTCAAACTCGATTACGGACAATTAACTTCCTCAAGGCGTATGGATCGGGGATTCTCGAATAAGCTTATGGTTGCACTATAGCGGCATGATTATATTTAATGAATTTTTACTATAAAGATAGAGTGTCGAGGCTCCCACACACACATGGTTATTACTCCCACCGAGAAAACTCGACTGGGTTTCAAAATGGAGGTCACCATAACCCACATGCAGCGCCTCGAGATCAGGCTCCTCGGGAAGGCCTTCGTGGGCTACAGGGCGAGAGACGGCTGGAGACAATCCCTGCCATTCTACGCATTCAGGTGCCCCGTCCACGGCTACGTCGAGGACTACCCCCACGGGTACGCCGAGAGGCTCGACTGCCCCTTATGCTCGCGAGAGGAGCTGGCGGCAATACGAGTGGCCGAGGATGAGGCAATGCTGGCTGAAATGAGCGCCGTGCCCCTGAGGACAAACTGAGCTAGGATTCTTATCCTCAGTCGCGGTGCCGTGGAAGTAAGGTTAAAGATCAGCTCATCTCGAGCATGCGTCTGATGGGAACCTTCGCCCTCTCAGCGGTCTCGTGGGGGACCCTCACGACGGGCTCCTCGTCGAGCAAGGCCTGGTAGGTGTTCTCAAGGGTGATCTGCTTCATCGCGGAGCACTCGTTATGCTCCAAGGCTGGGAGGAACGTCTTGCCTGGGATCTCCCTCCTAAGGCGGTCGACCAGCCCCACTTCAGTCCCAAGGATGAAGACCTTGGCATCAGACTCCTGGCATCGCCTGTACATGCCCCCCGTCGAGAGGACGTAGTCGGCCCTCATCTGGAACTCGGGCTCGCACTCCGGGTGCACTAGGAGCTCCGCCTCCGGGTACTCCTCTTTCAGCTTCATGGCGGCAGAGCCGTCGCCGAAGAAACGGTGGACGTTGCAGAACCCGTCAGCGGGCACGGGGATGAGGGTCTTCCCCGGGTTCTTCTGGGCTGCGTACCAAACGAGGTTCTTGTCCGGCCCGAAGAGGATGGTGTCAGCGTCCAGCTTCGCGATGATCTCAGCAGTGTTGCTGGAGGTGCAGGTGACATAGGCCTCGGCCTTGGCCTCAGCGTATGTGTTCACATACAAGACGACTGGCGCGTCTGGATAGCTCTCCTTGGCGGCCCTGAGGACGCTGACGGGGAGCATGGCCGCCATGGGGCACCGGGCCCTGGCGGAGGGGATGATGATCTTCTTGTCTTGGTTGAGGATGGACGCGGTCTCGGCCATGAAGTCGACGCCGCAGAAGACGATGAGGTCGACGTCGCCTGCCTCCTGGGCCTTCCTGCTGAGCTGCAGTGAGTCCCCGACGAAGTCCCCTATCTCCTGTATCTCGGGGATCTGGTAGTTGTGGACGATGAGGAGGGCGTTCTTCTCCTCCTTCAGCTCCACGATCTTCCTCTGGAGTTCAGACAGTTCCGACGTTCCCACAGCGATTCCTTCTAGACCATCTCAATCTCAAGCTTGACGTCGAGGGCCCTCACGGAGTGGGTGAGGCTCCCCATGGAGATTATGTCCACGCCCGAGGCCGCGTACTCCCCGACGTTCTCCGGTGTGATGCCCCCACTCGCCTCATAAACCCTTCCCTCCCTGAGGCCCAGCTCCGAGAGGCGTGCTAGGCATCTCTCGATCTCCTCTGGGGGCATGTTGTCGAACATGATGATGTCGGCCCCTGCCTCCGCAGCCTCCACAGCCCCCTCCAGGCTCTCGATCTCGACCTCAATCTTCTTGGTGAAGCTAACAGCGCTCCTAGCTGCCTTCACGGCCTCCGTGATCGAGGGCAGCAGGGCGAGGTGGTTATCCTTGATCAAGACGCAGTCGTCAAGCCTGAACCGGTGAGTATCTCCCCCTCCCAAGACAACCGCCTTCTTATCTAGCTCACCAAATCCGGGCAGAGTCTTCCTGGTGGCTGCGACCTTCGTGCTCTGACTCACCTTGGAGACCTGTGCAGCGATCTTTGATACGGTGGTGGCTATCCCCGCCATCCGGCTCAGGATGTTCAGTGCGGTCCTCTCCCCAGCGAGTAGGGCCTTCGCTGGTCCACTGATCTCCATCAGTGTCTGGTCCCTTGATACGCTGCTCCCGTCACTCATGATGGCGTTGACCTCGCAGCCCAGGATGCGGAATATGGTCGCCACCTCATCTAATCCGGCTGCCACGCCGTCCTCCCTGAAGTAGAGGCGGCCCTTCGCCATCTGGCCGTCGTCGATGAGGGCCTCAGATGTGATGTCCCCCCATCCTATGTCGTCCTTGAGGAACTCCCTGAGCCTCTCCTCCACCGAGAATCCTGCATCCATGCCTCAACGCTCCGTCAAGAGTTTTACAATCAACACCATATAGGTGCTTTTATTTCTTCTGAACGCCGAGGGCCGGTAAGACCTTTAATTTAGGTGTGTAATTCCATGGGAGCGTAGGCGGAGGGGTGGGGCGGTCCACGGAAAAGGACAGAGTGTATCTCATAGCGGCGGGTCTTCTGTTCGTCGAGCTGCTGGCAGGCGTCGTCTGGGGCATCCAGAGGGGGCTATCATCCCTCTTCGCGAGGGAGATCCTGATGATCGCCTCCTTCACCCAGATCGGCATGGTGACATCCGTCTTCGGTCTCACCAAGGCCGTCACCAACCTCTTCATGGGCGCCCTCTCGGACCGCGTCGGGAGGAAGCCCGTCATCGTCGTCGGAGCCATCGTCTCGGCCCTCGGCGGCATGGTGATCGCCTCGGCGGACCAGTTCACGGGGATGCTCCTGGGAACAGCCCTCATCGGATTGGGTGGCGGCAGCACCTTCGTCGGTATCATGGTGGCGATGACGGAGGTGATCCCCTCCCGGATCGGCCTCGCGATGGGTCTCTTCCAGCTCGCCGCCTACGGGGGTTCGACGCTGGGGACCTCCCTCGCCGGGTACCTCGCCGTCTCCTACGGCCTCAGGCAGCCCTTCACAGTCCTCATGGTCATCTCCGTCGTCGGTGCCGTCGCGGGCTTCCTGCTCATTCCTAAGACGAACGGCTCCGTCCACGAGGGGAGAACCAGGCCCAAGATGAGGGTGAGCATCACCTCCTACGCCAGGCAGTTGGCGCCCATGTACTTCGCGGGCTTCAGCAGCAAGATCATGGACAGCCTGGTCGTCTCCTTCCTCCCCCTCTACCTGACGGGGCTGGGGATGGACATCAACAGGGTCGCCACCGTCATGTCTGCGTTCACCTTCTCGTGGGCCCTCCTCCAACCCATCACCGGCCACACCTCCGACAGGATCGGCAGGAAGAAGATCATCGTCGTCGGCCTCGCCGGCTCGGTGATCAGCGTGGTCACCTTCACCCTGACGGGCAGTTACACCCTCCTCATCGTCTGCTCCCTCCTCCTCGGCGCCGGGGCGGCCCTCTTCTACACCCCCCTCGTTGCCATGGTGAGCGACATCGCCCCATCGGAGCTGGAGGGCACCCTCATCGGGAGCTACCGCTTCTTCAGGGACCTCGGATACTTCGTCGGCCCCCTCCTTCTGGGAACCATTGCGGACAACCTGGGCCTCGCCAACGCCTTCTACGCGACGTCCCTCATTCTGCTGGTCGCCACGGTGGTGATCCAGCTGCTGGCGGAGGAGACAGTCGAGGGAGTCGATTGAGGGAGCCCTCGTAACCTGGGGGGAACTCTTAGGGAATTAAATATTCCTACATCTAGATTCACGACCTCGGGGAAGCTCAGTGAATCGATCTCATATTCGGAGATCGACCTCAGCATCCTGTCCGGGTCTGGTGTGTCCGCCAGATCTTCCACTAATAATCTGGAAAATGAATGTTCGACTATTAACCATCATTTGGTTAATAAAACATAATTGTTATACGGGAGCCCGAGACTTCAGAAGACAGTGAAAGAAATGGGCTCAGAAATAGAGTCCTACCTGATTGTAGACATCGACAGCCACCATACTAAAGCAGCCCTCATAGAGAGGGCAGGAGACGGGTACGGAGTCCAGGGAACGAGTGAGGCTCCCACCACCGTGGATCCACCCGAACTCGACGTGACCATCGGCGTCGAGAGAGCCATCAGGGGCCTCGGCCAGAAGCTGGGAAAGGAGCTATGGACCAGCGGAGGCCCCTCAGGCGACCACAGGCTCCTCTGCTCGAGCAGCACGAGCGGCGGTATCTACATGAACGTGGCTGGGCTCATAAGGAACATCTCCACAGAGTCAGCCCAGAGGGCAGCCCTTGGGGCCGGAGCCCTCCTCATGGATGTCTTCTCCTACAATGACCGCCAGCCCCGCTTCAAGATAATCGAGAGGATGAGGCGCCTCAAACCCGAGATATTCCTCCTCGCAGGCGGCACGGACGGAGGCGCAGAGAAGCAGGTCATAGCGATGGCGCGCCTCATAGAGTACGCCGACGTCAAGCCGAGGTTCGGTGAGGGCTACAAGCTGCCCGTCGTCTACGCCGGGAACGTGGACATCAGGGAGGACGCATCGAAGATACTGCCTGAGGACAGGTACGCCACGAGAGCCGTGGACAACGTTCGCCCCCTCATCGAGACAGAGAACCTCAGCCCAGCCAGGGAGGGGATCTACGACTCCTACATGGAGCACGTCATCATCCACTCCCCGGGCTTCGACAAGCTGATCAAGTGGGTCGAGGGCAGGATCATCCCTACCCAGGCGGCGATTGGGAAGGTCCTATACGCCTACGCCCGGGAGAGGGGGGTGAACCTCCTCGCGGTCGACGTCGGAGGGGCGACCACAGACGTCTACTCGGTCTATGACGGCGTCTTCAACAGATCCCTCAACGCCGACATCGGGCTGACCTACGGGGTAGGCAACATAATGAAGGAGGCGGGGGTCGAGAACATCATGCGCTGGATCCCCGGAGGCATCAGCGAGAGGAGGGCCCGCAACATAGTGGGCAACCTCATGGCCCTGCAGCCTGAAGCCCTCTCAGGCGAGGAGAGGATGGTTCAGCAGTCGGCCGTCAGGGAGGCCATCAGGCTCGGACTGGAGAAGCACAGGAACTACGCCACGAGGCTCAAGGGGGTCCGGATGATGCGAGACCTGGGGATGATGTTCGAGCAGGCCCTGGAGCCCTCGATCCTGAACCTCAAGAGGACCCATGTCGTCATCGGCAGGGGGAGCGTATTCAAAGACCCGGAGAACATGAGGATAGCGTCGCTGCTGCTCCTCGACGCCATCCAGCCCTGGGGCGTCACGGAGATCCACGTCGACGTCTCCAGCATGATGCCCCACACCGGCATGCTCCTTGACACCAACAGGGAGGCAGCGCTTCAGATACTGTCAAAGACCTGCCTCCACAAACTGGGAACCTGCGTGGCAGCCAAGGGAAAGGCCGAGGAGGGAGACGAGGCGCTTACGGTGAGCATGACCACACCAGACGGGGTCATCACTGCAGAGACCGTCGCCTTCGGAGAGCTGAAAACCCTCCCCCTCGAGGCAGACGAATCGGCGAGGATCGTGGTGAGCCCTACCAGGAGGTTCGACGTGGGCGTCGGCAGGGGCAGAAGCCTGGACGCCACAGTGACGGGAGGCGAGAACGGGGTCATCGTAGACGCCCGTGGAAGGCCGATTGAGACACCGAAGAAGGAGGCTCTCTCCACCTGGGCTGAGTCCTTGAAGCCGAGGAGAGTGGCTCCCAGAGCGAGGACGTAGGTGATGACAGTGACGCGCTTTGGAGTGAAACTGGAGGAGGAGACCCTCATCAGGAAGGTCAGGAGGATACCCACCCAGGGAGAGGTCTTCGTCAACGTCGGGGACGTTGTGGGCCCTGAGACGGTCATAGCCGGCGGCACCGTCAGGAACCCCGCCGCGGAGGAGGTGAAGGTCTACGCCACGCTGGGGGTAGAACCGGAGCAGACGGAACGGTACATGCTGAAGAGGGAGGGAGACCAGGTGGCGAAGGACGAGGTGATCGCCATCCACCGGTTCTTCTTCGGCTGGTTCACCAAGACATGCAGGTCCCCCCTGGACGGATTCATCGAGGTCTTCGCTAAGAACGCCGGCCGCATTATCGTGAGGGGTAACCCCATCCCCGTCGAGGTGAAGGCCCACGTACCCGGGAGGATAGTGGAGGTGATCCCCGGGGAGGGAGCCGTCGTCGAGACACGGGGTGCGCTCGTCAACGGTGTCTTCGGCGTCGGCGGGGAGGCGCACGGCGAACTCGTCTTCGCCGTCGACCAGCCGGGGGAGGCCTTAACCACCGAGGTGATGGGAGAGGGGCACGAGGGCGATATAATCGTCGGGGGCTCCGTGGTCACCCTGGACGCCCTGCGTAAGGCTGCAGAGATGGGCGTTAACGGCATAGTGACCGGCAGTGTGGACCAGAAGGACCTCACGGACTTCCTGGGGCAGGAGATCGGCCTGGGGCTGACAGGCGACGAAGTCGGACTTACCCTCATCACCACGGAGGGCTTCGGCGTCTACCCCATGAGGGATGAAACTTTCAGCCTCCTGAGGTCCCACGAGGGAGAACAGGCGAGTATAGACGGCACCACCCAGATCCGCCAGAGGATCCTCCGACCGGAGATAGTCATACCCTCTCAAGGGTAGGGAGTGCTAAGGAAATCAACTTGACACATCAGATCTGGATGAAGCCTTAGTAGCCCGGAGGGAAAGGCGGCATCTGTAACGCGCAGCAGGTGAAGACGGCCACAAAGCTGCCGCCGTGGATCTCCTCGACGAGAATTCTGCACCCATGCCTCACCGCTCCGTCAAGAGTTCACAATCAACACCAATAAGGTCCTCTTCCTTATTCTGAAAGCTTGTGAGCTGGCAAGGCTTTTAACGTGCTCGGGCTAGGTTCGGACGGTGAAAAAGTTTGGACTACAGGAAGTACATCCTAGAGCTGGGGACCGGCGTCGACCTCCACGGGGAGGACGAGACCAAGGCCGCGCAGAGGGCGGTGAAGGACGCCATCAGCCACAGCAGCATGGTGGGGCTGGGGCAGCTCTTCAAGATAGGGAGCTTCAAGGAGATGTCGGATGCCCTCATGGTGGACGTCACTGTCGCCACCCCCAACCCCGAGAAGATCGATGGCGACGCGGTTCTGGGCATCCTGCCAGAGGGGAACAGGCGTATCAACGTCATCAAGGGCGGGATGAGGTGGCCAACGGAGTCCACGTC
>JABUBL010000739.1_pt1 | contig 10324 bp, 9 predicted proteins | sample 7240371 | NCBI WGS metagenome assembly JABUBL01 (sample SAMN07256343, study PRJNA390944) | subsurface metagenome | isolation source: Methane hydrate marine sediment | place: Pacific Ocean: Eastern North Pacific, ODP site 1244 | collected 2002
AGCTGGAAAAAAGTAATATCCCGATTAATATGAGCCTTATGGAACCGGCTCTTCTGGCTGCATAGTTTGAACACCTGGGATGGAGTTACCCAGTTTGGACTGGTAGCAGGTTGTTTTTGTGCTTGTCTGGCGCTACTGGGTACCGCTGTAGCCTTTCTCCGGATGAAGCCCCGTCCTTACGGGTGGCTGGGGGTCTCATTAGTTATCGCCATAATGATTATATTGTCGGCACTGGGTATATATCGTGTTTAAGTAACTGAGGATATAGCCAGCTCAAATTTGGACTAAATCACCAACTACAGAGGAGGCAGGCTCACTTGATAACTTTCGCCGAATTACCGGGTGTAGATGTTAATCTATTCCTCCTTGTCTTTGTCGGACTTGGTGCCGGGATTCTGAGCGGCTTTGCCGGTGTTGGCGGGGCATTCGTGGTAACGCCGGCGCTGATTATCCTTGGCTTCCCGGCCCATCTTGCCGTGGGCACCAGTCTGACCTGGGTAATGGGCAACTCGTTAGTGGGTGCCTTCCGGCACGGGAAATTGGGTAATGTGGACATGAAGCTGGGACTGGTGCTGCTGGTGGCGGCTATGGGTGGAGTGGAAATAGGGGTGAGAATCCTTAACTGGTCGCGAGGTATCGGTCTGGCTGATGAGGTCGTGCTCTCCATTTCGATATGTATGCTGCTGATAGTGGGTAGCTATACATTTGTGGAGAGCATGAGGCGAAAGAGGCAGCTCGACAGGATGCTGGAAAAAGGGGAGAAACCACCGGCGATGAGAGCCACCCCTTTATCGCGGAAGCTGCAGGGCATTAATCTGCCACCCCGGCTGTATTTTGCTAAATCAGGGGTCACCATATCCCTCTGGATTATCCTGATCGTTGGTTTCTTTATTGGTCTGCTGGCGGGGCTGATGGGTGTTGGCGGCGGGTTTATTATGGTGCCATCTCTGGTGTATCTGGTCGGGTTGTCGTCCTTCATGGCGGTAGGCACCGATTTATTCCAGATAGTCTTCTCGGCGGCTTACGGCGCTATCCGGCATAGCATGAGCGGGAATGTCATCATCTTGGCGGCTTTCATCATGGTGATTGCCTCCAGTATCGGGGTACAATTTGGGGTGATGGTCACCCGCTACGTTCGTGGCGTATCAGTGAGAATCATCTTGGCTATTTCAATCCTGCTGGCGGCAATAGGTGCTATCCTCAAGCTGCTGAGTATTATGCTGGAGAGGGCGGCTGCCGCCCTTGAAGCGGGGTCATTAGGGGTTACCTTCATCGGTATGGGGTTAGCGGTGGTGATGATTGAGGTGCTGTTTATTATGGCTATTCGCTACCACCGTGGTCAGCGTATACCGGCCTGGGTAAGGTCACTGGTGGCTAAAGAAGACTGATAACCATAGGGGTTGGTACGGCCGGTTTATGAAGTCGCTTCACCCTTGACCTTTGAGTCGGTCAGCGGGAGTATTGCCCACTGGAACTTCTTGCGGAACCTCTCTAGGATGATTATGGTTTTCTTGCCCAAAAGACCCAGGAAAAGGGCATTTGCTAGGGCATGGAAGGTATCATACCACACAGCACTGAGCAGGGTTACGGCAAAGGTTTTCAGTGTCAGCGGGTAGACAAAAACTGTCCAGAACCAGACATTCATTATTACCCCGAAGAGGTAGCCCCAGAGAACCCCAAAGGCTATCAGCCAGCCTGTGTTCAGGTTGAACCGCCGCAGGTAGGCGGCACTGACTCCCACCAGACCCCAGGCAAACATCTGGTAGATTGTCCACGGGCCCTGGCCGAGGAAGAAGTTAGAGACCAGCGCGGTCAGGGCGCCGACCATGAACCCGGGCACCGGACCGAAGACATACCCGGTGCAGATTATCAGATAGGTACAGGGCTGTATGTTGGGCATGGCGGCAAACGGGATTCTCAGCACGGCCGATACGGTTGCCAGCATGGCTACCAGGGCTATTTCCTTGGAGCTTACCGCGGCTGCCTCAAATTCGAAGAAGAAGGCGACAATAACCAGTATCACCAGTATCGCGGACACCAGCCCCCAGTTCAGCAGGCTTTTTGCCCAGAGTGGGCCGAATACGGGCAGCAGAAAGGCGGCGGTGCCCACGGCAAGGATAAGAACCAGGCAGATTTGGCTGCGTTTCATGAGAGCATCTCCAGGGCTTCATCCACCGTCAGGATATTGTCGGGGACGCCGTATTTCTCAAAAGCCTGCACCAGCCGGTTTATCTGGGGGGAGAAGAGGAGGGCGCGGGAGAGGACGTCATGTTTATTGCCATCAACCACGATTTTTCCCTCGCTGAGCAGCACCACCCGTTCCGCATATTCCGCCACCAGCTCCACGTCATGACTTACCAGAATCACCGTATTACCCTGGCGCCGGTATTCGTCCATGAAGCTCATCAGCTCACCCTTTAGTCGGTATTCCATGCCCCGGGTCGGCTCATCCAGAATTAAAACTTTGGGCTGCATGACAATCACCGAGGCTAGAGCCACCCGCTGCCTTTCCCCGCCGCTGAGTGAGCGGGGATAATGATTTCGGTATTCTCTGAGGTTAAACCTCCCCAGCATCTCGTCAACTCGCGCTCTAATTTCGTCACGGTCGAAACCCAGGTTCTTCAGGATGAAGGCAATCTCCTCCTCGACAGTATCGGCGAAAATATGATCGTTGGGGTTCTGGAAGACGAAGCCGACCTGCCTGGCCAGTTCGGCGATGGTGGCTCGTCGCGTATCAATGCCGCCTATTTCTACTTTCCCCCTGGTGGGGGTGAGGAGGTGGTTAAAATGCTTGACCAGTGTCGTCTTTCCCGAGGCATTTCTCCCCATAATCGCCACAAACTCCCCCTCGGCGATGCTGAGACTAACGCCCCTCAGGGCAGTGACCCCGCCGGGATAAACATGCCAGAGCTTGTCCACTTCAATTACCGACTTACCACCACCGTTTTCGCTACCGGGAACAGGTTGCCCGGAGACCTTCTGAAACGCCTTATCCAGCATGGCTCTGCCCTCTTTTACGGTGAGGGGCGTTTCCGCCACGCTGAAGCTCCTGCCTCTCAGTTCTTGGACCAGGCGTATTACCGGGGGTATGCCTATCCCGATTCGGGACAGCTCCTGATAGCTGCTGCTCATGATGTCCCTGACATCCCCGTCAAGGGCCACCATTCCCTGGTTGAGAATGATGAGGCGGTCGGCAAACTGGACGACTCTATCCATGCGGTGTTCCACCAATACCAGAGTGGTACCCAGTTCATCGTTTAATCGGGCTACCAGTGACAGCACTTCCTCGGCGCCCTTGGGGTCCAGCTCCGAGGTGGGCTCGTCCAGTATCAGAACATCCGGGTGCAGCGCTAAGACGGAGGCGATGGCAACCTTTTGTTTTTCACCGCCGGAGAGTTCATGCAATTGCCGGTAGCGGAGGTTGGCAATCCCGAGGGTGTCCAGTGATTCCTCTATCCGCTTAACGATGAGCTCCCTGGGGAAGGCAAGGTTCTCCAGTCCGAAGGCAATCTCTCGCTCCACATCCGTGGTTACCAGCTGGTTTTCCGGGTCCTGGAATATCATGCCCACTCTGGTAGCTATTTCCTTGGTTGAGTGCTGCAGCGTGTCTATGCCTGCCGTCTCCACCCGCCCGGCTATCCTGCCCCCGTAGAAATGGGGAATAAGGCCGTTAAAGCACCGGCACAGGCTGGACTTCCCGCCACCGGAGGGCCCGGTCATCAGGACAAACTCCCCGGCTTTAATCTCCAGGTTGATGTCCTTCAGGGCTGGCTGGTCATCACCACTGTAGTAAAAGGTCAAGTCGTTAACTTTAATCAAGGTCAACCCTCCGCTTTACGTAGGCAAGGGGTAATATTGCCGACAGGACAACTAACAGGATAGCCAGCATGAACCATTCCGGGATACTGAGACCGATTTTCCCGAGGGTGGGGTAATATTCATACTGCCCGTAGCCAGCAATGCCCATGAAGATACCCAGAGCAACCGGGAGCAGGGCAAAGAGCAGGGTGATAGCATCGGTCAGGCTCAGTCCTATCTCCTTGTAGGAGGTGCGGCCTCTCCCGGTACCAAACGCCCTTGATTCCATCGCCTCAGCCACCTGAATCGCCCGGTCCAGTGAGTTGGACAGCAGGGCAATGACAATGGACATGCGTCTCCTGATTTTCTGGGGCAGTCTCCCTCTGTCAAGCTCCAGCCCCCTTGCCCGCTGCACGTCGGTAATGCGTTCCACATCGTCAATCAGGGTGGGGATAAACCGGGTGGAGAGTGAGGTAACCAGGACTGACTTATAGGGCAGCTTCATCTTTATCATAGTCAGCATCAGGTCATCGGGGTGCACGGTGAAGGTGACGATGGCAAAGGCGGAGATTATCGCCAGCAGCCGTAGCGCCATGGCTATCCCGAAGAAGATAGCCTCCAGGGTTATCACCGGCGTGCCCGCCACCGGGATACGGAACGGGGCTTCAACCAGGACGTGGGTGCCGGTGGAGTTCACCAGGGCATTGATGATGATAATCGCCAGGCACAGGTAGACGGTGAACCTCATAAACGAGAGCCACTCCTTCCAAACCCGGGCGGCGACGACTACCGGCATGGTTGATAAGAACAATAAGCAGAGGATAACCGGGTTGTTGAGGATGAGGGAAAGTACCAGAATACCGCCCGCCCAGGCCAGCTTGGAGAAAGGGTTGAGTTTATGGATGACACTGCCTTTATCCCGGTATCTAAAGCTTATCACTGAGGCACCCTGATTATCTTTCCGTCGGCGATAACGGCACTGTGGGCGTAGCTAAAATCACCGAAGTGATTAATCAGCATGTCCGTGGCGCTTTTAACTCCAGACTCATCCGTGCCGGACACCATCCAGGCCACGTTTTCGCAGACCCCGATACCGCCCGGGTTCCACGGGCTCTGGGTTGCCTGAATGAATCCGGTGCCGGCACCGTATTCGGTAGCCAGCTCGCCCCTGGGGTCAAAGACGCTGAGACTGCCGCCCTCACAGCAGGCATAAAAACCGACCTTGTCCCAGGCCTGGTTCAGCTCGGCTATAAGTGGGAAATCGGCAGTCCCCAGCAGAATCAGGTTAGCCGATTCCTTCTCGTCTGCCGCTAGCTCGTTGATATTCCTGGTGGCAATACTGGTCACGCCAAGCTGGCTTAGTTTATCGGCGAGTCGTGTGGCGTCCTCCCCCCAGCCGTCCTGATAGGCGATAACCGTGGGATAGACCGCCCCGCCGTAGCCGTGGAGGAACGGTTCCGGGAAGTTACCGATGAGCGCCGGCACAAACATGCGGAAGCCCCAGTCGTGGAAGTCCCAGTGCTCAATGTCACCAGAATGAATGGTGTAGTCGGTCGGCCCGGTATTCGCCAGAATGCCATTAAAGTAGAGAAACCAGTCTTCTTTTTTGGTCTTGTCCTCGGCATACTTGGAACTGACCCCGTTTATGGCGCTGACAAAGCTCCCCCCGTGGGCGGTTTCCACTTCGGCTACCTGCCGCAGGGCATCCATCGCCGAGGTGCCGCTGTCTAAAGTTACCGCTTCATCCAGTATAAGCTCGTCGCCAAAGTTACGCGTCACCAGCACCCTGGCCTGAACCTTCCCTTCAGGGGGCTGAGCCCCGGGCGGGGACGGGCAGCCAGATAAAATGGCGGCAAGGAGACAGCTGATGATAACTGTACCGGTAGCAAGTCTGAGTATTGGTCTTCTCATTACACTCCTTTTAATCGAGGGTTTAGTTGATTGGTAATCAAGTATACTAGATTTAAGGCAGCAACAGTTGATTCTATCATGGTAAAATTACGCCTGTCAATGTGTTTGCGGGGTGATTGGGAGAGTCCGGGACTCATCGGGGCAGCCGTCTGCTGAGGTGATTAGGCGAGTCTGAGGTCAAGGAGTTTATGTTTGATGCTGGCCTCCCCCAGCCGCTTAATAAGCGTGGGGATTTCTTCATCCACGCAGACTATTACCGGGGACAGGCCGCTGCGGGCTGCCTCAATTACCGCTTCCCTGGCGGCGTAGACGCAGTCAGGCTGGATGCCAAGCTGCGTCAGGGCAGCCATAGCCTCAATGCCCAGGTAGGCAACCGGTCGTTTATCATTGATTGCCTGTTGTAATCGGTCAAAATCGACGTTCTTGGAACCGCCTCGCTGCATACCGGGTACTTCCAGGATGGTGACTTCACCTATCTCCAGGGGTATTATCCCCTGGATGTTAGTAATACCGACGTTATCGCCTTTAGCTGCGTTGGTAATGGCAGTGCCTTGGGCATCGCTACTCAGGTCATCGGTGGCCAGCAACATGCCTTCCCTCATCTCCAGTCCTACGGTTTGTCCCTGAGATAGGTCACAGGCAGCCAGAGCCGCGGTAACCTTGATATTGCTGACTACTTTCCCCACTGAACCGAGGTACTCCTGAAGCTCCTTGAGCTGCCTGATTATCCAGTCCACGCCTTCAGCACTGACCCGACGTCGGGAACGCCTGTCAGAGGTAAGCATGCCATCCTTCACCAGTTGCTTTATATAGTCGGATACTGCCTGGGGGGTGACATTGAGCCGTTGCGCAATATCTTTCTGCTGGATATTGGGCTGGTTAGCGGCTATCTCGACCAGTATCTGGAATCTGGTGGCTAGGTTTTTGTTGCGCAAGATTTCTACCATGACTTCGGGCCTTATTTATCGTTATCCGGGTAGGGCTTTTCTGCCGACCACCTGATGCTTCTGGTACCATTCCTGTACGGTGTCAATCACCTCGTCAACCTGGTCGCAAACTACCGTCAGGTTAAGGTCTTCTTCAGAGATAAAGCCTCGGGCTAGGGTGGTGCTCTTCAGCCAGTCTAGGAGTCCTTTCCAGTAGTCGCTATTGAACAGCACCACCGGGAAGGGTCTTATCTTGTGGGTCTGCATCAGGGTTTGCACCTCGGTCAGCTCGTCAAGCGTACCCAGGCCACCCGGCATGATGATAAAGGCAACGGCATACTTCACCAGCATGACCTTGCGGATAAAGAAGTGGTTAAACGTTATTGCCCTGGTGGCGTAGGTGTTGCAGAGCTGTTCCTGTGGTAGCTCAACGTGTAGCCCGATAGATTTTACCCCGGCTGCCGCCGCCCCTTTGTTGGCGGCTTCCATCACGCCGGGTCCGCCGCCGGTGATGATGGAGAAGCCCAGCTTGCCCAGTCGATAGGCTATTGCCTCGGTCTGGGCGTAGAGGTCGTCGTCGGGCTTGAGACGGGCTGAGCCGTAGATAGTTACCGCTGGCTCTATGTCGGAGAGCTTATCAAAGCCTTCCACCAGCTCCCCGATGATGCGGAACATGCGCCAGGATTCACCGATGGCTAAATCATTTATTTCGTATCCGTCGGCCATAGCTCCCTCCCCTTAAGAAGAATATTACCATATTGACGGGCGGGATGGCTAGGTAGCAATAGGGTCTGGCGGCTCAGCGGGCCGCCTCGGTCCGGAAAGAAACCCAGCCGAGCCAGATTGACCGGGCTGGGTTTTCTTTGATTTACTGCAGAGGGTCAGGTCGTTACCTTATACTCCTGGCGGGCTGCCAGGGCGTGAGTTATCCGGTCGATGATAATTGCCAGCAGCACAATACTGAGTCCGGCTTCAAAGCCGCGTCCCACCTCGATACGGTTGATGGAGAGCAGTACCTCCAGTCCCAGGCCCCTGGCTCCAATCATTGACGCAATGACTACCATAGCCAGTGCCATCATCGTTGTCTGGTTGATGCCCACCATTATGGCGGGGATAGCCAGGGGTAATTGAACCTCAAACAGTATCTGCCGTCCGGTGGAGCCGAAGGCCTGAGCCGCTTCCACCACGCTCTGGGGCACCTGTCTGATGCCGACATTGGTCAGCCGGATGACCGGCGGTACGGCGTAGATAATGGTGGCGAACACCGCCGGGACTTTGCCCAGGCCGAACAGCATCAGGGCTGGAATCAGGTAGACGAAGCTGGGCATGGTCTGCATGGCATCCAGTAGTGGTCTGAGAACGGACTCAACCAGGTTGCTCCGAGCCATAATGATGCCGGTAGGAACCCCCAGGGCCAGTGAGATAATGACCGCGGCAATGATGATGGCCAGTGTCATCATGGACAGTTCCCAGTAGCCAAAGCTGCCGATAAGAAGCAGAAAGGCTGCCATGAGCAGGCCTGCCCACCACGAGCGCATGACACGCCAGGCAACCAGGCCTACCGCTACCACCACTAATAGCCAGGGCAGCCAAATCAGGAAGCGCTCAATGCGGAGTAGTCCGAACAGAATGCCGTCACCGATGATGTCAAAAAAGCCACCCCAGTTGGTCAGGATCCAGTCCATACCGTCATCAATCCACCCGGCCAGCGGCACCTGAAAAAGCTCGGGGAATTCAAGCAGGAATTCAGGCATCAGTCTCTGTCTCCTTGGCTTCTATCTCCGCCGCTTCTTTATCTTTATCCTCCTCTTTCTTGGCAGCCTCCGCTTCCTCAGCCTCCGTGCCCTTCTCCTGAATCATGCTGACCAGTATCGTGCTGGTGTGTATTTCTCCGACAAACTTTTCGGCGTCATCAACCACGGCGATAGGGAAGCCGGTAGAGGCAGCCAGGGGGAACAGGTCCTCAATTACCATATCAGCAGAGCAGGTCAACAGGTCGGGTTCCAGCGCCTCCAGGAGGGATTTTCCCTTCCTGCGGAAGAGCTCTATCAGGTGCTCCACAGTTACCAGTCCCAGCAGCTTGCCGGTCCGGCTTACCAGGAAGGCTTCCTCCAGTTTGTTGGTGACGAGGGCATGTATAGCCGCTTTGGGTCCCTGCCATTCGTAAAGGAGAACATTGGGTTGCTCCATAATGCTACTGGCGGTCACCACCTTGGCTGGTGAAGCATCCTGGACGAACTCGCGCACGTAGGCATCGCTGGGTGAGGTTATCACCTCCTCCGGGGTGCCAATCTGGATAATCTCGCCGTCCTTCATGATGGCGATGCGGTTCCCCAGTTTCAGGGCTTCATCAAGGTCATGGGTCACGAACAGGATGGTTTTCTGAAGCTCCGCCTGTAAGTCGAGGAGTTCGTCCTGCATCTGCCGGCGAATCAGGGGGTCCAGGCCGCTGAAGGGCTCGTCCATAAGCATTATCTTGGGGTCGTTAGCCAGGGCTCGGGCTATGCCCACCCGCTGTTGCATGCCGCCGCTGAGGGCGCTGGGGAGGTAGCTTTCCCATTCCTTGAGCCCTACTTTGGCAATCATTTCCCGTGCCCGGGCGTAGCGTTCTTTCCTGGCTACCCCCCTCACCTTCAACCCGTAGCATACATTGTCAATTACGCTGCGGTGGGGAAACAGGCCGAAGTGCTGGAAAATCATGCTTGCCGTGTGACGGCGCAAATCACTGAGTCGGCGCCCGTTGAAGGTGCAGACATCCTCCCCATCAACAAGGATACTACCTGCCGTGGGTTCAATGAGGCGTAGAATGCAGCGGATGAGCGTGGACTTGCCGCTGCCGGATAACCCCATGATGACGAAGAGTTCCCCCCGGTTGACCTCAAAGGAGACGTCTCGTACCGCCACCACGGCGCCGGTCTGCTCATGTATCGCCTCTCTGGTAGCGGACCGCATGTCTGAATTGAGAATCTGCTCGACATTGTGGCCGAAAATCTTCCACAGCCCGCTGACCGTTATGGAGACCTCACCATTCAGTGAGATTCCGTTATTTTTCAAGACTATATTCTCCTTTTACTGTCTACCCTGCTTATCTACTCAGCCAGAGCTGCCTTAACCTTGGCGGCAACGTCGGCGGACACCCATTTCGTCCAGGTATCCTCATGTGTTTTAAGGAACCAAATTGCAGCTACATCAGCCCTGACATCATTATCTTGCATGTACAATAATGCCTCATTCATTTGTTCGTCTGGATGCGTATACTCCTCCAGAAACGATACTACTTCAGGGGCTCTGTTCCGAAGTCCTACATTGGTCACAATTATACTTGCTTCAGCTGGATAGGCGCAGGCGTACTTGGCTTCTTCATTCCATAACTCCTCTTCCCAAGCGGGCTCTTCAAGCGGTGTCATGTCAACCTTGGCCAGGATCCAGGTGGGTGACCAGTAATAGCCAAACCATGGTTCACCTTTCTCGTAGGCGCCAATCATTGAAGCGGACAGGGCAGCGTCCGAGCCGGGAGTAAAATCATTGTAATATTCGGTGAGCCCATATGCCTCAAGCTTTAGTTTGTTAGTTTCCTCACATTGCCAACCAGGGATGCAGCTAAGAAAACGCCCTTTAGTGGGGTCTTCAGGGTCCTTAAAACACATGAGGATACCTGGACGAAATGGGTGTCCGCCGACGTTGCCGCC
>JABUBL010000740.1_pt1 | contig 10313 bp, 6 predicted proteins | sample 7240371 | NCBI WGS metagenome assembly JABUBL01 (sample SAMN07256343, study PRJNA390944) | subsurface metagenome | isolation source: Methane hydrate marine sediment | place: Pacific Ocean: Eastern North Pacific, ODP site 1244 | collected 2002
GTCTTTTTACTAATTTAACCGCGGCCACTCTTATTGCTGCCGTTTTTCCATTAATCCTCTACTTCAAACTATTCCACGCCTTACAACTGCAAATCAACGATTTACTTTTCCGCTCTACTAAGCTTTATTTCGACGTATCACCTGAAAAGACAATAATTAAAGTGTAACAAACTATGACTGACAAACGTAATAAATATGTCGAGGTCAATAAAGCATCGGGATTTCCTGGGCCCTTCACCCGTGACCAGAACGAAGTTGTAAAGCTAGTACAAAAAGCCATAGGTGGTGATTCTGAAGCCTTCGGAGAACTTTATATGGCCTACGTGGAACCTATTTATCGATATATTTTTTACCAAGTCAGAGATAAGATGACTGCTGAAGATATCACGGAGGAAGCGTTTTTTAAAGCCTGGAATTCAATTCATTCCTGTAAAGGGAAAGAACAAACATTTTCGTCATGGCTGTACCGAATTGCTCATAACAGCATGATTGATTTGTTTCGTAGCAGGAAAAAGGAGCTTTTCCTGGATACTGAGACTGCAGCCGGGATTATTGATGATACGGCGAAACTGGAAACAAAGTTAGAGCACCGACAGTTGATGGATGCTATCGCTTTATTACCTGAAAATCAAAGGCAGGTAATCGTGCTTAAATTTATCGAAGGCCTGGATAACCAGGAAATTGAGCAAGTTATCCGGAAAAGCCAAGGGGCTATCCGGATATTACAAATGAGAGCACTGGACACACTACGGACAAATTTGGGGAGATTAAACGGGTAGAAATGGGAAATAACCCAGCCAGGGTCTTAGAAGAGTGCATTGCAAGGCTGCGTCAGGGCGAGTCGGTAGAGGATTGCCTGGCAAAATACCCGGAAATGCGGAGCAAAATCGAGTCGCTGCTAAATATGGTTCATTCAGTCTATTTCCTGCCCAGAGTAAGCCCCTCAGATAAGTTTCAAAGAGCCGCCAAGGCACGTTTGATGAGTAGAATTCGGCAGCAGTCTGCTCAGGAGAGAACAACTAAGTCAAAACCGGGAGCGGCCATATTAGATGGGCTGAGAGTGGTGAGTCAAAAAATATGGCAACCGGTTCTTCAGGCCAAGAAAGTGGCTATTCCAGTAACAATGGCGGTAATGGTAATTTTAGCCTTAATCTTTTCAGGAGTGCCTTATTTTACGTCCCCTACTCCGGCTTTAGCTTCGCAAAGTACGCTGAATATACTCTCCGGAACTGTCGAAATTCAAGATCCAGGTGAAGACAAAAGTCAGCGTGGCAATGATGGTGATGTTTTAGATGCCGGTACACGGGTAAAGACGGGCTCGGATTCCCATGCGCTACTCACTTTCTTTGAAGGTAGTACCATCAAACTTGAACCAGATACTATCGTGGAAATCCAGGAAGTGGAACTTACCGACGGAAAGCCCACCACAATTGTGTTGACACAGTGGCTGGGACGGACGTGGAGTCGCGTAGTTAAGATGACCGACCCAGGCTCCCATTACCGGATTGAGACACCGTCTGCCACGGCGATAGTAAGAGGTACCCTGTTTAGCACTGAGGTAGAAGAAGCGGGGGGCACCAGAGTAGCCACGACCGAAGGATTAGTCAGTGTGATAGCGCAGGGTGAAGAAGTATACTTACCAGCCAACCTGCAGACACACATAGAAACCGGGGCAGTGCCCTCTCTACCAGAGACGCTGCCAGACCCTAAGTCGGAGGTTATCATTACCATCGATATGCCAGCAATCGGCTCGGTAACCGATCCTGACAGTTCCAGTACAGGTATGCTGCCCGATGGTGAATCTTATAACCAGATACTTGGTTCTCAAGCATCATCTCCCTTTGAAACAGTCCAGATGATACATATATCGGAGCCAATCGATGGTGAATATATTATTACCCTTCGGTACTTAGACGAAGGAGTTGCCGGATTCAATATTCAAGGTAAATCCGAGGGGGTAGTAATTTTTGAATACAAAGGAAAGTGGGGCGGTTCAAAGGATAGCGGGTGGCTGATTCATCTTAATTTAAATGTTGATGGTGGTTACATCACGGGAGGAGAAATAAGTGCCGCAGGACAGATGGGTGATAAGTCCCCAGAAAAAGGTATACCCCATCTGGCTGAGGGAAATTCAGGCCCGGACGAGCCATCAGAAACCGAAAGCGCTACTTCTGGGGGCACCGCAAATGATGAGGGACCTGATGAAGATGACGCAACTTCTACCGGTAAAAGTGAAGACGATGATAAGGATACCAAGGGTGGAACAGGTAAACCAGATGATAAAGAAGATAAGGACGACAAAGTAGACAAGGACGAGGGCATTCCTGGGGACACCCAGGATGACAAGGGTAAACCAGAGGATAAGAAAGATAAAGACGATAAGGACGAGGGCATTCCTGGGGACACCCAGGATGACAAGGGTAAACCAGGGGATAAGAAAGATAAAAAAGATAAAGACGATAAGGGTAAACCAGACGATGAGAAAGAGGACAGGACCGGGAACATCCGAGGCGATAATTACCCTGCTGGTGGTAAAAAAGACCAGCAGTAAACAAAGAATAATATTAATATAATAATGGCATGGGGAGTATAGCCAGATTCGATCCTACGGTTTATCGGGATACCACACACTGGCACTACTTGCACCTTGGTGCAAGTAAGTGATCACCAGCACTGCCGTCAAAGGTAAAGGAAACCGGCGGCAACCAAGACCGCTCTACCACACTTTGATATTGCTGGGGGTAGGTTGCCTGTTTATTCTTTTTTTAGCTTTAGTTCAACCTTTTTACAGTCTAAACTTATGGCTGTCCGACCAGCTTTTCGTACCTGAACCCCCTTCGCCAAACATTGTTGTCGTTGGTATAGACGACGATACCCTGGAAACTCACGGCAGGTGGGTAAACATACCTCGCAGTCTCCACGCCAAAGCCATTAACAATCTTAGTAAAGCCAAAGCGAGTGTAATTGGTTTTGATATTCTTTTTGCCGACAGTACGCCTGATGATGAGATGTTGGCCGCAGCGATGAAAAGCGCCGGCAATCTGGTCCTACCTCTGATTGGTACTCAGCCTCAATCGTCGACTGATCCCATAATTACTTACACTCATATCTTATCGCCGACATCTCCACTGGAACAGGCAAGCACTATCGTAGGTCATGGTAATATACTACCTGACTCTGATGGAACGATACGACGCCTACCGCTAGTAATTAGAGATGGTAATGGCCAACTCTACCCCGCCTTTAGTCTGGCGGTACTTCATGCGCTGTTTTCGGTACCGCTCCCTCAAGAGTATCTGAGGGAAGATGGAGTGCTCCATTTACTGGACCGTGATATACCGGTCAATACTGCCTACGGTTACCGGATAAACTTCGCTCCTGAAGATTCCAGTCGTCCTTACATCTCCTACGGGGATGTTATCAGCGGTAATTTTGACCCAATGGCCGTGGAAAACAAAATCGTACTAGTCGGAATGGTAGCTACCGGTGAGCTTGATAAGTGGGCAGTTCCGACATCATCCGGCAAGATACCCGGCGTTTATATTCAAGCCGCCACGGTGGACAATATCCTGAAGAATCAGTTCCTAGTCGAAACCGGCATGGGGACAACGCTCCTGATTCTGTTTCTGCTCTTAGGTATCACTGGATTTGCCTTGCCTCACTTCGGGCTTCGTTGGGGAGGAGTAATAGTGGGTGTTCTACTGACTGGCTATCTCGTGGTTAGTTTCCTCACTTTTGATAGAGGGTATATCCTTAATATAATGTATCCACTGTTGATGCCACTGGTAATTTACGCCAGCAGCTCTCTCACCCAGAATGTCGCTGTGGCAATTGAAAATACCAAACTAAACCTGAAAGTGATGGATGGATACAAGAGTACCATCAAGGCCCTGGCAGCATCTATTGATGCCAAGGACCATTACACCCGCGGCCATTCACAGCAAGTAACGGAGTTAGCCTTGCTGGGAGCCAGGTCACTCAACATGTCACGGGAGGAACTGGAGATTCTAGAGTATGCCGGAATCCTTCATGACGTAGGTAAAATAGGCATACCAGATAACATATTGTGCAAGCCTGGTCGCCTAACCCCTGAAGAATTCGATATTATACGACAGCACCCCGGGATAGGCGCCAACATAATGGAGGGTATCTCTTTTCTTGAAGAAGCAAGAAAGCTCGTCCTGCACCATCACGAGAAGTATGATGGCACCGGTTATCCGGACGGCCTGATGGGTAATGATATCCCTCTGGGCGCTCGGTTACTGGCGGTTGCCGACGCATTTGATAGTATGACCAGCAATCGTTCCTACCGGGCCGCTATGAGTACCGAAGACGCCCTCAACGAGTTGCACAAGGGCTGCGGCACACAATTTTGCTCTATCGCCGTGGCCGCGTTCGTCTCCGGCTTTGACACACACGTTACCAAGGCTTCCCCCGGACGGTCCCGCTAATCTGAAAAAATCGGCCATTCCGTAAAACATTACTTACCGTCCGGGTATATGTTATTTCCTCTCTAAAGGATAATCACGTATCGTTATTAAACCCATGTCCTAATGTAGTATACCCACAGCGAAACACATACAACCCGAGGTTACGTGGGTGTATTGACTTCTATTTTGAAGGGGAACACATTTCGGAAGTTGTGACCATAGAATGAACAAGCTGCGCGAAGTTGAAATCCTGCTGAATCAGGGAGCTAACGTCGGCGAAGCCTGCCGGAAGATCGGGGTCACCGAACAGACCTACTACCGGTGGCGCAAAGAGTACGGCGGTATGCGGCTTGAACAAGCCAAACGGCTCAAGGGCCTGGAGAAGGAGAACGCCCGGCTGAAGAAGCTGGTAGCCGACATCTCCCTGGATAATGCCATTCGAAGGCATACTCGCAATAGGAGAAACAGGAACAGGCACGCTGCCCGTGATTTCAATACTGGTTTCGTCTACCCAAACCTTTATATTAAGCATTTCCATGGCTAGGCGTTTTGTTTCAAAGTCCTGATTAGCTATCTCTTGCCGGATAAGTTCAACTAGCTGCTCAAGTTTTGGGACGTTTATAGCGGCCTCTTGACTGGCTTTTATCTGTGATACCAATTCGGCCTTCTGGGACTTCAGGCTTTCTCGCTTTTCATTGAGCCGCATATTTTCAAGGACTATGGTATCCTCGGGAAAACCTTTCAGTGCCCAATGTAATAACTGCTCCTGCTCGCGCTTCAGTGATTTTAAGTTTTGTTCAACGTGACGCAACTCATTCTGCAATACACCTGATTTATCGGAGTCCTGGCGCTGCCTTTCAATCTCGTTGATGATAAGTTCCGGGTTAGTAATTATATGCTCTACCTGTTCCCAGACCAAAGACTCTAACTTATAAGTACTCCAACTCTTGTTGGTGCATGTTCCGAAAGGGATAGTATATTTATATCGACCAGTACACTCATATCGCGGGTATTCATACCGTTTGCCTTTAATATTCTTTGCCTGAACATGCCCCGCATACGAGCATCCACACTTTTGGCAGCGAATATGTCCTCTTAACAGGTAAGAGTGTCGTACATTTCTCATTGCCTTCTGGCTATTTATACTTAACTGTTTCTGAGCATCATCAAATGCCTGATTATCAATTATCGGTGGAGTAGCATTTGGGATTTCTATCCATGCATCCCTTGGTATATTTCCTGTGGGTTGACCATGTTTTGTCTTAAAAGCGTAAGTTTTACCTATATAGGCAGTGTTCTTCAATATTGCACGAATAGTTTCCTTAGACCACGACTTTCCTTTTTTGGTCGGTACACCCAATTCCCTTAATCTGGAGGCAATAGCATATGTGCTCAGACCTTCTTCAATACACCATTGGAATATTTTCCTCACCCATTCTGCTTCAATTTCGTTGATAACACGTCTACCACTCTTATCGCTGTTTTTAATGTAGTCATAGCCGTAGGGTATTGCTGCTCCCCCGGTGGGAAGCCGGCCTTCCCTTGCTCTGGCCCTCTTGCCACGGATGGTGCGTTCTCGTATCTTCTCTGCCTCTAACTTGCTGGCAAAGCCGCGTATGTAGCTTATCAGTTTGCCGAGTTCTGTATTGTCGATGTCCTCAGTCACGGCCTCAAGAATAACATCGTGCTTTTCAAGTTCTTGTGTGATTATTACGCCATGACCAGGATCACGTGTTAGCCGGTCAAGAGAATAGCAGACTATTACATCAATAGCTTCATTCCTCACCAGTTCACGTAGCTTGTCCATATCTGGGCGTTCAAGGGATAGACCGCTATATGCCTCACTAAAGCGATAGGATACGTCATAGCCCTTGTCTTGGCAGTAGGTAAGGCAATTCTCTAGCTGTGTCTGCAGGCTAGTGCCTTCACGCTCTTGATTGTCTGTACTTACCCGGCAATATATGGCTGCTTTCATTTCCTCACCTTCCTTTGTGGCCCGCTGTTTTTCCACTTTGGCTTGTTCCAATATGGTGACCGGCATTTACGATTAGCACAATACTTCGGCAGCTCTGGCTTCCGGCTAGCCCACTCATATTCACAACGTAAGCATTTATATATATTCAATGTCATAGCATATTATATGCACATGAGGCGTAGTATAGTCAATACCTCTTGTTAATATTTTTTCAGGCAAGACACAGCCTCCGATTATACATGACATACTTGATTATCTCGAAGTCGAATTGTTGCTGATCTAATTCCTTATCACCCTTTTTCAAATACAAATGGCAGACGGAAGCCGCAGCATAAACAGAATACATGAACCAGCTTCTCGAGTGCGCTTCGCCCCCGTTTTTGTCGCCTTGTTAAGTAATATATAAATCACTTTTACCCTCTAAACATTCAATAAAAGTATTCTTTCTGATAATATCAAGCGGCTTAATGCCATGAGCTCTGCATTGATTGTAAATGTAGCCCACCGAACCACTGCTAAATTCCTGCCTTAGATTTTCGACTGCCTGCCGGACGGTACGGCTATTCTGTAAAGCGTTCAAAACATTTTTGAACGGTATATCGCAAGCTTTGCGACCTAGACCCTTCACCACTACCGATTTACCACAATGCGGGCACTGTACTAGCATAGCTCACCGCCCTTTAAGGACTTGCCATACGGACATAGCAGGTCGCCGTCCGGCTGAAGGTATGACGCTAAAGCCCAGGGTTAGCAACTTAAAAGCGGTGGCATAAGCGTCACCCATTTTTAGCCTCACTTTTCGCTTCCGCTACCAACTTTGCCCAGAAGCGCCTCCATTTCTCGCGCTGCGCCAGAGTCACCGGACCAGGCGTAATGGCCAGCATGACTATCGGCTGCGGCCTCTGTGTCTTCCTCTTCTTTCTTAATTGGCAAGGACCAGAGCTTGAAAACTTTACCCAGCCGGACGGGCTGAGTCCCACCGCCGGCAGCTTTTACCACCCGGAATAATTCGCTCGGATCCACGTTAATCCGGTGATGTTTTACCAGGTAATTGACGGCATCCTTCATTCTAAAAAAGAAGCCGTCATCTCTTTTGATCGGGCGCCCGGCCTCCACGTCTTCGGCCCGCTCCTCTTCCCTGGGTAGATTCTGCCAGCTCAGCCAGGTCCTTCTACTCATATCCGGATAGATGGCCACCCAGTCCGCCTCCATTCCCTTTACTGAGTGAATAGTCCCGATAGTAACCTGGGGCCGCTCCAGCAGAGCGCTTTCCCCGTATCGCTCCAGCACTCGGTCAAAGTATGCCCGGGTTAGCGGGGAGATACCGAGAGCGCCAAGAGGATCCCGGAGGAAGCTATCAGAGCAATCAACCCGAATATCACTGAGACTAATGGACAGTTGGACCTTTTCCCTGGACATGCTCTGGATCTGAGCCTTCAGGCCCCTCTTAAAATACTGTTTCTGAGGGATCTTACCGATAAAGCGCCATAGGTCCTCGACGCGCACCGGCTCCCGCCGGAAGAGCCGCCGCATTGTCAGTATATTAGCCGCCGTTTTCCCCTTAAATGGCGACGGGCCGCGCAGGTTCTCGAAAGGGATTCCCCACTGGTAAAGCTCTTCTATCAGGTCCGCCATTAAGAAAAGATTGCGGACCAGGATAAAGCCGGTATAGCCATCCAGAGAAGCGAAGCGATTCAGCACTTCAGTAAGTGGCAGCTGCAGGACCTCTCCGGGCGCCGGACGGGGCCGATACTCCGTAGTGCAAATTATCTTGACGGCCAGCTGGTGGACCGCCCAGGGGACACGATAGCTCTGGACCAAAACAGTCTCTTTATCGCAGGGCCGGCCCATAAGAAGAGAGGGGTCGGTTCCCATCCACTGGTAAAGACATTGATCCGGATCCCCGCCGATATAGTGCCGCTCTACTCCCTCAAGCCAATGGTCCAGGACCTTATACTGGAGAGGCCCGCTATCCTGGGCCTCATCGAAGATCAGGACATCAAGGGACGGCCGCAGATCTTCCTCCATTACCCTGGCCAGCATATCGTTGAAATCAAGCAATCCCTCAGCGGCTTTGTGTTCCCGATATCGCTCCTCAAAGAGCCGGACAACTCCGGGCGCCCAGCCATAAGGCAAAGCCTCTCGATAGAGCTCCCAAAACGCGCGATAAGCCGGCTCGAATTCGAGCATGAGATTAGTCCGCCAATTAGTGAAAAACAACAGGAAATCCCCCAGCGTCTTCAGGACCATCTCCTGGACTTCGTGCTCTTCCAGATCCACGTCCACGGCGCCGCCCTCAGAGAAATCATAGCCAAAAGCCCGAGAGAATTGCCTGAGAGGCTTGCCGGTCATTACCGCTTCCCTGGACCATCTTAGCAGCTGAAAAGCCTCAGAGTGCAGAGTCCTGAAATGGATAAAATCATCCCTTTCATAGTCCGGGAAGGTGTCCATGGCGCGGCGTCGCGCTTCCTGGGCGGCTGCCTTTGTAAACGAGTAATATCCCAGCCGGGACGGGGCAATGCCCGCGGCCAGTTCCTCTTCTACCCGCCGGATCAGCGTTTCCGTCTTCCCGGTACCCGGTGGACCTATTATCTTTTCAGCGTACACAATAAAACCTCTTTTATCTCTTCCGAATCGGACGGGCGCCACAAGTAAACCTCGACAGACGGGCACCGGGCTAGAATGTCCAGCCATAATTTGTTGATCCGCCGATACTTTGCCCTTCTCAGACTTCAGCTCCGCGAAGATGAGGCGGGGCGGCCGTACCAGGACACAATCAGGGAAGCCGGACGGCGAGTATTGGCTGCGATGGGTGTGATAATACTCCCATCCTCCCCATTGAGCCAGGCCGATGATCTGCGATTCAAATGCCTCTTCTGATAGTTCGCCGTTTGCTAAATAGGTTTTCAATTTTCCCTTAATACGCGTAGGAAGTTTTTTTCATTTTTATTTTCCGAAAATAATGCCGTTACATCCGTTACACGTTACATAGCTACGAAAAGTGTTACACATCTGTAACGTGTAACGCTTGTTTGCATTGCTCCACGTGTAACTCCTTGTTTCATTTATTGCTAAATTTCCCTTATATATATAGGGAAAATTGCCCTTTTTTGTAACCTGCGTAACATCTTTGTAACTTTGTAACGCGTGTAACGCCATTTTGACACCCCTTTTTTAAAAACCCTATAACAATAAGGCGTTACAGCGTTACACTTTATCACCCTTAAATCTCCATGTCCGGGGCCTCTGTGTCTTCCTCGTCTTTCTTAATTGGCAAAGACCATAGCCGGAAAACTTTACCTAGTCGGATCGATTGCGCGCCGCCGCCGGCAGCTTTTGTTACCCGATACAGCTCTCCGGGATCCACGTTAATCCGGTGATGTTTTACCAGGTAATTGACGGCATCCTTCATTCTAAAGAAATACCCGTCGTCTCTCTTGATTGGCCGTCCGCTCAGCGCTGGGAGTCGTTTCCAGCCAGTCATAGACACACCCGACAAAATGAGCCTGGGCCGACGCATCCTTCGGAGCGTCTTCCTGCTTAACGTCTTTCAGCAGGCTATTAATCAGGATCTCCCACTCTGAAGTTTTCATGCCAGGGAACGGGACATAGCAAAGCGTCTCGATTGCCTTTGCTTTCACTTTTTTAAGTGATAACAGATCAGCCGGGCACATTGCCAGGACTGACCCATCGATGGCCAGGCCGAAGCTCGGCGGATTGGTTCCCAGCCGGCTCAGTCCCATGATCTCCAGCTCTTTGCCTCCGGCCATCTTCCTCTGATCGATCTCAGTGTGTCGCTTCCGGTAGATAGGACAATCACTATCGCAGAATGTTTGAATAAGATCGTTAAGGCATCCGAGTCCGTACTTTCCGGTATAGGCTTGCTGAATCTTTTTGTTTATAATGGG
>JABUBL010000741.1_pt1 | contig 10312 bp, 13 predicted proteins | sample 7240371 | NCBI WGS metagenome assembly JABUBL01 (sample SAMN07256343, study PRJNA390944) | subsurface metagenome | isolation source: Methane hydrate marine sediment | place: Pacific Ocean: Eastern North Pacific, ODP site 1244 | collected 2002
TTGGCAGAATACCGTTAGGGACGGCTACAAGATTTACATCCGCATCAAGCCGCCGAAGGGGATTTAAGTGGAGGACTGACGATGGGACTTCGCGAGCGGGGGTTTTTCTCGATTGATGCGCTGTTTGCAGTAACGCTCCTCCTCATGGTTTCATCATCATTTTTGCATGTTTACGAGGGGCGAAGAGGGGCGGCTGAGCTGATGAGCGCTAGGTTGGAAGCTAAGATCGTCGGCGAAAAACTCGCGGCGGCAATAAACACCGTCTACGCGAACGGGTCGAACTTCGAAATCGATGTCGACCTTCCCCAAAAAATAGGAAGTTACTTTTACAATATCGAGTTCGACAATACCGCGCGGCGGGTTGTCGTGGAAAACTCAGCTTGGGGAACCGTTGGTGTAGGGGTCGTCTGCAAAAATGTCTGGGATTTCGTGTTAGAACGGGAAAATTTGGAGAATACTATTCGAGTACATTGGGTGGAAAACATCGTGATGGTCGTGAACGCATGAGGGGCCAATCCAGCGCGGAGATGTTGGTCCTCATGGGGGCGATTCTCGTGGTGGCGGCATCGTTCCTATATCTGGGCACTGGGGGCAACGAAATGGCAACCGTCATGTCTGCCGCGCGCACAGGAGCCGAGAACGCGATTGCTGCCCTAGACTTTGAGTATGGGTGCACAATCGATATCGAGCAAGTCGGCTTCGATGCCGGCACCGTAACAATTTATGTGAATGTTAGGGGTGGGCCTCCGCCTGACAACCAAGCGATATCGGACAATATCAGAGCGAGCGCGCTCAAGTACGTCTACCAAGCGGTGATCGGTTCCTTCCCCGAAAGCGCTGAACCCGTCAAGACTGGGCACTACACCTACGACGTGGACGTGGGAATAAGGAGGGTGACGAAGTGAACGAGCGAGGCCAAATCTTCACCCTCGACATGTTCTTCGCGTTGACCCTGACGTTGCTAGTGGTGAGCTACTCCGGGCTGGCGCTCGAGCAGGCGCGTAGACAGGCAGAGGAGTACACGTTGCGGTACTCGCTCGAGCGCACAGCAAACGATGCCTCGGACGTGCTTGTGAAGACGCTTGGCAGACCGGATGGCTGGGAAAACGACATTACAACTCTCGAAACGATAGGTTTGGCGGAGGAGAACGAGGGGAGGCCTGTCCATAACGAACTTGATGTTGGGAAGCTCGGTTTGCTCAGAGAGCTTTGTAGGGCCGGGAATTGGGACCCATCGAAAAGTGAGGTGCAGGCAGTAATGGACCTTTTCGGAGGATCAGAAAATTTCGAAATCAAATTGGCCCGCAAAGAGTTATTGTGGAGAGAGCTGCTGGCCGGGTTGGATTTCGAAAATGAAATCACATTATTCGGGGTCGAGATTGAGGTTGATGCCGAGAATATGGGGACCGTGATTGATGTACAGGTCGAACTGGAATGGGACAAAGAAGTGGAGACTGGAGCAGAAAGGGCCCCGGAATTCACCCTTGTGGTCCAAGCAGAAAACCTTTCAGTTGAGGTGATAGTGGGTGGAGGGGTGATGGAGGTCTGGTCCAAGCTCACGCTGTGGGACATCTGGCCTGGTTGGGACGTCGAGGACTCATCTGGTGTTGAAAACTCGCTCGAGGTTGTGGTCGTGAGGCGTTCGGTCGCCACGAGGTCTGGGAACATTAAGGGCGAAGTGAGATCGCTGGTGCACATCCTCACCCCGACATGGAACGATTACATCCTGGATTTTGAGATATACCCCGGGGAGCTGGATGCGTTCGATTGGTACATCGTATTGAGGCCGAGCAAGGAAAGCAGTCCAACGACCCACATTTGGGTAAACCGTCCGGCTGTGGGGGGCAAAGACTACGATTTTCCCCCAGATACAATTTTCACTCCACGACATCATGGAGCAGATGACCCAAAGCTTGTAAATCCATTAGTCGAGGGCTCAAACTACCTGACGATTCGAGTCAAAGGTAGCAAATGGGAGTGGGTTGACGTTTATATTATAGCCGTCCCGAGCTGCACGTCCCTAGAAGCTGCACGACTAGCCCCCGACAAGGTACCCGCAACGCTCGAGGTGAAGCTATGGAGGTAGAGCCATGAGTTTTCGAAGGGACAAAAAGGGGTTCATCTTCAGCCTCGACGCGACGCTCGCGATGCTTGTCATACTGATAATGATGGCCGGGGTGGCGCGTATAGCAGGGCCTGAGCTGACCTACGGGCAACATGGCTACCTGCGTTTGGAGCGGTACGCTAACGACGCGCTAGAGGTAATGCAACTCATAGGCACGATGGACAATATAGTGGATCTTGTCAAACATGGCGAGAACGATAGCGCCAAAAATCTAGCGAGGGCGGACCTCAGAAATATCCTGCCGGAGGAAGTCCAGTTCAAATTTGTAGTTGGTAATCGCCTAACGGTTTATCCGAGCAATTCAGCAGATTGGAGCACGGTTTTATCAAACGCTGAAGAAATTGCCGTTGCGACTCGTGTTTGTCTACTACGATTTCCAACTGAAAACGTGTTCGATTCTATTGCCCTTTACGTGTGGCGGGGGCCGGGAATATGAAGCTGCGACAGGACCAACGTGGATTCGTTCTGAGCGGGATCGCGCTGCTGCTCGTGCTGCCGGCTATGCTACTTGCGACCTCTTGCTTTACAATCATCGAGATGGGTGGGGAAGCGACCGCGCTGCAGGCCTCCGCTGACAAGGTGTTTTATACTGGGAAGGATATCGAGCGCATAATCGAGAACTTATGGGGATATAATCTGTTGTTCGACAACGAAAATAATGCCAACGCCACGTTTGCTGAGCTCGCAGAAAATTATCGCGCAGCCACAGGATTGCTTGTGGACATAACACCCAGCTGGATGTTGTGGAGCTATTTGGAAACCAGGGACGAAAATCACTACGCGGGGACCATAGACTGCAGGATCGAGCGCGTTGGTCCGAATAACTGGCGCTATCACTTCGAACAACTCTGGATTATCATTGACTATAATGAGCCCATCCTACTAGTTACAAAGCTCAATGGAAGTTTGCAGATAACTCTCGAAGAATACGACACGATTTTTCCGTTATATCGGTCGGATATTTATTATTCTGATAATAAACTCTGGGACGATGTGATAAACAATGATTCCCGCCTCGGGGGGAATGTGGTGGTTGATGGAACAACACAACTTATAGTTTCCGTCCACGTCAGGGACCCGAGGGGCGCCGCGCAGTACTCATCAACGGTGGAGCTAGGTTGAAGAAGAGATTGTCGTTTCGGTGGTAAAATGGCTCGCAAAAGTTCCAAGGTTACCGATTTCTTCTACAAGGTCGGCGATGCGGTTCTGAGCGTGAGAAGGCTACCAAGCAAGTTGAAACGAAGGGCGCGGAAGCCCAAGGTAAAACCGCCTAGGAGGTCGAGACTAGAAGTACCCCCGAGGTTAAAGGGTTTCTTCGAGCGGCGTCATGCAGGGTGGCCCGAGTACGTCATGCTCAAGACACAGCTGACAATCCTCTCACTCTTTGTGGTGGCGGTAATCTACATAGCGCTGTTGCCCGCAAAAATCATCGTCTTCATCCCCTTGCTCCTTGTGCTGAGCGCCTACCTGATCTACTTGGCGGCGACCCAGCTCAAGCGCGCCTTCAAACGAGACTACCCCGCCTACCGGAGCTTCGTCGCCATGTGCGTGGCCATCGCTTGGATTTTCGTGCTGGCGCTCAGGCATTCCCCCATCGAGTTCTCGCTCGAGGCGATTCACTTGGCTCTCATCCCCCCGCTGGCCGCAATAGTTTTCGTGTTCGTGGCATTTACGGCCTTCAGGCTGAAGTATGGCCGAAGCTTCACCCACGGCACGGTCGAGGAAGTTCAAGGCAGGCGGGCGGTGGTTCGCGTAAGCTACGACATCTGCAGTAATGTGAAGTCCGGACTATATTTGGTGGAGAGCTTCGCCAAGGTCAGGAAGGGGGACCAGGTGAAGTTAAGCGTGGAGCGACCTATGCTGGGGCTGAGAGGAGCGAAGGTCAGAGCTATATTGGGGAAATCAAAATCTACCACTTTACGCGCCAAAAAACGCTAGGACGAAACGCCAATACAGATCCCCATAGAAGATCCCGATGGCCACCCCCAGTCCGAGTGCAGGTGCGAATGGTATGCCCTTCTTGAGTTTTATGTAGTTCTTCAGTTTGCCCTCGCGAACAAGGCGCTTGAGCGCCCCCACCTGGTAGCGCGTGAGACCTGCCGCCCGTCGGGGATTGGTGTAAACACGATTGTAACGGGGCTTTAGCCCAAATTTTGAACTCCAACGGCTGACCTTACCATCTTTCTCGTAAATGGTTTCGGCAGGGATCATGCCCTCGCGCAACTCCGTGATCTTTGCGCGCTCGTAAAGTAAGCCGCGTCCCCGAAGGCGACAGTATGCCGTGTAGACCAGCAAAATAGGGAGGATGGCTATAACACTGTTGAATAGAATGGTCAAGGGAAATGGGTAGGGGACATCTTTAACATGGGGTGAGGTATAAAACGGCAGCAGGGCACCGAGAGCGGTAAAGAGCTTGACGTCACCCCCAGCCCAGCCCCCTGTCAGCCACATCGCATAGCCGATCGCGAAAGCTATCGCTGCCCCAACCACCCCAGAAATAATTATCCAGAGGCCCCAACGCGCAAGTTCAGGAGGTAGACTAAGCAACCCAAGTTCGGATAAAATTCCCATGATCACGTAAAAGGCTACACCGACCCCGATGAGTGGAAATGTGAGCCGATTTGGGATGATTCGCTTCCGCAGGTCAGTGTAGTTGGCAATGAAGATTGCTGCAAGAGCTACGACAGCTGGGAAGAACTCAACCTCGAACGCACAACCACCCTACCTGACTTTTGCTCGATTAATAAGAACTTGGTGTTGAGTCCTTATTTACAAAAGCATTCCGGTTAGGCCGGGGATGATGAAGTTATCCATTACGTTATCGATTTGCCCGCTGACGCTCGAACCCAAAGTTTGAGAGGTGAGGATAATAGAAGCAACTATGCCAGCTACGAGCGTTAGTACTACGCCAAGCATCAGCAAATATTCGGTTGCGCCTTGAGAACGCTCTTCCATACAATCGACCTCCAAAAACTTATGTTATCGCTACCGCTTGATCGTAAAAGTAGATATGATCGCTGTCCGAGTGCTTCAAGCTCACATAGTACGTTCCGGCGAGATAAGTGCCCAAGCGGACATAAGGGGAATCAAGCACTTCGTTTCCCGCAGTCCAGTCATAACTTCCCTTGACCGTGCTCACGGAATATGCCCACTCACCATCGGGGATGGATCCCACATCAACTTTTATCCGTATCTCATTATCACTCACATCAAAAGTAGCGGATATCGACGGGAAACCTGAAGGTCTACTTACATAATAGACGGCCGCACCAACAATAATCAATACAGCTGCAAAAATCAACAAATATTCGGTTGCGCCCTGTGCAAACTCCTTTTTCATTCTTACACCTTTTACCTTTTACCCTATCCCGCCTTGGGCAATATCGTTGGCGCGGCTAAAACTCGGGTCTAAGATATCGTTATCGTTCGATCGTTGAAGTAGAAGTGCGCGCTGTCGATGTGTTTGAGGCTCACGTAGTACGTCCCGGATGCATATGTATCTAGGGTAACGTAAGGTGACTTTAACTCCACGTCTCCAGTGGTCCAGTCATAGGTTCCCTCAGTTGTGCTTACGGAGTACGCCCATTCCCCTGTCGGGATGGACCCAGTTGTCACATTAATCCTGATTTCATTGTCGCCAGACTTTGCTTGTGTCGCGGATATTGCTGGGTAGCCTGCACCAGCAGTGGTCACATAATATACTGCTATGGCGACGATAACCAACACTGCAGCCAACATCAACAGGTACTCGGTAGCGCCCTGACCCTTCTTACACATTCTCATTCTTTTTCACCTCCATGGAAAAACCTGTTAAACTATGAAGTTATAAAGGTGCCGCCACATTCCTGAGTAAAAGTCGACATTTTTGTAGGCAGACTTAAATCGACACACGATAAATCGATCATGGTGAAGCTTTGCAAGTTCTAAGCTGCGTCCAACGCGCGAAGAGTGTGCGAAAAGCGCTTGAACAGGCTGTGGCCAAACTTAATGGAAGGCTCGAGAAGACACGGGGCTACATAACCAAGATGGATGCAAGCGTCGATTCGGGCATAGCGGGAGCAACAGTGCGGATAATCACTGTTGTGGATGAAAGCAACGTCAGACCAAAAAGCGTCCTCTGGGCAAACGAGGCGGGCAGGAATGAGGAGAAGGCCCTCAGCCGAGCTCGAGAAAAAATAAATGCACAGCTCGCGAGGCTCCATGGAGAGATTGTTGGCTTTTATTGGAAATTTATTACCCCTCCCATTCCGAAACGTACTTACGCCACGCTCATTGTCGCGATCAACGAAGAGGTGCCTGAAAAAATGGGAAAACTCAGCTTGGATGAACGTCGAGAACGCTTGGCAGTGGTGCTTCGCTTGCTCGGCAATACCCCGCAAGCAATCAACCTTGTGCAGGTGGCCAAGATTTTCGGCGTCTCGCGCGACACCCTCTACAAGGACCTCCAAGAACTCGGCATCGAGCGCTAGACCGGTGTCATCATTCCAACGACGAGCCGAGCCATATAGAAGGCGATCGTCGCAACGACCATGAAAGGCACAGCGAAGGTGAGACCTTTCAACACTCTGCCGTATCTAATTACCCCGACCGCGAGCGAACAGATAAGCGCCTGAATCATGATGTATATCATGGCAATCGTGCCCATCTCCGGTGGCAGGCCTGCAGCCGCCATCGGGCCAACGCCTATCTGAATCCCGCCCACCGCCACCGTGAGGCCTATTATAAAAGGAGCTGCGAAGAGCGCTACGACGAACAAGAAAAGAACCTGCTGTGTCGTCGCCACCTGCCGCTCGCGCTGAATCGCGTGCACTTCTCTGGCATCTGTGGAGACGGAGTCGAGCACGTTGGCGAGTGCCGCGCCACGCTCTATTCCCTCAACGATTAGGTGAAAGGCCCGCGTGTAGAGGGACGAATTAGACCTCCGCGCTAGTGCCAAGAGGGCGCTCTCGATTGTCCTCCCCCTACGGATCTCCCTCACTACCCGATCGAACTCCTGCGAAAGCACACCGTACCCAGATTTCGCGATATCATCCATCGCCGCGTCTATTCCCACGCCGGCCCGTAGGGTGCTCGCCATTTGGCGAAGAGTATCAGGTAACTCTCTTTCCAGCTCGATAGCCCTACGCTGGGCTAAGTAATAAGGCAGCGCAAGCGTCAGCACTGAAAAGGTGATGAAAGCCGCGAGAAGGGCAAATATGGGTATGGGTAAGGGAATCGGGAGCCGTAGAAACATACCAACGAAACCCGTCGTCACGCCCACAATTATCGTTGCTAGGATGGTCAAGCCCACGTATTCCTCCGCCGCAAGCAAGATTTTCGTCGACTCCAACCTGTGGTCGAGGTTGTTCAGGAATTTTTCTGGAAACACGCGCTTTGCAAATGTTGCTAATCGATTGACCAATCCCATACTTACAACCTCGGCTCGAAGCGTTTAATCATCATCACGAAATAAAACAACATGAATGGCAGGATAACCAGAAAGAGAACAGCCGCACTTGTCGGGGTCAATACTGCCCCTCCCATACTGCTCCCCACCGTTATCATGACCAAAAGCATAGCTGGGATGACCGCGGAGGCGAACATGTACATCATCGTGAGCATGTTGAGCGACTGGGTGTAGTCACGGAGTTTCATGCGCATCTCGAAGGCCGTTTCGTCTGCCAACATCTTGAGAATATTCGCGAGATCGCCGCCCGTCCGTAGGGTACGCTGGACTTGACGAATTGCACGGCGGAGCGGCTCGGAGTCCACCCTTCGATCCATCGTTGCCAGTGCCTCCTCCGTGCTCATGCCCGTGTTCATGTCACGAATGACCCTACCGAACTCCTCCGAGAGGACGCCGTAATCCGCCTTGCTAATCGAGGTCATCGTTTCGGGGAGGCCTATGCCCGCGGAGAGATGCGTCGCCATATGTCTTAGGGCATATGGGATCATGCGATTTACCTCAACTACGCGCGCCTTGGCCATGCGCCCCGGCCGGGTCTTCCCGAACACCAGCGCGAGCATGGACGCTAACACCCCGCCCACCAGAGCAAAGAGGACAGGTAAAAACAGAATCATCAGGATGAATGCAGAGAACCCCACAATAATGCTCGTCCCGATCATGAGCGCCGCATAACGTTCAGGGGGAATCCTGAGGTTGGCCTTGTAGAGGTCCACATCCAGCCCTTTGAAGAATTTAGCCAATCGCTGTGCCGGGCGCTTGAGGGGGTTATACAATACATCGGAGAGGCGCTCTGACAGCGGCCTCTTTAGTTCCGCGCGCTCTTCCCAGATTTTCTCCCCCCTAAGCTTGCGCTTTTCAGCGCGCTCCTCCTCACGCAAACTCTCGAGCTGCTTGAGCTCACGCAGCCTCCGCGTGACCTCATCGACCTTCTCCCCTCTCGGACCTTTTGTAACTCTGGCAACTTGGCCCACGCGATGCGTTGCTCCTCCTATTTTTATCACGCCGCCGCCGACAGCGGAGAAAAATCTTTTTGCTAGACCCGGCTTTTCAGTTTTTTTCTTTGGCATGGGACCACTAACGATGCTTCGCACCCTTCTCGGCCCGCACGCGTTTCAGCGTCCCCTCTGGATTGAGGTAATATTCTTGGATGACCCTGCCAACCTCGAAGATGTTCCGAATGCCCTGATGTTTCATCCACCCGAGCACCGCTACACGCTTCTCGAGCTCGATCTCGATGTCGTTTCCGCTCATCCCGCTGAACTCGGCTATCGTGCGTTTAATCTTGCTGGGAACACCAGTTGGCTCGACCACATCCGTTCTGGGGTTCCACTTGAAGACGCGGCTGAGTTGTGGCTTACCCCCCTCCAGACCCGTCACCTCGGCGACCTCCGTGACCCTTCGAATCTGTCCTTTCTGACGATGGTAGATGCGCTGCTGCATGACGATCACATCAAGCGCCGAGATCATTATCTCGGGGACAGCCATCGGGGCCTCGGTCAAGCGGGCGATTGTTTCAACGGCGCTGTTCGAGTGCACGGTGCCCATGCAGCCATCGTGCCCAGTATTCATCGCGGTAAACAGCGTCTGCGCCTCTGGACCTCTGACCTCCCCCACAATCATCCGATTAGGCCTCATGCGGAGCGCATTCTTGACAAGATCGTCCATAATAATCTCCCCCCGTCCTTCAACATTGGGGGGACGAGTCTCGAGTCTGATCCAGTGCTTGTGCGGCAGCTGGAGTTCGGCAGTGTCCTCGATCGAGATGATGCGCTCCCGCTCGGGAACGAAGGTGGTAGCGGCGTTGAGGGTGGTAGTCTTCCCGCAACCTGTCCCCCCCGCGAAGAGGATGTTAGCAGGCTTGATACCGAAACCATCCACGGTTAGCCAGAGGAAAGCGGCAACACCCGTCGACAAGGTACCAACGTTCAGGATGTCAATTATCGTGAGCGGGTCCTTGCGGAACTTCCGTATCGAGATCGTCGGCCCCCCGAGGGAGACCGGCGGGATGGTAGCATTTACTCTGCTCCCATCGGGTAGCCGTGCATCGAGTAAAGGCGTCTGTTGGTCTATTCGCCTACCCACAACGCGAGCCATCTTATCTATGATGTACTTGATCGGTTCCTCGTCTTCAAAAACCACGTTTGTAAAGCACATCCCATACTTTCGATGATAGACATAAACAGGTTTGTGCACAGCTGTCACCATGATGTCCTCGAGCTTATCGTCGGCTATCATGGGGTCAAGCGGGCCGTACCCCAGCATGTCCCGCACCGCCACCTCGCCCAGATGCTTTATGCGCCCGGGCGAGAGGCGTAAGCCCTTACCATCACGTTCGATTATCTTCAGGACCTCGCGCATGAAGGTGCTTCGACGTTCAGCCGGGTCCGGAATCTTATCCGGATCGATTTTTATTTCCTCAACGGCTGTTTCCTTTGCCACGTCAAGGAGCTTTTGTTCCTGCCTCGTCAGTTCAGGCAGTCTCAGCTTGTAAAAAGGTAGAGCTTCACCCTCCACCGATAAGATATCAACTTGGCCATAGCTCTCCAGCACCTTTCCGGCTTCGGGGGCTTTTATCTCCCTGATAGCTGCTGTGGGCACCACGGGCTCGGGCCCCGGTTCTGGCTTTTCGACGGCCTCGGCCGTCTTTGGCGGTGCCTCCGCTAGAAGATCCGAGAGAAATCCTCCACCCTTACCCGCTAGGGACTCGAGCTCCAAGGCTGGGGCCTTTCTAGGCCTCCTAA
>JABUBL010000742.1_pt1 | contig 10302 bp, 8 predicted proteins | sample 7240371 | NCBI WGS metagenome assembly JABUBL01 (sample SAMN07256343, study PRJNA390944) | subsurface metagenome | isolation source: Methane hydrate marine sediment | place: Pacific Ocean: Eastern North Pacific, ODP site 1244 | collected 2002
ACGAATTATTTTCATTGCTTCAATCTTCGGTGCTCCGGTAAGCGTTCCCATATTCATCGTCGCAAGATACGCGCTCAATGCATCGAGGTCTGCTGCGAGCGTACCTTTGACGTTACTTACCAGATGCTGAACCGATGCGTATTTTTCAACTGTTAAGAGTTCCGTAACAACCCTGCTGCCCGGCTCAGCCACGCGGGCAACATCATTCCGGGCCAAATCAACTAACATTATATGCTCAGCCAACTCTTTATGGTCGAGCTTCAGTTCAGCTTCATATCTAAAATCGGTGTCGGCGTCGATTTTATCGCCAACTTTGCCTCTCGGCTTTGTGCCGGCAATAGGCCTGATTTCCACATTGCGGGTTTCGCCGCCACTGACCCGCAGATTCAGCTCCGGGCTGGTGCCAATCAATATCGTACTGGGCGTATTGAGATAAAACATATACGGCGAAGGGTTAAGCACTCTCAGCCGCTTATAGACATCCAATGGCTCATCCGGGCAGGGCTCGGTTTTCGTTCTGCTCAAGACCACCTGTAAAATATCACCATCGAGAATATGCTCCTTGGCCTTTCGAACCATCTTTTCATATTCGGCCTGGCTGGTATCCGTCGAAGCGGGGGGGGTAGGCCCCCTATATTTCTGTCCTTTTGGTGGGTCGGAGCCCGCGATATTCCGATAGTAGTCGAAGCACTGCTGCGCCTCGTCGATTATATTCTGGCGGTCGCCATCTGTTATCATCACATTGACGACCACATAACCTTTTTTGTGCGCGTGGTCGACCAGAAAGATATTGTCGGCAAAGTAAAGCTCGTAATCGGGATTGCCTAAAAGGTCTTCGCCGCTGGGCGGCAGCTTTTCAAACTGGTCTATGAAATCATAGCTTATAGCCCCCAGCAGTCCGCAGGTTACGCGGAACGGCTTACTCGCCAGCTTAAAGGCAAATGCCACCGCACGAAAGACATCCATTTGATTTATGCTCGTCAAACGGGTCTGCTCATCGACCAGCTTCTTAATTTGTTTAATTCGCCCGCTGATTTGTTCTGAGCCGAATTCCACCGATTCGCAAAAGCTGAATCTATCCTTATCAGTGGATAAATATTCAAGCATTCGCCTGCCGGTACTGCTCAAGGCCTGAATGGAAAATTCCGTGCCGGTGCCGATAAGATAAAGGGCGGGTCTGGCTGTGCCGAAACTAAGCGCGTTTTCCGCCAGGTAGTCGCTTGCCTCCAGCAGGCAGCAGTTCTTAGCTCGGCCGTAGTCGCTCAGCCTGGCAAAAAAATCCACCGGCTCATCAATATCAATCTCCTTGACTATCGGCACGATTTGTCCTGCCTTTGCGTCAATTATTATTTGTCTGTAATCGTCCATCTTTCCTTCCTTTAACTGCAATTTTTAGCCGCAAACGGCCAAAAATACAAATAAAAAACAGCCTGTCTTTCCGACAGGCTGCTTTTTTCAAAAATCTGACTATTTTATATATGGCAAATCACCGCAGAGCCTGCCGGCTTTATCCCACAGGCCACCACCAGTTAGCCCCGTTAGAAACCGTATATTGCGTAAAAGAATACGGTAACAGAACTTTTCTAACGGGGTTAGCGGTATTTTTACGGTTGGTTCGCCTCATAGTAACCATATTTAACCAAATCCCCCAGAATCCGTCAAGAAAAAAACACAACCCTCGGCAGGAAAAAACGAGAAAAGTGGAAGATCTCCGGTATACTCATCGATATCAAAGGCAAACGCAAGGTGCAGAATCGCTTTGCAGACTATTAGGTAGGGAAATGTTATTTGAAAGGAGATGAAAATGCGTGGATTGAAGATTTGTCTGTGGATAACCGGTATTCTGTGCCTGCTGGCGGTGGTAGGGTTGTTCCTGCCCGTCTCGGCGTGCGAGTCTATCGCAGGCTTCTTCGGGATTGAGACACTGCCGGACTCACCGTTGGTTATGTATGCAACTCGTACGGTATCAGCTATGTCTATAGGAATCGGGGTGTTTTTCGTTATTCTTGCATTGAACCCTGTGAAATACGGAGTGCTGGTACCATTCTCAGGTATTGCTGCTGTATTTATAGGCGTGGTCTGTGCAATATCAGGGCCAATAGTGGGGATGCCTGCTTTTTGGTACCTGGGTGATACTTTGAGCTGTTTGGTATTGGGCGTTCTAATACTCGTGTTCTGGCGAAAGGCTAAGAGCCTATCCGAATAATTCTCCGGCGTCGGCCGGGGCATGAGCGACCAGCGGCTGGATTTCCCATTGCCTTTGGCGACAAGGGCGACCATAATACCATCGGCATTAGGCGTGATGCAAAGGCTATTAAATGAAAAGGAGGTCACCAAATGATTACCGAAATCACCGCGCAAGAACTTAACACCGAAAATTTCATCAATGAGAAAATCAAAGATATTAAGAACGCAGTTGGCGATGGAACAGCAATTAATGCGCTCTCAGGCGGTGTCGATTCTTCTACGGTTACAATGCTCGGCCATCGTGCTTTAGGGGAGCGTTTAAGAACAGTCTTTATCGAAAACGGCCTGATGCGCGAAGGCGAACCCGAACATGTCGTTAGCTTTTTTCAGAAACTGGGCGTTACAGTCGAAATAATCGATGCCCAAAAGGAATTTTTCGCAGCCTTAAAAGGAATAACCGACCCCGAAGAAAAACGCGAAGCTGTTACCCAGACATTTTATCGGGACGTATTCGGACGCATTGTCAAACAAAGTGGCGCAAAGTACCTTCTGCAGGGAACTATCCTGACCGACGTCGATGAGACCGTCGCAGGAATCAAGCGCCAGCACAATGTCTTCGAGCAGTTCGGCATCGACCCGCAGCAGGCCTTCGGCTACCGTATTATCGAGCCACTTATTGAGCTTCGAAAAGATGGCGTCAGAAAAGTTGGCAAAGCACTCGGCCTGCCGGACGAGGTATTCAATCGCATTCCGTTTCCCGGCCCGGCTCTGGCGGCACGCGTGATAGGCGAGGTAACGCCGCAGCGTATCGAGACTGTCCGCAAGGCAACAGTTATTGTCGAACGATTGCTTAAAAATACCGGCGCCTTTCAATATATGGCTATCCTTCACGAAGACCGCGTAACGGGAATGCGTGATGGAAAACGCGATTTCGGCCGGCAAATAGAAATACGCTGCTGGGAGAGCGTCGACGCGCGGATTGCAACGCCGACACAACTGCCGTTCGAGACCCTCGAAAAGCTTGCCGGCGAGATTATCCGCGAAGTCCCTGGCATCGTCAGCGTTACGTATAACATAGCCACCAAACCGCCTTCAACAATCGAAGCAGTCTAATCTCGTCGCTCGTATCTCGTCGCGCGTTCAAAGTGGACGGGTTGATGAGTGAATGCATTGATGCGGAAACGCGAACTTTGTGCCTTTGCGACTTTGCATCTGCGATTTTGGATTTTAGTGTGGGCTTCGGCTGGAGGAGGGCACATATCTAAATTTGTCTACTCGCAGCGGTGGATTTTCGGTATACTTAATCCGCGCAAAAAATGGAACTTTTTCTAAATAACTTGACCTTTCATAACTGCCCGGTGGAGCTGCGCGAAAAAGCTGCCTTTAGCAGCGAGCAGCGGCACTCTATGCTCAGGCAAATGCACGCCGAAGAAAGGATAAGCGAGGCAATAATTCTGCAGACCTGCAATCGGCTTGAATTCTATCTTTACGCCAAAAAAAGTTTCAATTGCAGCAAATTTCTGACAGAGCTTATCAGGCAAATAAAACCTGATGCAGCCGAAACGTGGAGTAATTACAGCCGACAGACAATCGGCATTGATGTTGCCCGGCATCTTTTTGAAGTTGCCTCCGGCCTTGATTCTCAAATGCTCGGTGAAAGTCAGATTCTCTCGCAGGTAAAATCTGCCTATACAGAGTCTCTGGACAGCCGAATGAGCGGATTCTTGTTTCACCATCTTTTTCATAGCGCATTTCGGGCGGCAAAAGCTGTGCGAACCAATACGAATATCAATAGCGGCGCAGCTTCAATCGGCCTTGCCGCTGTGGAACTGGCGAAAAGGGAAATTGATTTGTCGGCCGCCGCGGCAATGGTAATTGGAGCCGGCGAAAATGCCGAGCTTGTGGCAAAATATCTGGTCAAGGCGGAGGTTGCAGGCTTGATTATAGCTAATCGCGATAAGACAAAGGCGCAGGCCATTTGCAACCGACTTAACAACGGCGAAGCAATCGGCTTAGAAGAACTGGCAGATAGATTAGCTGAGGTTGACTTACTGATTAGCTCGACAGCAGCAACTGAGCCGATAGTAACATACCACACAGCTTCAAAAATCCTGGCCCAGAGGAGAAGACCGCTTCTGATAATAGATATTGCCGTCCCAAGGGATATAGATGCAAAAATCGGCGAGTTCGAAAGCGTTCGGCTGTACGATATAGACGATCTTGACGAGCGGATAATCGAAAGTGAAAAGAAACGACAAAGTGAATTTGACAAAGCTCAACAAATTATAGCTGAGTTTACGAATGAGTTTGCCGGCTGGTATAACTCGTTAAATCTTGTGCCCGTGATTTCGCAATTGACCCAGAGAGGACTCGAGCTTGCCCGAAGTGAAGCGCAACGTTACGCAAAAGATTTCGGCGACGATGATAGCGAAAAACTCCAGCGTTTCGCAGAATCGCTGGTTAAGAAGGTACTACATGGGCCAATCAACTTTCTAAAAAATGGCAGCGACCGGCAGCCAGGCACAGAGCAATTGCAGGCAGCCGATCTGATTAACAAAATGTTTCTTTCGCAGGATAGACGCAGCCAACAATGACTGTTCTTACTGTTGCAACTCGCGGCGGAGCACTGGCCATCGCCCAGACCCGGATTATAATAGACAAGCTAAAGAAAATTCATCCAGAGATACAAATTAAGATTAAAAAAATAACCACCAAAGGCGACCGGGACAAAAAGACAGCGCTCTGGCAGCTAAAGACGATCGGTTTTTTTACCTCGCAGGTTGAAGATGCCCTGTTGGCGGGTGAAGCTGACTTTGCCGTGCACAGCTTCAAGGATTTGCCCACGCAACAGCGGGAAGGACTATCTATAGCAGCGGTGTGCGACAGACAATTCGCTGAAGACTGCGTTCTGTCGACTGAGCCTGTTAGCTCCATCGAACAGCTCAAGGCATCGGCAAGGGTCGGCACTTCGAGCTTGAGAAGGGCGGTCCAGTTAAAACGCTTAAGGCCGGACATTGAACCAATACCTATCCGAGGCAACGTTACAACGCGAATAAGGCTGATGGAAGAGGGAAAATTCGATGCGATTATTCTGGCAAGGGCAGGGGTGGAAAGACTCGACCTGGCGGACAAAATATCGTTCTGTTTCGACCCCAGAGATTTTATCCCCGCACCGGCACAGGGCGCATTAGCTGTTCAGACAAGGGCCGACGATATCGCAACCAACAGACTTATCGCTGCCATCGATGACAAAAAAGCGCGAGCAGTCACCTTCGCTGAAAGGCAGATTTTAGTGACAATGCGGTGCGGCTGCCACGCGCCGGCAGGGGCCTTTGCGGAAATTGACCAGAACAATATCAAAATCTGCGCGTTTGTATCAGATTGTGAAGGAAAAGATTTTATCAGGCGAGAAATTACCAGCCCGGCTGAGCAGGCTAAAGAATCGGCAGAGAAACTTGCGAAAGAGCTTCTCGAAGCCGGCGGCAGGGAAATTTTAGAGAAACTTGAAAAATGACAAACTGCAAAGATAAAGGCAAAGTGTATCTGGTTGGAGCAGGCCCGGGCAGGGCGGATTTGATTACACTTCGTGGCCTTGAACTTCTGAAGCTCGCCGACTGTGTAATTTACGACAGGTTAGTCAATCCAGCCTTGCTTAACTTTGCGCGCAAAGATGCTGAGATTATCCACACACCCAAACGTGTCGGGCCGGATTCGTTTTCGCAAGACCAAATCAATAACCTCATAATCGAGAAGGCATCCGGCGGACGAGCTGTCGTACGGCTAAAGGGCGGCGACCCCTGCATTTTCGGCAGGGCCGCTGAAGAGACCGCTGCGCTCGCTGAAGCAGGAATTGAGTTTGAAATAGTGCCGGGTGTTACTGCCGGCATCGCTGCGGGTACTTATGCCGGTATTATGCTGACTGACAGAAGACATAATTCGCAGGTTGTTTTTGTTACAGGCAGAGAGGCGGAAGGAAAACAAAAAAGCAATATCGACTGGCATTTGCTCGCCAAGTTCAGAGGAACCATTGTGTTTTATATGGCTATGGCTAATCTGGATTTTATTGCCGGCGAGCTAATCAAAAACGGTATGGACGCAAAGATACCCGCCGCGGTCATTGTTGACGTTAGTTTGCCGACCCAACGGCTCATCACAGCTTCGCTCAGCGATATAAGCGAAAAATACCGTCGGCAGAAAAACGAGCCTCCGGCGATTGTGGTTATTGGCACAGCCGTCCAAAGCGACCCGCAACTGAACTGGTTTATGAAAAAACCATTGTTCGGCAAGACAATAGTTGCAACCCGTGACCGGGCAGGCAACGCCCGGTTTGCAGCCAAAATCATAAGTGAGGGTGGCAATCCGATAGAGTTTGCAACAATAAAAATCAAACCTTTGACGCAAACAAATCAGTTCTTACAGACACTTGCCAAAATCACAAAATTCGACTGGGTAGTCTTCACCAGCACAAACGGTGTGGGTATTTTCTTTGAGGTCTTAGAGAGTTTGGGTAAAGATGCACGTTCTTTTGGCTCTGCGAAAGTTGCAGCTATAGGCAGTGAGACCGCGGCTAAATTGGCTGACTTTGGGATAAAAACCGATTTTGTACCGAGTACTTTTACCAGTAGAGAGCTCGGTAAACAACTAAGGGCCTTTGCAAATCTGCAGGGCAAAAGGGTCTTGCTTCTGCGCTCGCAGGTCGCTTCAAACGAGCTTATAGAGCTATTAGCCCAGAGCGGAGCAAAGGTTACAAATACAGCTGTTTATAGCGTCACAACAGAAAAAAACGACTGCACGCAGCTCAAACAAAAAATCGCTGAGGGCAAAATCGAGTGGCTGACCTTCGCAAGTCCTTCTTCGGTCAGGGGGTTTTTCGAACAAATACCAGGCGAGTTAGTAAACTCAAGCAATGTTAGAGTAGCATCGATTGGGCCGGTAACCTCTGAACAATTGAAAAATCTTGGCCTCAGAGTTGACGTGCAGGCAACTGAGCATACTATTGATGGTCTACTTGCCGCCATAGAAAAGATGTATAAATGATAAACATCTCAAAACTATATTGCGGCTTAGCAGGTAAATCCGATGACTTACGTTTCGGACAACACAAATCATTTGGTCCGGTCGTCGCTTTTAATTGCACAAACCGATGTAACTTAAATTGTTTGCATTGTTATAGTAGTTCAACAACCGACCGCAGTAACGACGAGTTGTCCACTGCCGAAGCCAAGCAGTTGCTGTCAGGACTTGCCGAAGTAAATTGTCCGGTAGTATTATTTACCGGCGGCGAGCCACTGTTGCGAGACGATTTATTTGAATTGTTGGCAGAGGCAAGGCGATTAGGGCTGCAAACCGTCATTTCAAGCAACGGGACATTGATTGACTCGGCTACTGCCGACAAGCTTGCCGAAGTTGGCGTAAATTATGTAGGAATTTCCATTGATGGAGACCAGGAATTCCACGACCAGTTCAGACAGGTAAGGGGCAGTTTCAAAGCAGCTCTGGAAGGGATTGAAAGCTGCAAAAAAGCCGGTATAAAAACGGGACTTCGTTTTACTATAACAAAGTCAAATGCCGGGCAAATCCCTTTTGTTTTTGAGCTCGCAGCTTCGACAGATGTGCAGAGAATTTGCTTTTATCATCTGATTCGCACCGGCAGGGCAAAAAAACTTAACAACCAAATCCTCGTGCCACAACGAACTCGGCAGGCTGTTGAGACAATAATAGAAAAGACAAGCGAGTGTGCGCAAAAAAATATCATTGATGAAGTCCTTACCGTTGGCAACCACGCTGATGGGCCGTTTCTTCTGCTAAAGATGCTAAGAGAAAATAATGGAAATTGCAAAACCGCACGAAAGCTACTGCTGGCTAACGGCGGTAACAAAACAGGAGAAAAAATCGGCTGCGTCAGTTGGGACGGCAACGTATATCCGGACCAATTCTGGCGAAATTACTCGCTCGGCAGTATCAAAGATAAAACGTTTAAGACAATCTGGGGAAATCCTGATGAACCGGTGCTGAACAAGCTTCGAAACAAGGGGAAATTTGCCGAGAAGAGGTGTCTCGGGTGCAAATGGTTCGAACTGTGCAAGGGTAATTTTAGATTCTTGGGTGCAGAAAGCGACGATAAGCATTGGCTTAACGAACCCTCCTGCTATCTTACAGACCAGGAGATAACTTAGTATTGAGTTCGTTGTAAACCATGAACAACGAACTACGAACAATGAACTAAATAACGGAGTTATTTTATGGCTTTTCCGAAGATTAGGATGCGAAGGCTGCGCAAAAGCGACGCTATGCGAAGACTGCTGCGTGAAACGAGCTTAAGCACAGATGACCTTGTATACCCTCTTTTTGTTAAGCAGGGCGAAGGCCTTAAAGAGCCGATTAAGTCAATGACCGGCTGCTTCCACTTTTCGCCGGATACAGTTGTCGGCGAGGCCGCTGAAGTAGCCGCTTTAGGTATACCAGCAGTACTTCTTTTCGGCCTGCCAGACAAAAAAGACAAAACCGGCTCGCAGGCCTGGGCCGAGAATGGCGTCGTCCAGCGCTCTATAAAGAAAATCAAAAAAGCTGCACCTGATTTACTGGTCATTACCGACGTTTGCCTTTGTGCCTACACCGACCACGGACACTGTGGCATAATAAAAGCTTGTCCCGAGCGTAGTCGAGGGAACAGAAGACAGAAAACAGAAGAAAGAATTCAGAATTCAGACTGCTGACTTCTGATATCTGACTTCTGATTTGAAAGGAACAACAAAATGGCGGATGAAGTAATAAAACTGCAAAGTTTAAGAAAAGAAGATATTCCTGCCGACCTTCGGGCAGAGACATATTTTGACTTTAATACTCACTCATTCGAACACCAGGTGCTTCTTGAACAGGCTGATTCTGTTTATGCAGCAATACTTGGTATCGACGAATACGTTACAAAATGGCTCGCCGATACAATCGCTAAGAAGCGTTCGGCTGCAAGGGCCTTCAATAACAAAACGCCAAAGCCCGCCCATATTATTGGTAATTTCGAAGTGCTGCTTGAAGACGGTGTGGTCTTTGAACCGGCCCGGATTATCGGTAGGGTTCCCGCCTTGCGGGGTCCCAGCCAAAAGGACGACCTAAGGTATAGTATCTACGTTGGCAAAGACGCAAAAGTCATCGGCACCGACATCTACCTTGAAAAGGGCAGTATATATATCGGCGCCGAAACCACCGTTGAACCCGGGGTCGGCATCAAAGGCCCGGTCATCGTCGGCGAAGAAACCGAAATACGCCAGGGCGCTTACCTCCGCGGCGACTGCATTATCGGCAATGGCTGCGTAATCCGCGGCGAAATCAAGAATTGTGTCTTGATGGATAAGGCCAACTTCCCCCATCCATCTTATCTTGGTGATTCACTCTGCGGCTATATGACGCATTTCGGCAACCAGGCAACGACTGCGAACCTCGGTATTTTTGCAGGCCTGGTGGAAAAACATAAGCGAAAACCTCTGGTCATTCGCTGCAACGGAAGAGCTTATGACATTGGCAATCCCAAAATGGGAATCTGTATGGGTGACTACAGCCAGGTCGGATGTAACTGTGTTTCCGACCCAGGTACCTTCTTAAAACCATACACCATTACATATCCTCTGGCCCGGATTTCAAAAGGCTTCTATGGCCCTAATGAAATACTAAAGAACAAGCCGCTTGAGCATGGTGTCATCGAGCGAAGTCCTTACAAACCACCGGCGTAACTGCAGGGACCCCCGCACTAATTGCGTCCGCAGCGGGCGGCTGCCGACCACCGGCAAGCCCAGTGCCTCGCCGTTGGACAATTGGTGCGGGCAAACAAATATGAAAACAGTTCTGCTCAAAAATGGCTTTCTGGTAACGCCGCAGCGTCTGATGCGCAGCGATATTGTCCTGCGCAATGGCAGGGACCCCGCCTTGCGGGAATCCAGGATTGAGTTTGTCAGCGACAAAGCCCATCCCCGCTTCTGCGGGGACAGGCTTGCCCCTGCGGAAGCAGGGGGACGAGCGACGTGTCCGTTGCCTGGTGGCGATTGCACAGGCGTTTGTACAACTGGGTTGTTCACTGGGCTGATACGCGTTTCGGTGTTCCGGCGCTTATTGTGCTTGCTT
>JABUBL010000743.1_pt1 | contig 10298 bp, 11 predicted proteins | sample 7240371 | NCBI WGS metagenome assembly JABUBL01 (sample SAMN07256343, study PRJNA390944) | subsurface metagenome | isolation source: Methane hydrate marine sediment | place: Pacific Ocean: Eastern North Pacific, ODP site 1244 | collected 2002
CAGTGAAACCCTAGGGGGTGATGAGCGACTCGGTGCTCAAATAATAGCTAAAGTGCTCTCTGAACCCTTAAGATGGATTGCAAATAATGCTGGAGAAGAAGGAGTGGTTATAGTTGAGAAAGTTAAATCTGCTAAAGAGAAGAATATAGGATTTAACGCAGAAACCCTGCAACTGGAAGACCTAATGGAAGCTGGTGTTCTGGATCCAACAAAGGTAGCAAGGATAGCCCTCCAGAATGCTGTGTCTGTAGCTTCACTCCTTACTACCACCGAAGCTTTAGTTGCAGAACATAAAGAAGAAAAAGAAGAGGCTGCCCCGGGTATGGGTGCTGGAATGCCTCCAATGTAATATGTAAGATAATAACGAAAAAGGGGCAGTATATACTGCCCCTTTTATTTTATAGAATAAAGTAGAATTTATTCAACTTTTGCTACATAAAGAATTCTTTTAGTGAATCGGTCAACATTAGAGTGTTCAAAGCACTTAAATGTTCCTAAGGCCTTAAACCCTGTTTTTCGCAAACCTATTATTACTTCATCTTCATTATATCCCTTTTCACGGTGAATTTCATCTACCCGTGACCAGAAATTACCTTTTTTCACAAATAATGTGAGATGAAGGGTGAGTAACTTCTCTTTCCTATTGTAAAGATTCCTCCATATACTTATTAGATCTGTATTTTTGTGTCTGATATCATGTTGTGATATAACTTCAAGACCATAGGGCGTATTCATGTCGAAAATAAAATGACTTTCCGGTAAAAGAGATTCCCGTATAGAATAGAAAACATCTAAGAGGTCTTTATAATTAAGTATATAATTCAATGAATCAAAAATAGATATTGCCAGGTTGAAGTGACAAGGAAAAGGTAAACTTTTTGCGGTTGCCTGGATGAAGGATGATTTGGGTAATTTTAGTTTTGCGATTTTTAACATCTCAAGGGAATTATCAACACCTATTGATTTTATACCCCTCTCGAAGAATGGTAGCATTGAATTTCCAGTTCCGCAGGTTATATCTAGCATAGGTATAAGCTTTGCATCAAAGAGTTCTGCTATATCAAGAATATATTGAATCCAATCATCATAATTCACATCCTCCATTAGCATATCATAATATTTTGCAATTTTTGTAAAAGATTTGTTTGAATTACTCAATTATTATTTTATCTTCTTTTAATACAAACTCTCCAATATCTATTCTTGGTATAAATGGGATATAATTTTCTTCTACCATTTCCCAGAGGGAACGTGGAGAATATCCCCTATCCTCCTTGAATCTGAATGCCTGATCTGAGAGGACCTTTGATATACCTTTTATTGCTTTTTCTTTCATAAGCGCGCTCTTCGAAATATTGTAGAACCTGAGCCATAGTTTAAGGGCAACGTCGACTCCTTCTCCAGCAATTAAAGTCCATGTAGCAAATTTAAATGTCATATCTGGTGCATTCTTTTTCATTGAGGATATCAGGAACCATTTTGAAGCTTCACGATAGTTCTTTGTGAATAGATAGTGAATAAAGCCTTTTAAAAAGGGGATTTCCCAGCTGTCAGGATTCTTTAGCATTCCTTTATTCAATAATTTCATTGAGAGGTCTATCCTTTTCACATCATCAGATAGAAGAATACTTCCAATTGTATAGGCTGGTAGAAATCGAGAATCAAGATCAGTTAGAACATCTAGAATATGATATAGGTAGGGGTATTTCCTATCCGTCATTCGATGTCCTCCAAAATAAACCCCGACTTCTATCCATATAAAATCTGCAAATAGATTATCAAAACCCAAAGTGATACCTTGAAGGAATTTACCTGACGGAAAGAATAGAAGTTCTTCGCCTTCTCTTCTGGGAATCCACTCAAAACAAGTTATCTCAACAATAACTAGGAGACCAATTAGTACGATAAGGAGTAATACTCTCTTCACTGGTATTCCTTAAGAGAATAGAATATAGATGATAGGATTAGAAGTATCGTTGAATAAAGAACTGAATAAGAGAAAGCCAGGAAATAAGAATTAATCGATATCGGTATATGATAGACTACACTGGCTTTAACGTTGAATATAGAAAAATTTGGCAATATGAAGTAGAGAAAATTTACGATAGGACTTAGTTCAGGCAGCTTCATTACTACAACCAAATCCTTAAGGTAATGGGTAAGTTGTCCTATAAAGAACATCATGAGTGTAAGTATTCCTGCTGTTATTGGTGTGGTGAAACATGAGAGGAATAAAGCTAGGGCATTAAGAAGAAGAAACTCAAATAGAAAGAAGTATAAGGCATTGAGTAAATACCAGTCTACTCCTCCCAGATAGAATCTCGTAAATAAAATAAAAATAATAAATAAGATAAACTGAATGAATATAATAAGATAATATAATCCTAGAAACTTACCAAAAACAAATTCCCAATCCCTGACAGGTTTTGACATTATAGAATATATTGTCTTTCTCTCAATTTCTTGATAAAGGATACGCGTTCCTAGTAGAACAACTGTAAATAAGCTAAATAACTCGACCATCCCTATACCAAAATCCTTAATTATTTTGTGCGCCTGCCCAATTGATATAGGGACAAAAATTTTTGAAGCAGCGATTAGTAAAAAGCCTAATATAGATAAGCTAAGAAGGGTCTTATCCCTTATGGATTCTTTGAAGGTATTTACAGAAATAGCGAGTATTTTATTCATACACAGTTTTCATAAAGTGTTCTTCAAGGCTCATCCGTTGCGGAACGACAGAAATGACACTTCCACCTTTTTCGGTTATAAGTTTTATTACCTTATCCCTTTTTTCTTCATCTGAAGTTCTAATGTATGTTACTTCCCCTTCTTCTCTTAAATTGCCATATTTTTTTAACCATTCTTTCTTTTTTATCCCCTCGATTTCAATATCTGTGTATCGGATGTCAGTCTTCAGGATTTCTCTCAAATAACCAATTTTTTTCATCTTACCCTCAATAATTATTCCCACTCTGTTACAGATAGCTTCAAGAGTGGGAATAATTATTGAGTGTAAGTATTCCTGCTGTTATTGGTGTGGTGAAACATGAGAGGAATAAAGCTAGGGCAAAACCAATTCTCTGAATCATACCTTTTGAATAAGTAGAAATTCTTCTATATATATCTTTTTTAAGTCCTACTAACTCGAGTATTTCCTTTAACTCTTCTTCTTTTATATTCCTATCATATAATCTGCTGTAAAATCTGAGTAATTCTATTCCATTGAGATGTCTGTAAAATGTAGGATTTTCAGGAAGGAATCCCATTCTCTTTTTTGCCAAAATCATATCCATTCCTCCCCAAAGCATTACACTTCCAGAACTTGGTTTTAGTAAGCCAGTAATAATCTTTAATACGGTTGTTTTGCCTGCTCCATTCGGCCCCAGTAACCCAAAAGTTTCTCCTTCTGCAACGTCCATATTAAGACCATTTACACCAAAAGTTTTCCTTCTCATGAACGGAGAAGAATATATTTTAACAAGGTCTTTAATCTCGATTACCTTCATTTCCACACTCCTGCAATCGCTTTTTTACAGGTAGGACATTTATTAGTTTTTATTTTGCTCTCAATAATTGAATATCCTCTTCTCTTAATGAGTAACTCACCACAACCAGGACAATAAGTGTTAGTTCCAGGGTGATCGATTGGGACATTTCCAACATAGGCATAATGAACCCCCATTTCCATAGCCATATTCCTTGCATCTTCCACTGTTTTAAGTGGTGTTCGTGGTAAGTTTTCTAATCTGTATGTTGGATAAAAACGGGAGAAATGAAGAGGGACATCAGATCCAAGGTTTCCAAGCACCCATTTGATCATTTCTGTTATTTCTTCTCCTCCATCATTTATAGTTGGTACTATCAAATATGTTATCTCCAGCCATACACCCCCCTCTTTTAAATCCTTTAAAGTCTCAAGAACTGGTTTAAGGGTAGCATTTGAGATATTTAAATAGTTCTCGTTAGTGAAAAATTTAAGATCCACATTAGCTCCATCAAGATAAGGTATAATTTCCCTTAACGGTTTCTTTTTGATATAACCAGCGGAGTGGTAAATATTCCTTATTCCGTTTTTGTGAGCAAGTTGTGCTGAGTCTATCATGTATTCGATAAATATCGTCGGTTCAGTATAAGTGTAGGCTATTGTCTTCACATCATATTTATTCTGGTAATTTAGTACATTATTTATCAAATCCTTGGGAGGAAGTTTATAATTTCTTGTATATTCCGGTTTTACCTGTGAGATAGCATAATTCTGACAGTATTTACATCTAAAGTTGCATCCAGCTGTTGCAATGGAGAAAGCGGTAGTCCCGGGTAGGAAGTGATATAGCGGTTTCTTTTCAATCGGGTCAAGATGAACAGCACATGGATTACCATAAACAAGGGTATATAAACTTCCATCTCTGTTTTCCCTGACCCTGCAGAGTCCTCTTTTCCCTTCATCCAGAATACACTGATGGGGGCAATTTTGGCACTTTACTTTCTTATCTGGTAATTTCTCCCAGTATAATGCAATACGAGGTTCTACATAACCAAAGGATTCTTTCTGACCATAAGCTTTTAGCGCAAAAGGTAAGGTTAATAATGTTTTCAAAAAATCTCTTCTATTCATCCGATAACATAATATTTAATATTAGTGCAAAGTCAATAAACGCATATTTACTTCCTAAAAATTTTCTCTCGCAAAGTATGCAAAGGAAATTAGTTAAATAGTTGAATAGTAAAGTAGTAAATTAGAGAAATGGGGGATGAAACTAAACGCTCAATTCATTTACTCACATACCCATCAACTGTAATAGTGTAAATATACAATTGACATTACTAAAGATAACTTTATTCTTTATGGGAGAATGACATGATATATTTATTCTTACTGATTGGTTTTATTTTACTAATGAAGGGTGCAGATTATCTTATAGATGGTGGGGTAAAAATCGCAACTATTTTTGGTGTTTCCCCTCTATTTATAGGACTCTCAATCGCAGCAATAGGAACGAGTGCACCAGAAGCAGCAGTATCTATTAAAGCTGCGGTTATTGCCCACTCGACTATATCCTTTGGGAATATACTTGGCAGCAATATAGCTAATATCGGTTTAGTGGTTGGATTGAGTGCATTACTGTATACCCTCAGCGGGAGATTGAGTACGATAAAAAATGAGCTCCCATATAGTTTGTTTATCACTTTTATTCTACTCTTACTCGTGCGTGATGATTGGTTTGGTAATAATATACTAGTACTATCACGAATTGACGGCGGTGTGTTAATAATTTTCTTTTTTATATATCTTGTATATCTCTATCGTATGGCTATTTCAGATAGAAAGAAGTTATTATTAGATAGAGGCTTATCATCCATTAAGCATTCTAAAAAGGAATTATTAAAAGCCTTATGTCTAACCATAGGTGGAATAATAGGAATTGTTTTTGGAGCAAAATTGGTAGTGGATAATGCTATTAATCTCGCGCAATCTTGGGGTGTGAGCGAGACCATGATAAGTGTAACAATTATCGCTCTGGGTACATCACTACCTGAAATGGCTACTTCTATTACAGCGGCGAGAAAAGGCAGATGTGATATAGCTATAGGTAATGTGGTTGGAAGTAACATCTTCAATATCCTATTTGTACTTGGCATAACATCTCTTATTAGACCCATTCAATTCTCTTTGGTTACCTTTGTGGACCTCATTATTGTAATATCAGTGACTGTTCTCATACTTATATTCATCTTTACGAGCAGGATTATTTCAAAAAAAGAAGGAGGTGTACTCCTTCTTTTCTATCTTACTTATATTGTTTTTGTGATTTTACGAAGATGATTATGAGAAATTAAAGTTTAGGAGTGAAGTCTACTCCGTCATCTATCTTCTTTATGAATTCTCCTCCAAGTTTAATAGCGTTCTCCAAATCTTTAAGAGATATGATTTCAACAGGTGAATGCATATAACGATTTGGAAAGCTGATGAGGCCAGTGGCAACACCACTCCTTGTTAATTGCATAATATTAGCATCCGTTCCTGTGCCCCTGGGTTCACCACTGATTTGATAATCTATTTTATTTTCTTTTGCTGCCCCAATAATTAAGTCATATATTATAGGATTTATATTTGCACCACGAGAAATAACCGGTCCTTTGTTTAAGAAGATTTCCCCATATTTTTTCTTATCAGTCTTTGGATGATCGGTTGCCGTTGTCACATCAAAGGCTAGTCCTATATCTGGATTTATACCGTAAGCACTGGTCCTAGCGCCACGAAGACCCACCTCTTCCTGAACTGATGATACACAATATAGATTAACAGAAATTTCAGTATCAGTCAAATATTTAAGAAGTGCACCAGATGCGAAGACCCCTGCCTTATTATCAGTGGCCTTTGTTACCACAAGATTATTTGGAAGTTCTACCACCCCGGCTTCATATGTTATGGGATCTCCAATGGATACCATTTTAAAAGCTTCTTTCTTATCTTTAGCTCCTATATCTATCCATAGGTCTTCACTTTTGACGGGTTTATCTCTTTCATCCTTTTCCATCATATGTATTGCTTTTCTGCCAATAACTCCTTTAATCACACCATCTTTTGAATGAATGTCAACCTTAAGCCCAGGGAGCAGGGAAAAGTCAATACCACCAATAGTAGAAAAGTATATATATCCTTCATCATCTATATAATTTACCATAAGCCCCACTTCATCAGCGTGACCAGAAACCATCATTTTATACTTGCCCTTCCCTTTCTTTAAAGCAATAACGTTTCCATGGACATCGGTCCTTACTTCATCTGCATAATCTTTTACAAAATTCCTGTATACTTCCTGGGCTGGTTGTTCAAAACCTGAAGGGCTTGGTGCCATAACGAGCGCATTAAAAAATTCTTTTAAATCTCTATCCATATGTTCTCCTTTTTGGGCAATTATATTTTATCCATCATAAAAGTCAAGTTGTTCTTGAAAACATCATCCTTTTTTAAAAATAGTCAGGAATTTTTTGAAAAGATGAGTAAAAAAAAATACTTTTTGCCATCCGAATTATGTAATTTTGTAATTCGATATAATTTGAATTTTATGATTACAGGAAGTCAGTGAATATGTGGTTAAAAAGAAGTTATTTAAAAAATGGTAATCAATCCTTAATCATCTAATAGGAATGAAGGGAGCGAATATTGTAGTAGTTTATTCGCAAGAATTTTAACGAATTGATTAAAAATTAAAAAAAACTCTTGACATTATTTAAAATCTCATTTATAATCGTTAGATAAAATGGGGGTTGTTAATGAAAATTGCATTAATAGGCTGTGGAACAGTTGGAAGAGGTCTATTAGAGCTAATTAATGAAAAGCAATTAATACTTACCCAAAAATATAATTTGGATCCAATAGTTAGCGCAATCTCGGATCCTGTAGTAGGTTCTGTTTATAATGAGGGTGGACTTGATTTGAATAAAATTCTTTCTCTATTGGAAACTGACAATAATATAAAAAATTATTCCAATGGAATAACAGGATGGGATTCGTTAAAAACAATAAAAGAATCCAATGCTGATGTAATAGTTGAAGCTACTCCAACCAATCTCGAAACAGGAGAGCCCGGATTAACTCATATCAGGACAGCTCTAAAGTCGGGAAAGGATGTTGCAACAACAAATAAGGGTCCCATTGCTCTTGCATACCACGAGCTAAAAGCTCTAACCTTAAATAACAGATGTGAACTTCGTTTTGAAGGGACAGTCCTTGCGGGAACTCCGGCACTTAACCTTGCATTATTAACACTTGCAGGAATCGAAATCAAAGAGGTTAGGGGTATAGTGAATGGAACGACAAATTATATCCTTACGCGGATGGAGTCTGGAATGTCGTATGATGAAGCGCTAAGGGAAGCCCAGGAGAAAGGATATGCAGAAGCAAAACCTGATGCCGACGTCAAGGGATGGGATGCATTGGCAAAAATAATTATAATCGCAAATGTCCTAATGGGGGGAAATTTGAAGGTTGTGGATGTGGAGCGAGAGGGTATTGATGGAATTTCGAAGGAGGATGTAGAGAAGGCATTGGGTAATAATAAACACTGGAAACTAATAGCAAGGGCGTGGAGAGGGGATGGAGAAATTAAGGCGAGTGTTTCTCCTAAAGAATTAAGTGAAGACGATCCACTGGCCAGGATAATGGGTGTAACAAATGCAATTAATTTTACTACCGATGTTCTCCGTGAGGTAACGATTAGTGGGCCTGGTGCTGGAAAGAGAGAAACAGGATTTGCACTTCTTTCCGACCTCATTGATATATACAGATTTAAGGAGGGTTAAATGGCGGAAGATAGAGAGCGATGGGGTTCGAGGTCATCCTTTATTTTTGCTGCTGTAGGTGCTGCAATTGGTCTTGGCAATGTCTGGAGATTCCCATATATAACTTACCAGAACGGTGGTGGAGCATTTCTTATTCCTTATTTTATCGCACTTATTACCGCAGGTATTCCACTTATGATACTGGAGTACGCTGTTGGTCTAAAAACACAGGGAGCCCCACCTGTTGCACTAAAAAAGATATGGAAAAAGGCAGAATGGATTGGGTGGTTTGCTATACTGATTGTCTTTGTTCTTGCGACATACTATGCAACCATAATGTCCTGGGCTGTCAATTATTTCTATCATTCATTTACACTTGCTTGGGGTAGAACTGGTCCGGAGATAAATAATTTCTTTAACAATATATTGTTAGGTAAATCAGGCTCTCCAGGAATTCTTGGTGGAATACAGTGGCCTGTTCTTGCAGGTCTTGCAATAACATGGATACTGATTTATCTCGCTCTATTTAAAGGTGTAAAGACCCTTGGTAAGATTGTTTATTTCACAGTAGGTATTCCCTGGCTCATACTAATCATTATGGTAATAAGGGGACTTACACTGCCTGGAGCAATAGATGGCTTAAACTTCTATCTGACCCCTGATTTTTCAGTTCTCTTGAACCCGAGGGTCTGGCTGGCAGCCTATGGGCAGATATTCTTTACACTATCGCTTGCCATGGGCACACTAATAGTATACGCCAGTTATTTACCGAAAGATTCAGACATCTCAGCAAATGCATTTATTACGAGTCTTGCTAACTGCGGAACATCATTCTTTGCAGGCTTTGCTGTTTTCTCCACACTTGGTTATCTTGCCCAATCAATGGGAGTGACTGTCCCTGAAGTAACAACCTCTGGATTGGGTCTTGCCTTTGTAACCTATCCCACTGCTATTAACCTACTCCCCGTTGCATCTCAATTATTTGGAGCCCTGTTCTTTCTATTACTTTTAACATTGGGCATCGATTCAGCATTTTCCCAGGTTGAGCCTGTAGTAGGTAGTATTGCGGATAAATGGGGGTTTAACAAGAAATGGGTTCTTCCTTCGGTTTGCATCTTCGGATTCATAGTAGGGATTCCATTTACAACGCGGGGTGGTTTTTATTGGGTGGATATAGTTGACCATTTTATTGCAACATATGGTTTAACCCTCGTAGGTTTCCTTGAGTGTATAGTAATCGGATATGTGTTTGGAGCATCTGAAATTAGAGGATATATTAATAGTGTTTCAGATGTAAGAATTGGTCCCTGGTGGGATGTATTTATTAAGTTTATTACACCGATTGTTCTCGGTGTATCCTTCGTTATGCAACTCACCAAACTTATTCAAAGAGGTTATGGTGGGTATCCTATATGGACTGCATTTACAGGTATTGGTTTATTAATTATATTGCTTATTTTATCATTTGTCTTTTCCAAGAGAAAAGGAGGTAACCCATGAATACCTCTGCAATAGTTATGCTAGTATTTGCTGTGGTTGTTTTATATGGTGGGTTAGTCTACTATATGGTAAAAGCAGCAAAAGGAAAACGTCCTAAGCCTAAGGAGGAGAGAGAATAATTGTATCAAAAAAGTGTAAAACCTCCAGATTATGGAGGTGTCTGGAGTGAACCACATAAGTGGTTTCTAGAACAAAGAATTGGTTAAAAAAACCATAAAAAGGAGGAGGTTTTATGAAAAAGACTCTCTTGATTGTTGCACTTGTTGTGTTACTGATTAGTTTATCCGTCAACGGAGCAGCAACTGCAAGGATGGATCTATGGGATGTCTATGACAACTTCTTAGTAAAGGCAAAATATGTGGACCTTACTCATGCATTTATGCCTGATCAACCAGTCTGGCCGGGCTTTGGTAATGCGAAGTTTGAGCCAACAAAGGCTGGTGCAGATTTGGGTAGTTATGCAAGACTCGTAATAAATGCATTTGCTGAGATGTCTGAATCTTTCGGTC
>JABUBL010000744.1_pt1 | contig 10295 bp, 14 predicted proteins | sample 7240371 | NCBI WGS metagenome assembly JABUBL01 (sample SAMN07256343, study PRJNA390944) | subsurface metagenome | isolation source: Methane hydrate marine sediment | place: Pacific Ocean: Eastern North Pacific, ODP site 1244 | collected 2002
CCGGGAAGAGAAGGAGTATTGGGAAACTAGGGAGGAGTTCCTAGGTAGCAGAGGTTGACAGAGTAAGATGCCAGTACGATACCTTGAAGCAGATAAGGTTAATATGCAGGCTAGTGCTCCCCAGTTTGTAGAGCCAGGTCACTGCCATTGGTGCAACAAGTCGCTGACAGGGAAAGCAACCAAGTTCTGCCGGCCTACTGAGGAAGAGAAGAAACTTTATCGGTATAACTATGTCGAGCCTGTTGTCAGCAACTGCAATTTGAGCTTCTATAACTGGTGGTACTCGAGGCCGGCTTATGTTAGAGCCACCTTCATCCGGGACAATTTCACCTGCCAGGAGTGCGGGCTCCATACTATGAGGGAAGATAAACCCTGGCTCCCCGACTTCTCCCGGCTTGAGTGCGACCATATTGTCCCCCTGGCCAGGGGTGGTAAAACTGAGATGAGCAACCTGCAAACACTATGCAAGGAATGTAATCGGAAGAAGGGGGTAACAGTGCCAGACGGAGAGGTTCTCCCTTTGCCTACAGAGGAGGAAGTATTCAGACTTCCCAACGGTACTCCGCTCTGCGGCTGGGATTGGGTCAAGGAACACATGAATGATAAATTACCAGTCCTGACTATGACCATCAGCTTTAACGGCTCAACAGTTGGAGAGTTCGATAGCAAGACTAGGCGTGGTGCTGTTAAGCGTGCAGTGAAGGAGATACACGCTTGAAAGAATGTAAGTAAGACATGAAAGTTTTACTAATGGACCTAGATATCATTAAGCAGAGGCGCCCATTCCCAAACCTGGCGCTGATGAAGCTCTCGGCCTACCACAGGGCGAGGGGTGACCAGGTGTTTCTAAACTTCCCGCTTCAGCCTGTGGATATCGCCCATGCTTCTTGTGTCTTTACCTGGAATGCTAGACGAAGGAATGGGCTTTCTCCTGACATTATTGTTGGCGGCTCCGGCGTTGACCTAAAGGCAGAGCTCCCCCTCGAGGTAGAGCACATCATGCCTGACTATAGCCTCTACCCCAATGTCGATTATAGCCTGGGGTTCACCTCGAGGGGCTGCATCAGGAGATGCCCCTGGTGCTCCGTACCGGAAAAAGAAGGAGGTATCAGACCAGTTGCCCGAATATACGAGTTCTGGAATCGTCAGCACAGGAAAATACTGCTGCTGGACAACAATCTACTGGCGGCCGCCAGTTGGCGGCAGACTATGGAGGACCTGATTGTGGAGGGGTTAGAGGTGGACTTTTATCAAGGGCTGGATATAAGGCTAGTAAGCGAGGAAACCGTTGATTATCTCAAGCGAGTAAAGGCAAAGAAACTGCGGTTTGCCTTTGATGATATCGCCTATCAAAAGGCTTTCAGGAGAGGCATTGAGCTCCTGCTCGAGAATGGGTTAGGGTCGAGAAAGTTAGAAATCTATGTCCTTTACGGGTTTGGGGATGATGATACTGATGTGGAAAGGATGGTGATTCTACACGACTACAATGTTGATGTCTATCCTATGCTGTATAAGGGACCTGACGGTAAAGAGCCGGGCAGGAGAATAATGAAAATTCCCGATATCATGTGGCACGGACCACGGCGAAACATAAGCAAGTGGCTTCGATTTCATGGGAGGCTACCTGAATGAGAATACTAGGCGTTAGTAGGAAGTGGCCAAAGCGAGAATTGTGCTCATTCACAAAAGCTATCCTCAGGCACAAATGCCCTCACTACAAGCCAGGTCGTGCTGGCTACGAGTGCAGGGGCTTCGAGCAAGATATAACTACAATCGGGAGCATGACAATATACCACTGCAAGCACGACCCACCAAAGGCTGAACAGCTTGAGCTCAGCCTTCAAGGAGAGCGGTGATAAACTTTGACCTAGACAAAAGGGTAAAGCTACCGGACGGCCGCGGGGGCTTTGTCATCGGTGGCGCATACAAAGGCGGTGAGACCCTGGGCATAACGATAATGCTGGACGCCTATATACTGGTGGAATGTCGGGAGGACCAACTTACCAAGATAAAACGAGTCGGTGAATTGAAAGAATATGGCCAGGACAAAAAGAAGTTACTGCTGGTGGAAATCGCTAACCACGGGAGGCTACATTGCGCTATATGGCATTCCTACTGGGACCGCTTTGGCATAAAATCTACCGAGTCTGCCTTCCCAGCCTATAGCAAGAAGTATAGAGAGGGCAGAATAGAGCTCCTTCCCGGCAGGGAAGATATAAGACAGGCCGATTCATCGGCTACAAGGCAGCTAGTATTATTTTGACCTTGAGGTGGGAGTGATTACTATCAGAATAGTAGGAGGATAATTAGAATGCCGTTTCCCAACTGGATAGGTAGAAGGCGTCTATGGACGAAGGAACGAGTGATTACTGCGCTGGTTGTGGCTGCCAATGAGATAAACGGCCCCTTACCATGTCGTGATGCCTATTATAACAGAATCAAAAAGGGGAGGCTAGCCTGGCCCACCTCAAGGCGTGTCCTTGAGTATTTTGGCAGCATGGCGCGAGCTTGGCTAGCTGTAGGTGCTACTAGCAACAGGGTCAGTTTGAAGAATATTGATTGGAACGCTGAGGAGGATCTTTATCTATTGGAGAATGCCGGCATTGAAACTTTGAAAACCATTGCTGCCCACCTCAGGCGCTCCTATGCAGCCGTGAGAGCCAGGCTTAACAAACACTTTAAGATTTTTGCTAGATCAAATCAGGGTTTCTTATCGGCCGCTGAATTAGCGAAAGAATACGGTTGTCCTTATCATCGGGTCCGTACTGCCCTACAAAAGGGTGAAATCATCGGTCAATATGATAGGGTGCGAAATCGATGGCAAGTTGACTTAGCCAAGATAACACTCGCAGCGGAAGAAATCTTGAGGGCACCGAAACGCCATAGTTATAAAAATTCACCTCCAGACTTGGGTAATTATTATCAGCGGTATGGTCTGATGCGGAAGGTAATTGATGATCGAGTCATGGTCGTTTCCAGTGTGTAGATACATTCTCAAAAGATGTAGGAAGGCTTTGATGAAGGACAAGATTGCTCGTAGGAAAATATTCATGAGAGTACTGCTATGGTCAAGCGTGAGCGCTATTGCCTCTGCTATGGGCTACTCCTTGGCGTTTGCCCGTGGCATGAGCATCCCGTATATGCTGCGGTACCTGCCAGAAATTAGTGTTGGTGTAATCGTTGGTTCATTAATAGTGATATGGTGCTCGTATGGATGGCGTGGGGAAGAAAAGAAAGAAGGGCAAAACAGCGAATAGGTTTGTCAGCCTGAAGTGCCGGCTATACTTGAGCCTGCATGGCCATGGCATTGCCGTGTTCGCCAATGATATCCTCAATTCGTCGGGGCTGGATCTCTGCGGCTGCCATCTCCCGGCGACAGGCATTGAGCTTCTAAGGCTCCTAATTGAGCTGGCCCAGGATGGGAAGGTGGTGGTATGGCAAGACGAGACGTTTCTGGGCTTTCTGCCGATAAAAATCTGGGAACGTGAAATGGCTGAGATAAAGGTCAATATGCTCCGTGAGAAATGCGAAGCCCTGAGGCTCAATCCTGCTGGAAACCTGTGGGGGGTTACGCTGGGGGCGGTGCTCACGCCGGTTTTAACCCCTAATTCTAGATATAATCCCCGTAAACGCCGGGATGGCAAGCTGAATGAGACCCCAAATCACCGCCACGGAAAGGGGAATCATGAACCAGCGGAATATGGCGAAAGAGCCTGTAAAGAAAGCGTAATCCCAGCTGATTATCTTGGGGAGGCCGCGGGCGAAGAAGCCGAGGGCCATGGTGGGGATGGCGGTGATTCCCCCCATCTGGGTAATAGAGATGCCGGTGAGGCTGTTGATTATATCCAAATGTTGCTCACCAAACCAGACCCCCTCGATAATCAGCGATACAAGCGTTGAGGCGATCCACACGAAACTTAGACCTGCAACCCATCTTACGCTCATAATTAAAACCCGTACGTTTTTTCCATAATCACCATGGTTACCGCTAATAGGCCGTACGGTACCATCACCCACCAGGGCAGCATGCCTATGCCGCAGAAGACGCCTATCATGATGCAGGTGCCGATGGCCACCGCCATGATGTGGCGTGTTTTAGCATATACGATGAGCCCAACGACTATGGCTATCATGAACAGCATCGGCACCCAGAACAGTTTGAGAGGTATCCCTCCGACAGTGGCCAGTTCGCTGATGACTTCGGTTCCTGGCAGCACCGTGTAGCTTTCAGCCTCAAAGAATCCCCCGGGTTCGGGTGGTACTTCCCCGAAGAGCTCTAAGTATCCTTGCTCTTCCTCTTCGGTCATCTGCTGCAGGTTGAGGACGGTGAGCGAGCCGTGGGAGACGCTTATCGTGCTCGGGTTGGCGCCCCAGGTGATGGTGGCATGGTTATTGTTAGCGCTCATGTCGGGTAGCGTAGTGCCTGAAATCATCGTGTTCGGCTGATACCACGCCACTAGCCTCAGTACCTTGAAAATTACTTCATCTCCATAACTTGTGCCATCAGCATTTGTGGCATATGCCCTATAATAGTATACTTCTTCTTTTACGAGTGAAGTTAATCCATGGCTAAAAGTGCCAGCTCCAAAGCTTCCGCTCTCGTGCCAGTCATTTGCATAAGGAGCGCCGGAATCTATATCCCACTCAAATCCTCTGACAGTAGCATTACCTACCCCAATGGCGGTGATGCTGCCATTGAGGGTCGCTGTGGTTTCTGTTGTGTCTGTGACTGAGAGGGTAGTGACGGTGGGAGGTGCAAACCTATATCCTCTATCGACTGCCGAGATTCTTTGAACTGCCCCAGCAGCATTTTCAACACACCTATAGTATCTACCGCTTCCGTCAGCAGGAGCACCTGTGTCATTGTAACTCGCGGTAGTTGCTCCGCTAATGTCTGAGTAGTTGGCATTGCTATCATCAGCCGACCTTTGCCACTGATAGGTTAAGGCTCCTACACTACGATAGCCTCGGTTATCTGTGGAATACTTAGGTGTAGCTCCTGTGGCAGTCAAATAGCATTTGTAATAACGACCAGCCCCGACATTGGCAGACTGTCCAGACAGGCTCAAGGACACATGGTCGACACTTGTGCCGTCTGAAGCATCGGCATCCCCAGGTGTGATAGTTGGTGCTGGAGCCGTAGTATCGTTGTAGGGGTCAGTTGTCGCTCCAGAAAGCACCGAGTAACTAGCATTACTGTCTCCAGCGCTTCTATACCATTGACGGGTGAGGGCACCAACTCCTCTATAACCTGTGTTAGTTCCACTATCTGCGCTCTCCCCTGTGGCGTTCCTGGCTCTGACCTTGTAGGTATGGGTAGCTCCATTGTTGGCAGACTCCCCCGCCAGAGACAAGAGAACATGGGCAGTTTGAGTTCCATCAGAGGCTGAGGCAGTTCCAGGTGTAATAGTAGGAGCACCAGCCCCAGTATCGTCATAGGTAGCCACATCTCCAAGCCAGCCTAGGGCAATGCCATTTCTGTAAACCTGATAGCCTGTGGCCCCAGTGGATTTAATCCAGGTGATTACCACCTTATCGGTATGAACTCCATCAGTAGCCTGAACATTGGTGGGGACTGCTGGCTTAGTTAATATCTGGACTGTAGTTCCATATCTTGTCCCAATCGGGTTGACGGCGTAGGCTCTTACACGATAGTTAGTCCCAGGGCTTAAACCAGTTAAGCCTTTTGTGTAAGCACCAGTCCCAAAAGAGCCGTCATTATAGGCTACGAAATTAGCAGTGGTAGGGTCTCCTGTAGTTCCTACTTTATAGCAAAATCCCCTTCTGGTGCAGTTTATGCCACCAGTAGCGGTGATAGTGCCGTTGCCTGTAGCTGTTGTTTCTTCAATTGAGGATACTGCTTGAGTGGTAACTGTTGGGGCTACTACCACAACTTCCCGGAAGTCAAACTCACATATCTTTGTTGAGCCTGATGTTCTCTTAAATCTTGCTTTGCTTACAATTTGGGTAGAACCGATTGTAATCTCTTTCCATGTACTTCCAGGTAGAGTACTGCTGTAGATATTATGCCAATCACCTCCGTAGTAAACGTCAAGTTTGAAGTCACTTGAGTCGAAAAAAGCGTATATTCTGACTTTGTTACAATAAATACTAGGAGATATAAGCATCTCTAGGTAGTAGCCGCCACTGCTTTCAGTATAGGTGCTTAAACTATTATCATAAGCATAGTACTCCTGATCCCACCTACTATTAGGGTCACTATATCCATCCGGTGATGCCCAGGTGTCGGCGGAAGCCGCATTAGGCAACAACACTACTAGAAGGCTGGCAATTATTAGACTTAAAAGTAGCAGCTTTCGCATCAGCCCTCCGTCGATATCTTAAAATAGTCCATGTAAGGCATCACATTATTCTCAATCAACACCCAGCTATTGCCGTTATCAACCACACCGGCAGCGAGAGTATCACTGTCCTTCATAACGCCGTCGACATATATCCTGAGAGTAGTGTCGTCAGTGGCTACCTTTACTCTATGCTCCCCTGAAGGCACTTCGGCAGCAGTTACGCTTGTTTCAGTTCCTCCGGGATTGACGGTAGCTCTTATGGCGCCTTCGCTGCTTATGTAGAGCTTAAAGGCGCTCGCCTTGTGAATTAGATTCTTGTCGCTGCCTGCACTTGTATCTACCCATCCTTTTAGCTCAATATCAAAATTATCCCCCATCTCCATAGGGGCATTATCGGGAACGGTAATGTAGCCGTTATAGCCAGGGATGATGGAAAAGAAACCGATTGGCTCGTTGCCCATGGTGTAGTTGTAGTTGTAGGTAATACCCTTGTTGACGTCAGGGGCGACGAAGGCTACTTTGTCGTTGGCTACCATATGCTTTAGATCGGTGCCGGCGTAGGTTACCCTGGTGTCGTTTCCGCTGTTATCGATATAGCCGAGCTCAACCAGTTTAGTGTTATTGATGCTCTTGATGATAGGCAGGCAGTCGTAATCGCTGCCGGCGCTCTGGTTGGTGACGGTGATGGAGATATAATAGCTGGCCGCCAGGGCGATACCAGGAATCGCCACTAATATGAGTACCAAAAAGCCTGATAAAAACCAAAGCAGTCTCCGTTTCATGTTGCCGCCTTGAACCAGAATGTGTATGCGAGGAACATAATAGCCCCGAAGCAGACAAGTCCCATTGCCACCAGGGGAAAGAACCCCAGCACCGAGCCGCCTACTATTGGCAGTATGCCTAACAGAAGCCCGGGTTTGACGTCCTCAAATTTCCGGTAACAGAAGAAGAGCAGTCCCAGGAACCCAAATCCGCAGATTGCTGCGGTAATAAAGGTCCACTTGACGCCGCCGAACAGCTCTGATATCCCCTCTAGGCTGGTGGCTATCCAGGTGCCTTCCCACTGCGCTTCGGTGGCCGTCTGATGTTCCAAGGTCCATTCTTCTTCCTCATAGGTAGGTGTGACCTGTATGATGGTAAATAAATCGGGGCAGAATAATTTAAGCCCTGGGATAGCCCCCTGAAAGTATGTCTCACCGTCTATTGTGAAGTAATTGCCGTCACCTATTAAGCTGCCGGCGGCCACTTCCCATGCCTGTTCAAGCGATTTGGTAGCGTTAACGATGTAGCCTGTTACATAGTCGCGATTATCGGCTTGAGTCTCATAGGGGGAGTAGTCCCCGCTGGAAATAGCCTGCTTGCTTATAAGTGGGTCTGGGTCTAGCCCGGGGTTTTCCATAAACCAAAGGACAGCTGATTGTTCCCAAGTTGGAGCGGTCGCCGCACTCCAGTACATCGAAGACACGCCAGCCCTGTATCCGTTGTAAACATAGACGTAGGGCACTGAGTAGCCAAGTACTTGTGTCTCATCCCCATTCATTAGCCTGAAGATAAGCGTCTCGTTGGCTGGTTCATTGGGTTCGTTTTCGGGGACATCCCAGGAGATGGAGTATTCAAACGTAAGCAGAAAGTCTCCTTCTTCCCATAGATTCCGTGCGATACGGAAGGAGTCTATCTGCATTACATCGGCATCAGGAATGTCGGCGTAGGCTGGGGTTGGGAATAAGATGAGGGCTGCGCTTATTAAGAGGACAACACCTGTGGCTTTAAGCCAGCCTCTCTTTGCACCTTGGCTTGTTCTCTTAAACATTTTGCTAACTGTCTTGTTATCACTATACATCGCTGGTTTTCATTTTCAGGAAAGCGCACCCCCGCTTGCCAAAATGAAATGGTAACCGGGGCGACATTAAATAATGCCGCCAAATCTTTGCGCTTTATTCCTTGTTGACGGAGATACTTTATGGACTCCCTAAAGGCTTCCTTATCACCTAGCCAAGTTACAACATCCTCCGCACGCTTGAATATTTCTTCCAGCTCTGCGGCTGAAGGCATCACTGTGGCTTGGCGGTAGACAATCGCTTGCACCATAGTCCCTCCGTTAATTCTCTTATCCTTTAGCAGGGGGAAACTATACACCTGTATATCTAGTATATCACGGCCTCTTTGATAATAAGGGGAAAGGAGCAAAAACCAAAACCACCGGAACGGATAAATGAATAGAGGAGTCGGAGCGGCAATAGCCATAATCTGCGTCATTGTGGCGTTCGTATTCTTCCCCCAGGTTATGCGGAGTAGCGAACAGGCTAAAATGAGGGAAGTCTCCGAGACTCATCTGGTAGTGACAGGAGGCAGTGAGACATCGGCTGATGTCATTATTTACAACGACTTATATCGTGGCAACTTGGAGTATGTGCTTGATATTAACTCGAGCAACACCAGTGACATCCCAGTGGCTACCGCCTACAACGAAGTAACCAGGAAATTGACCGTGGGGGGGTTGGCCGTAGATATAGAGCGAAGCCTGCATGTTAAATATGACACGGATGCCCTGACAGACGTAACCGGTGTGGGGATGCTTCTTGGGCTCTCGCCCTTCCTGTTCCTGGGGGGAATCATAGCCATAATCGGTGGCGTTGTCTTTCAAATTTTTAGGAGTAGATGAAGGAGGTAGACATGCAAGCATACTGTGTGAAATGTCGGGCCAAAAGGGTAATGCTAAATGCCAGGGCGATAACTATGAAGAATGGGAAGCCAGCAACTCAGGGTGTATGCCCCGTATGTGGGACCAAGATGTTCAGGATAGGGCGAAGTAAAGTTAGAGTAATAGGTGAACCCACACCCGAGCACAAGCTGCGAGAGCTGAAAACGGCACTTAACGTACCTCAAGATACACAGATACCAATAAACGTGAAACGGGCGGCCCTTGCTGGCTATTATGGGGCCACAATCCGGAAGATAGCAGAGGAAGCAATGGTACCCGGATCTCAGCACAAGCGAAGAACTAAATACCCTGAACCCGAAAAATTACTCTATCGATAAGCTTAAAGAGGAGGTGCTCGTCATATGAGAGAAAAAGCGCGCCGCCCCGAAAAAGCGCGCCGCTAAAAAAGGAAGGAGGTAACCGCAGACCAAAATAAACAGAAAGGAGGTAACCAGAAGTAAAGATGGGTAAAAACATTATGGCAGTGGTAATGGGCATTATCGCCATCGCTATCGCCTTTGTGGTCTTCCCGATTGTGCTTGATGCCACCGGGGATCTGTTGGCTCATACTGGCGATGCGCTGGAGACTGCCCAAGTGACAACCGGTGCCGCGGAGGAGACCGCCGACGTGGTGTTGACCTATGAGCTTTACGAGGGAGACGTGCTCAACGTGAGATCGATTACCTCGACGGAGCCAACCGATGTCCCGGTTGCCAACACCTACACCGAGGCGACTAGAACCCTAAACATAACCGGCCTGGCTGTCGATCTGACCCGAACCTTGAACATCACCTACGAGACGGTAAGCACCAACGTCTATACAGGCCTGGGAAGCATAGTCAAGGTGGCCCCGCTCATCGTCTTCGTTGGGCTGCTTGCCGGCGGCGGTTTTGCCATGTTTAAGGGCGTCACCGGCATACGGAAACGTGAAACTGATTAAAGCACCAAATCTAATCGATAAAAGCTAATAAATGAACCGAAAGGAGGTAAGTCATGAGAGGAAGCATACTGGCCATGGTAATGGGTATTATCGCCATCGCTATCGCGTTCGTTATTTTCCCAGTGGTGATGGACGCGGTTAGCACCATAACCACACATGCCGATATTGCCGAATACACCGGGCTAGCCAGCATAGCCAAGGTGGCCCCGCTCATCGTCTTCGTTGGGCTGCTTGCCAGTGGCGGTTTTGCCATGTACAAGGGCGTCACTACGATTCGCAAAAAAAGCAAAGCCGCTTAAGCTGACCTGGGTAAATGTAGTAGCCCCCATGCTGAAGGAGGGTTGTTGTT